>Ga0181573_10001323_pt1 | contig 24681 bp, 21 predicted proteins | sample 101ome_25_FD_148643 | JGI IMG/M metagenome (GOLD analysis project Ga0181573, IMG submission 148643) | Coastal salt marsh microbial communities from the Groves Creek Marsh, Skidaway Island, Georgia - 101409BT metaG (spades assembly) | ecosystem: Environmental > Aquatic > Marine > Intertidal zone...
CGGTGCATCAGGACAGCAGCGGTAATCTGTGGGTAGGCACGCAAGACGGACTCAATCGACTGGCGCCAGGCGCTTCGCAGTTTGAGTGGTTGAATTCGGTCAACACACCCAATCTCGGTAGTAATCAGGTCATGTCCTTGGCGAGTCAAGATGAACTCCTCTGGGTAGGTACCTTCGATTCCGGCCTTCATCGCCTCGATACGCGAACCGGTGAAATGCGCCAAGTGGCGCTCGAGTACGGAAACCCCTTTGCACTGCAGGCAGCGGGTGTCACGTCGATCCTCAATCACTCGTCTGGCCATATCGTTGCATCAACCTTTGGCGGTGGGACCGCCGTTGTAGATGCTTCTGGAAAGGTGGTCCGTGTTCTCCGCAGTGCGCTCGATGAATTCGTCAATGATTTCCCAATTACGCTTGCCGAGGATGCGTCTGGCGCCATTCTGGTGGGCATGTCACAGAGCCTGGGAGTTATAAGCCCCTCACTGGACAACATTAGAGCCCTTTCTCTTAATGGCAGCCCGCTTGGTTTAGTGTTGGCAGCTGACACAACCATCATCGACATTGAAATCGAACCCGATGGCTCGGTCTTACTCGGGACCAATGACGCAGGGATCTATCGCCTCGAGCGCGATGCGGCGGGTGAAGGAACCAAACTCACGAATCTGTCGCGAGAATTTGAGCTTCCTAGCCTCGCGGTCGTGGGTATTCAGTACGACGATTTCGGAAACCTATGGCTTGCGCATAACGATGGCCTGACACGCGTCGACCAGCGCACAGGCTCCATTAAGCATTTTGCTTCGCGCCTAGGTGTAACAGCTGAGGAATACAACTCGGGTGCGAGCTACAAGAGCCCCGACGGCATGCTTTATTTTGGCAGCCCTCGGGGCGTCACCTATCTCGACGGCTTACTGGAAGACCTCGACGAGCGGCCCGTTGATTTGGGCTTTGGTGAAATCAATGTCATGGGCCGGAAGTTTTATCCGTCCTCACCCGAGGACGTGCTGCAGCTTGACGCCAGCGATACACTCGCCACGGTTGAGTTCTTCGCCGCAGACTATCGCGCGCCATGGACAGTCGAGTACGAGCATCGCCTCAAACCGATCTATGACTGGGACTCCACCACGGGCAAGATTCAGCTAACTACCTTAAGGCCCGGCAGTTACACATTGGAGCTCGCCGCACGCGGTAGTAACGGCGTCTGGAACCGATCCGGACTGTCGTTACCCATTGTCGTCTCGCCGCCGTGGTATCAAACCACTCAGGCTTATACGGGCTATATGGCGGCCGCATTGATTGCCGTGTTCTTGCTAGCACTCATTCTGAGGCGACGCTTTGAAGCTTCGATCGCACGTGCTCAGGAGCTCGAGCAAAAAATTGTCGAGCGCACCCACGAGCTCGAACTCGCTAAACGCGATGCCGAACAGGCGAACCAAGCGAAGACCGAATTCCTCGCGGTGATGAGCCATGAAATTCGAACACCGTTGCACGGCATTATCGGAATGAATGAGCTACTGCTAAACGCTGGCGTCTCGCCGAGACAGTCACGCTTAGCGAGAACGGCGATGAACAGCGGTAAAACGCTGCTACAGCTCATCAATGAAATCTTGGATATCTCAAAGATTGAGGCGGATAAGCTCGAGCTGGATGAGGAGACTTTCGACCTCTGTGATTTAGTCGATGACGTGACGTATCTGCAGGGCGAGCCGGCTCAGCGCAAGGCGCTGGAGCTGAGTGTGCAACACGATTTCAACGTCATTGGCGCCTTCAGAGGCGACGCTCAAAAGCTGAGGCAAGTGGTAACCAATATTATTGGTAATGCAGTGAAATTCACCGAGATGGGCTCTGTTGAGGTGACCACCTTTTTAGGTGAGGGCGACAATGTGGTCATCGCCGTGCGTGATACAGGAGTCGGTATACCCGAAGCGTCCAAAGACAAGATATTTGAAAAGTTCACGCAAGCGGACGCGACAACGACCCGCCGATTCGGAGGGACCGGTCTGGGCCTTGCTATCTGCAAGAGCTACATGACCTTCATGGGCGGTGACCTAGAACTTTTCGATGGACCAGACGGCAGAGGCACGCTGGTACACATTACCATTCCACTCAAACGGGTCGGTGACCGCACGATTGAAAAGGCGGGCACGGTGGCTCTGTGCAGTAACGACGATAAGCTCACGGTCTGCGCTCAGTCTCAATTACTGAGGCTAGGGTTCGAGACCTTTCGCGTTCAGCAAGTGGGTGACATACCCGCTGGCACCGCCGCTGTTCTCGTGGATGAGCGCTGTAATCCTGAGATCATTGAAGCATTCGGCGAGCAATCGACGGCAAAGCGTAGGCTTCTGCTGACAGACATCCGGAGTGACAACCCCTTGATTGCGTCCGAGCGCTGGGACTTCGTTCATAAGCCCGTGACCGCTGCGACCTTAAGCGAAGCCATTGGTAGCGCGATAATCACCGAGTCTGACACTCCTCCAGTACAGCTTGATGGGATCAGGGTTCTTATCGCCGAGGACAATTCGGTTAACCAACTGCTAGTAGAGAGCATGCTCGCAGGTTTAGGCGCGACCTATGAGACGGTCGAGGATGGCGAAGCAGCCGTGGCCGCTGCACAAAGCCAGTCATTTGATGTGGTCTTGATGGACTGCCTGATGCCCAACATGGACGGCTTCGAGGCAACACGCAAAATACGAGCTCAAGGAATCGATATTCCAATTATTGCCGCAACAGCCTCTGCATCAGCGGGTGATTTCGAGGAAGCGCGCGCATCAGGTATGAACGACATACTTGTGAAGCCTTTCTCCGCAGTCGATCTGCGTCGCATGCTGCTTAATTACGTCGATACAGCGCCAGCTCAAGTGCGCGAAAACGACGAACGACTGCTGATTAACGACGACACCTTAATCGCTATTGCGCGCATCAACGCCGAGTCCGGTATGGATCTCGTCGATCAGGTCGTTAGTCTATTCGAGCAGCAAGTGCCTGGATTTATCAATGAACTGGAGATGGCAACTCGGGAGCAAAATACGGGGGATACCCAACGAGTTGCACACGCGTTTAAGTCATCGGCGATGAATATTGGTGGCCATGTACTGGGAGAACGTCTTGCAGCCATCGAGGCCGCTGCGAGAGACAATCAAGCGACGCTGACCAGTGAAGAAATGAATGAGCTCGAAAGCCTCATTCGTGACAGCTTGCGGCAATTGCTCGCAAGCTATGCGCGCATCCGATCCGAGCTTTCTAGCGGCGCTTAAATACAGGTGCTCGTTTTTCTCGCATCGCGAGCAAACCCTCTGAAAGATCCTCCGATTGACTGCATGCATCGGCAAGCGCTTGCGCTGCCGTCCGATCGAAGCGATCTTCCTCTACTGACTTGATAATGGCGAGCATTGAAGCCATGGAAAGTGGTGCCAGACCGGTAAGCCTTGCGATAAGCGCTTCTGATTCCGTCCCGATCTCGGTGGACCGCACTAGCCAGTCAAAGGCGTTGTGCTGAGCGAGCTCCTCAAAACTCACTGACTCAGTTGTCAGCAAAAGTTTGCGCACCAAGGTGCTCCCAAGTCGCTGAGTCATGCGCTGGATGCCTTCCACGGGGTAACAAAGGCCAACAGCGGCGGCCGGAATTTTCAGGTGCTTACCCGTCACGCCGAGACGAAAGTCGCAGCTGAAAAGAAGCTCAGCGCCACCACCGAAGACGTCTCCCTCGACAATCGCGAGACTTGGCATCGCAAGCGAAGCAATGGCATTAGTCATAGACTGAAAATCATCTCCGTCCATCGTGCCATCGGTGATTTCCTTCAGGTTGGCGCCCGCACAGAAAACGGGTCCCTCGGATCGGATGACGAACAGTCGACAGGTGTCAGGAATGCTGTCGATCGAAGTCTTCACGAGACTGATTTCCTGCGAGCCAATCGCATTGCGTCGCTCCGGTGCACACAAGCAAAGCTCGGCAACATCACCTTTCATTTCAAATCTAATTGCGTCTGTCATTCTCAAACTCCAAAGCTTCCGCGCTATTGTGGCACGTCTCTTTTCGCGCCATCCATGGACAGGTTCAAAAAAAATACTTAAAGTTCAAATCTTCGAACGGCGAGAATCTCTCGGTCCAATCCACGGTCCCTTTGGAACACATGGCGCGCTCAGAACAGACATCTCCAAGCAGGAACTCCAAAGCGGGGTCACCCTTCAGTCGCGGTGCGCAACACCAAGCGAAACGAGCCGCTATTTTGTCGCGCGCTGCAAAACTCTTTAATACCAAAGGCGCACGCTCGACGACACTCGCTGATGTGGCTAACAAACTCGGACTGACGAAAACCAGTCTCTACTACTACGTCAGAACCAAAGAAGATCTTATTTTTCAGTGCTATCAGAGCGCGCTTGCCAGACTCCATCAATCGCTCGATGAAGTAGAAGCCGAGACAGATAACTCGCTGGAGCGCGTCCTGCGAGCCATGGAGCGGCACATTGAAATCAGTTTGGACTCTCTGGCTGACCGCGGTGATTACTATGCGGCACCCCTTGAGCTTGCGGTGCTCCCTGAAGCGAATCGAGCGCTCCTAGAGCAAGAATACTTGCGAATGTTCAAGCGCTTTCGTGGTTATCTCCGTAACGGGATTGCCGAAGGCGTCATTAGGGACTGCCATACCACGAGCACTGCGAGGGCACTACTATCTGCTTTGGACTGGTCGTTCTACTGGCTCTATGAGATGCCGGCGGCCGAGTCAAAAGAAGCGGCCTCAAAGATTCGACAGCTCTTTACTAACGGCTTGGTTCCAAGGCGCAGTGCGTTTGAATGGAAAAACAGCCATAACTCCGCGAACGCTCAGCCCAGCCAGGGCTTCAATCGTGAAGCCCAGAATAGAATTAAACAGGAGGCGTTTCTGAGAGCGGGAACACAGCACTTCAATCGCAAAGGGTTTAGCGGTACGTCGCTGGACGACATCGCTGAGTCGCTAGATGTTTCAAAAGGTGCTTTTTACTACCACTTTGCGAACAAAGAGGCACTGCTATCGCAATGCTATGAATTCACGTTGGATCAATTCGAGCGCATCACCTCGGCAGTTGAACAGACCGACTTGTCCCCTATCGACAAATTAGGGGCTGTTTGTACCGAGATCTTCGAACTACAGAATTCAGATCGCGGTCCACTTATCCGTTACAATACGATCACCGCACTACCGCCCGACCTCCGTCGCGCAGTCCTGCACCGAACCGAAGAAATCCACGCCAAATTGGGTGAAGTAATTGCCAAGGGTATTTCCGAGGGATCCATTGAGAATCAAAGTGTCCTAGTCACGCGTCATCTCATGGTCAGTGCAATCAACGCAGCAGTGGGTATAGACCAGTGGCGACGACTAGACGACCTAACGAGCGCCGCTCACGATTTTTTTGATGTCTTTTTCTTTGGCCTAAAGCCGAGATAAAGCACAGAGGTAACCATGGGTTCTAAAGAAATTATCAGGCACACCTTCCCTGAGGTGTTAGACATCATCACTCCAAAGCGCGTGGGTGATTATTGGTTTATCGGTGACAGCTTACGTCCACAGTTTCGGCTATTCGGTGGTCAGGTGGTTGCTCAATGCTTACTCGCAGCCTACGAAACGGTTGACGATCACCTCACCGCACACTCGATGCACTGCTACTTTCTGCGAGCCGGCAATGCGGATCTACCCATTGAGCTCGAGGTTGACCCTATTCGGAATGGTCGCTCTTTCTGCACGCGCCGAGTCGTTGCCCGACAGAATGGTGAAGCAATTTTTAATACGTCGATTAGCTACCACGTGGAAGAAGAAGGTATGTCTCATTCGCTGAGCATGCCTGAGGTCATTTCACCCGAAGAAGCGGCAGCTCTGAATGCGCAGCGGGACAACAACATTCCTCGCAATATGCTCGACCTGTTCGGGGTCACTCGTGAGCGCATCACCGAGCGTCTACCCGAAGCCCAAGAACCCGTAGCGCAGTCGTGGTTTAAAGTTATCGGTCCCTTCGATGGCTGTGTGCGCAAACAACAAGCAGCGCTGGCGATGATTTCGGACTTCTCGCTCTACAGCACTGCGTTCTCGGCCTTCCCTTACGAACAACCCGAAAAGGTGTTTATTGGTGCCAGTCTCGATCATGCTATCTGGTTCCACGAAGTGCCCGATATGAGCGATTGGATTCTTTACGATACTTACAGCCCCTGGTCTGGCGGCGCCCGTGGTTACAACCGTGGCTCGCTATGGAGTCGCGACGGAAAACTGATCGCATCAACAGCACAAGAGGGCTTGATGAGAATCCGCAGGGATCGCAAATAACCCCGGACTTCGAAACCACTAGTTAATGCGCGTTTCCATTTGCTGCCCCAGCTGAACCAGCGAAAGCTCCCCGCCTTCGAGCTTGAGCTCGTGGAATGAGGCATTGGCGGGATAAATCTGAAGCACCTCTGGTTTATTTTCAATCTCAGCAATCACCGCGTTGATGACCAGAAAGTGGCAAAACACCACCGTGGGCTCGGTAGCTTCTTTCAAACCCGACAAGATATCTCTGCGCCATTCCCACAGATCGTCCGACTGCTCTGACCAGTCCTGGCGCATGAACTCCTGGAGCCAGGCCTTGCGACCGCTCAACGGAACAGGCGAGCGCACCTCGGAGAATCTCGGGTCGACCTGGACACCGTCACCACGCTTGCTCGCAAACGCCGCTGCCGTCTCCTGTGCACGCCGCAGCGGACTCGAAATTAACTTCGCACCTATGGGCACAATATCCGTCAACGCATTTGCGGTTTCCTCGGCCTGCGACTGGCCAAGCTGAGACAGGCCGGGGTCCGGGTCCTTCTCCCAGCTAGCAGCGGCTTCGCCGTGTCTCACAATCCAGATCTGTGTCATCGGTAGGTCACCAATCGCTCCTGTAACTGAGCGCTCATGAGATGCAAATGTCCCACATCGTTAAAGGTCGACAAGGAGCACTTCCTTGAATTGAAGATAATGCGGGTAATGGAGCAGTTGAACACCGGCTCGTAAAACTCGTACACGCGGTCAGATGTCAGTTTAAGCACGTGACCGACCATCGTGGCGATGGTTCCACCGGAGGTAAAGATGGCCGTATCGGTTCCTGATTGCGCGGATGCCATGGCGCCTTCAAAGGCACTCACTACGCCGCCACTGTAATCCGTCCAACTCTGAATACCATCGATGTCGCACTCGGGGCTTACCCAATAGTTGAAGACCGTCTCGATTATCTTTTGAAAAGACTTTGTGTCCGTATCCATCGCAGCGACGAGGTCAGCAAAGCGAGTGTCCCGCTCAATCAAAATCGGCATCATGACGTCAATTTGTTCGTCGGTCTGGACCTCGTTAAATCGAGGGTCAATCACCAGATCCGGCGAATCATCCAGCTGATCAAGGACCCGCTGTCCTGTCTCGCGCTGTCGAGAAAGGTCGCCGCTGTAGGCCGCACTGAAGCGCGTGCCCATTTGACGCAGAAATTCTCCGGTGAGATCGGCCTGCCGCTGACCCAACGGTGACAGCTGATCATAGTTATCAGCGCCAAATGACGCCTGACCGTGCCGAATAATTAGAAGATTAGCCATAAAAAATTCGCTTAGCGCTGAAACCGCAATTTGCCAGAGTACGGGAAAAAGTCCTCAACGAAACCGTCCCTAAGTTTGTCTTGAAGGTTGGTCCAAAAGCTCGCTTCGTAAAGGTCACTGTGTAACTGATCGAACGCCTTACGTGCTCGCGCGTTCCCTGAAAAGAACAGCCGGAACTCTTCAGGAAACACATCGTTTGCCCCAACCGAATACCAGGGCTGACCTGACATTTCTTCAAACTCATCCCGAGGCGGGGGTATCTTTCTAAAGTTAATGTCAGTCAGTGGCTGAATTTCGTCGTAGTCGTAAAAAACCACGCGCCCGTGACGCGTTACACCAAAGTTTTTCAGCAACATGTCACCGGGGAAGATGTTAGCCGCCGCCAGTTCTTTAATGGCATTGCCATAATCAAGCATCACTGCATCCACCTCCTCGTCGGAGGCGTCTTTCAGATACAGGTTCAGTGGCTGCATCCGCCGCTCGACATAGCAATGCTTGATGATGAGTGCGCGTCCGTTTATCTCGAGCTGCGAGGAACAGGTCGCTTCCAGCTCTTCCATGAGCTCGTCCGAGAAGCGCGATGCCTCAAACACTAGATTGGCGAACTCCTGCGTATCCGCCATGCGCCCCGCCCTATCCCAACGCTTTACCAACTGGTACTTATCGCGCACCTCTTGATGCGTCACTTCCTTGGGCGGTGTGAACCGGTCCTTGATGATCTTGAAAACATATTCATACGACGGCAGCGTAAATACCGCCATAACCATCCCTTTAATTCCGGGGGCTGGTATGAATGCGTCCTCGGTTGAACGCATATGACGTGATGCCGTTCGGAAATAATAGGTTTTGCCGTGCCGGTGGTGACCAATACAGCTGTAAATCTCTGAAACCGCCTTACGAGGCATGAGCTGCTGTAGAAATAGGACGTATTGCGACGGGATCGAGGCATCGACCATGAAGTAGGTTCGTGTGAACGAGAAGAGCTTCGAGATGATGTCAGAGCCCAGCAAACAGGCATCAAGGTAAACACTTGGCTGCTCTTGATCCTCAGTGTGAAGCATGGGTAGAACGAACGGAATCTGAAGGCCCTTGCCGGAGATACGACCCACAATGTAAGCAGCCTTGTTACGGAAAAAGTGGTGCTCCAAGGCATGCAATTCTAGGTCAGCGCGATGATCGTAGCCGGCATCTTCAACGGCGGCGGTCATGACTTCGGTGACACGCATGACCTCACGGTCGTAATCCTCGTAAGGCAAGGACATACCGTAGTCGAATAGCAAATTAGCGACAGCGGCCTTGAAATCACCCTTGGTGCGGTACTGGTTCAGTACGCGACGCACATCCACAGGCGGCATGTCACCTTGCGGCGAAAAGACGAAGGCATAGTCGTCTCGAATCCAGCGATGCTCGAATACGGCGTTAAAAATACTGTTGTAAAACGTCTCCGCAATCTCAAAGTTCGTCATCCCTCGAACGAGTTCAGCATAGAGATCTCGGGTCTCAGCCCAGAAATCAAGGTCGTGAAGCCGATCCTGAGCAATGTACTCGACGACATCGATGGTCTCGAGAACCTGAAGCTTGTAAATATCGATGCGACGCATCGACGCCTCTTGCGTCGCGCGCCATTCAGCATTCTCAAAGCGCGTGCGAGCCGAGAGTGTGATGTTCTCAAACTCAGCAAAATAGGCGGTAAAGCCATTCAGGATGGTGCGGGCTAGCCGGGACTGTTTGTCCATGGCGGAGAGTCTACTTACCGACGGGATCCGTGAACAGACGTCTCAATTTACGCATACCGCCTAACCAGCGCTCGTAGCTCCGGGCTTTGTTTTGACGATATTCCTCTACCTCGGGGTGCGGCAATATCAGGAAAGACTCGGCGTCTAGGCCTTGTATTACTGCCTCCGCAACCGCTTCAGCAGACAACATGCCGTCGACACCAGCGACGCCGCCACCATCTGTACCGGCCGTCATTGCCGTATCGACCGCTTGCGGGCAAAGGCAGCTGACCTTAATGCCGTCATCCCCATGGGTGATGGCCAAACTCTCGGCAAACGATACCGCCGCGTGTTTAGTTACCGAATAGGGAGCCGAGCCAATCTGTGCGAGCAAACCCGCGGCTGATGCCGTATTGAGGAAATAACCCTCACCGCGAGCGATCATGGCCGGTAAGCAAGCCCGTGCAGCGTACACATGGGACATCAAATGGATTTCCCACATGCGCTGCCAGAGCGCGTTATCCGCACCTGTGGCCCACCAGGGCTCTCCATCGACACCAATGATGCCAGCATTGGAACAGAAGAGGTCTATCTGACCGTGCTCAGCCTCTACCGATGCAACGAGCGCTGCAATTGCACTCTCGTCTCTGACATCAAGTGCGTGAGCTTGAGCGCCGATTTCAGCGCCTACGTCAGAGACCGTATCAGCGTTGAGATCGGCAATAACGACAGCTTTTGCACCCTCTGCGATAAAGCGCGTGGCGAGTGCTTTGCCAATACCGCTGGCGCCACCCGTTACAACACAGACTTTGCCAGCGATCTTCATACTTAAGCCGCCGCGTAGGTGCTTTCGATGAACTTGCTGCGGTGGAAGGTACCGTCACCCAGCGTCGCATTGATCATCATGAGACGCTTCGCGTAATGACCAATATCGAGCTCATCGGTAATGCCCATACCACCGTGCATTTGAATCGCTTCACCGTAGATCAACTTACCGTTGCGATCGATCAGCACTTTAAGAGCGTGAATGGTAGCTTCCGCTGACGCAGGATCGATTTTGTATTCGCACAAGGCTTTGAAGAGAAGCGACTTTGCCTGCTCGTAGGCCATCATGGTGTCAACCATGCGGTGTTGAAGCGCCTGGAATGAACCAATAGCAACGCCAAACTGTTCACGCGTTTTGGTGTACTCGAGTGTCTTGGCATTGAGCGTACCCATAATGCCGACGGCTTCGGAGGCGAGCGCAATGAGTGCTTCGCTGACTACCTCATTCACCACAGGGAGCGCGCCACCTTCAGTACCGAGCAGAGCGCCGGTACCGAGCTGAACGTTATCAAACGTGATATTTGCAACACGCTGCGCATCCATCATGGGGTAGCAGACCTTCGATACGCCTTCCGCGTTCGCATCCACAAGGAACAGCGACAAACCGTCCTCATCAAATTGACCACCGGAAGTACGTGCAAGTACCACTAGCTTGTCGGCGTTCTCGCCATTGAAGACGACGACCTTTTCACCGTTGATGGTGTATCCGTCAGCGTTCGCCGTGGCTGTCGTTTTGCAATCGTTGATCGCAAAGCGACTCTGGCGCTCAACATAGGCAAACGCACCCAGGGTTTCGCCACCAATAACGCTCTCTAAAATTTCGGCACGCTGCGCTTCATCACCTGCCCGTGCAACCACACCGCCAAACAAGACGACCGTGGGGAAGAAAGGCTCAACGACAAGGCCTTTACCCATTTCTTCCATGACGACCGACATATCGACGATGTTGCCGCCAAAGCCGCCATCCGCTTCGGAAAACGGAATCGAGAGCCAACCGAGTTCGGCGAATGTCTGCCAGTTTTGACGGCTCATGCCTTCATCACTATCGACGATAGCGCGACGCGTATCCCAGTCGTAATCATCCTGTACGAATCTCGCGATCGAATCGCGAACCATTTGCTGTTCTTCTGTGTAATCGAAGTTCATTCTGTCATTACTCCGTCGGGAAATGCGTCCTTACTCGAGACCAAGTACGTACTTGGAAATGATGTTCTTCTGAACCTCATTAGAACCACCATAGATTGTTGCTGCTCGGCCGTACATGAACGCACGACGGGCGTCTGAACCAAATTCGTGACCCAGCACTTCCGGATCCATATCGGTCGGCAATACGCCCTGATAGTAAGCGGCAATCTCCATACGAAGCTCCTGCGTCGCCTGCTGAAGCTCAGTACCTTTGATCTTCAGAAGCGAAGACTCGGGTCCAGGGAAACCACCGGCAGCCATAGTCGCGAGCGTGCGGAGCTCTGTGAACTCGAGTGCCATAAGCTCGACCTCGATATCTGCCATACGCTGCTGGAAACCAGGATCATCCATCAATCGCTGACCACCGTTCACCTCGCTGGCAGCTGCCTCTTTGATGAGACGCATGTTGCGCTTGATGTCAGCAACACCTGCGATACCGGTTCGCTCGTGGGCCAAAAGTGCTTTTGCAACGGTCCAGCCTTTGCCGACTTCACCGACAACGTTCTTCGCAGGAACGCGAACGTTGTTGAACTCAACTTCGTTGAGGTTGTGCTCGTTATCAATACCGATGATCGGGTTGACCTTGATGCCTTCTGACTTCATGTCGACCAAGATGAAGGTGATACCTTCTTGCTTCTTGCCGCTGTTGTCAGTTCTGACAAGGCAGAAAATCCAATCCGCATGTTGCGCATACGTAGTCCAGATCTTCGCACCGTTAATGATGTAATCATCACCATCACGCTCCGCCTTTGTCTTGAGGCTTGCGAGATCAGAACCTGAACCAGGCTCCGAGTACCCCTGACACCACCAGTCTTCACTCTTGAGGATGCGAGGGAGGAAGTATTCTTTTTGTTCATCAGTACCAAACGCCATGATGACGTTGGCCACCATCACAAGACCAAAGGGCACTACATCAGGGATGCCTCGAAGCGATCGCTCTGACTCCCAAATGTACTTTTGTGTCGCAGTCCAACCGGTACCACCGTGCTCCACCGGCCAGTTAGGTGCGACCCAACCCTTGGCATAGAGCTTCTGCTGCCACTCCACCATGCCCTTAGAACCGCGGTTTTTTAGGTGTGACTGCATTTCGGCGTCAAATTCAGTATCGAGGAAGTTGCGGACTTCATCGCGAAACGCGAGGTCTTCAGCTGATAGTGCAATATCCATTATCTTTGCTCCCGTGAGTGTTCTCGTCGAGGTATGCCGACGAATTTGAACCTTGAGTAGGTTTTTTTAACGAAGCGAATGTTAGCGTTTTGGTAATTTTTTGCAAGAAAAAGTGCCTGCCCCAGCACTGAAAATCCGCTCATTAATACAGTATAGAAAAGAGTTTACGCTGATACTCAGCGGCCAACGGATCTCCTTTGCCAATTGAGGCAATTGTATCGAGATATAACCGCTTGGCTTCGCCATTATTCCAATCGCGATCGGCACGCAGGACGGCCAATAAGTGCTCCAGGGCATCGCGATAATGTGCACCGGTTGTAAGCTGCACAGCAAGCTGTACCCGCACCGAATGATTACTCTCATCGCTTGCGAGCTCCGACTCCAACGCTTCTATCTCGGGCGACTTTCCGGCCTCTCGCTTCAACTCAATTTGAGCCATCAGCTGCTCATGCACTGCCTCCCGGTCCACCAAACGAACCTCGTTGAGCACTTCTTCGGCCTCGTCCAATCTATTCGCTTCAACCAGGGCACCGGCATAGGCCAAGGTAATCTCCAACAACTTGTTCGACTCTTCCCAAGCCGCTCGCAGTAATGTGAGTGCAGCCGAGGTATCGCCCTGATCTAAAAGGTCCGTTGCCTCCGCAATTTTTGCATCCCATGGCGATGGCAAATGCTTTTGAAGCATTTCGCGCACTGCGGTCTCGGGCTGGGCGCCGGAAAAACCGTCGACAGGTTGCCCGTCCTTGAACACCATCACAGTTGGTAGGCTTCTGACGCCAAGCTGCTGAGAGATACCCTGCTGCTCATCGGCGTTAATCTTGGCCAACAGAAACGAACCCGCGTATTCATCGGCGAGTTTTTCCAAGAGAGGCATCAACTGCTTGCAGGGCGCGCACCAGTCAGCCCAAAAATCGACCACTACGGGACGATTGAATGACTCGTCAATCAGGTACTGCTGCGCATTGTTCTGGTCAATGTCGACTACGTTCATAACATCCTCGGTTACGACAGTCCTAAGACGTCGGACATCGTGTAAGCCCCAGCGGGTTTATTGGCAATGAATTTCGCTGCGCGCACCGCACCGTTTGCAAACGCATCGCGACTGCCGGCCTTGTGGGTAATTTCCAGTCGCTCACCGTCTGCGGCAAACAGCACTGTGTGCTCGCCGACAATTTCACCGGCTCGCGTCACAGAGAAACCAATTGAGCCGGGCGCCCTCGCCTCACGATTGGCAGAGCGGTCGTAGTGGGCAACATCCGAGAGTGACTGACCCATGGCGTCAGCCACAGCGTGTCCCATCGCGAGTGCGGTTCCCGACGGTGCGTCAATTTTGTGCTTATGGTGCGCCTCATGAATCTCGATGTCTGAGTCTGCACCCATCACCTGCGCCGCAAGTGAAAGAAGTCGGTATGCGAGATTGACACCGGTGCTGAAATTAGCCGCCTGACAGCGAGCAACCGAAGCCAAGGTTGACTCCAAATCCGCCTGCTCTGCCTCAGAGAAACCTGTCGTACCGATGACAACTGGGACGCCTGCTTCAGCACAGGCACGCGCATTGACCAGTGAAGACTCAGGGAGCGTGAAATCGATGACCACATCAACCGTGTCGAGGTCTAAAACATCCGATACGGTTATTGAGCAATTTTCATCGCCCACGATTGACGCAACGCGGGACCCAACGAGTCCACTACCCGGGCGCGCAACGAGACAAGCTAACTCCATCTCCGGCTCAGCTGAGACGGCCCGCGCAACAGCCTGACCCATGCGACCACTCGCTCCTGTCACCGCCACGCGTAGCGCCATCAATTAAGTCCTTCAAAAAAGTTCTTTACGCCATCAAACCAACTCGATTGCCTTGGCGACTGATCGCCTCCCTCGCCCAAGCTGGTGCGGAACTTCTCCAGAAGCTCCTTTTGTTCGCCATTGAGGTTAACAGGAGTCTCGACCACAGCGCGACAGAGTAAGTCGCCTACTGGGCCTCCACGAACAGGCTGGACACCCTTACCGCGCAATCTAAACAACTTGCCGGTCTGAGTTTCGGCAGGGATACGGAGCTTCACCCGACCATCGAGCGTCGGTATCTCATGCTCACCGCCCAATGCAGCATCGGCAAAACTGATAGGGAACTCGCAGTAGAGGTTTCGGCCATCGCGCTCAAATAGCGGATGCTGTTTAACCGAAATTTGAACGTACAAATCGCCATTGGGGCCGCCCGACGGACCTGCCTCACCCTCACCACTGAGGCGTATACGGTCTCCCGTATCCACACCGGGAGGAACTTTGACTGAGAGCGTCTTGGTTTTCTCGACCAGCCCTTGACCACGACAGCTACCGCAAGGGTCATCAATGCTCTGACCACGGCCACGACACGTAGGGCAGGTCTGTTGAACCTGAAAGAAGCCCTGTTGCATACGAACCTGGCCACTGCCACCGCAACTGTTACAGGTGGTTGGGCTGGTACCGGGTTTCGCGCCACTACCGTCACAGGTATCACAGTGTTGCAGCGAAGGCACCTTGATTTCAGCGGTTTTACCGCGGACTGCGTCCTCAAGCGTTACCTCGAGGGTGTAACGCAAATCAGAGCCTCGTTGAGGCCCCTGACGTCGACCACCGCCGCCACCAAAAATATCGCCAAAGACGTCACCGAAAATATCGCTGAAGCTACCACCCTGGAAGCCACCACCACCCATTTGTGGATCAACGCCCGCGTGACCGTACTGATCGTAGGCCTGACGCTTCTCGCCATCGCTGAGAATTTCATAAGCCTCGGAGGCCTCTTTGAATTTCTCGTCAGCATTGGCGTCATCCGGATTACGGTCCGGGTGATACTTCATCGCAATGCGCCGATAGGCCTTTTTAATGTCCTGTGCCGATGCTGACTTCTCAACACCCAGCACTTCATAGTAATCACGCTTTGACATAATGCTTCCTGCTGCCGATACCCGGGCAGCCTATTTAAAAAAAAACGGATTCCAACCTCAGTCGGAATCCGTACAGCGTTTAAAGTGTCACAAACCTGCGCGGTTCAAACCGCCCTGATCAACGCTTGTCGTCTTCACGAACCTCTTCAAATTCTGCATCGACGACGTCGCCATCGACGGCTTCTTCCTCTGGGGCCTGCTCAGCACCCGCCTCACCCGCTTCTGCTTGTGCGGCATACATCTTCTGAGCAACACCACTGGTTGCCTCCGTTAAGGCAGTAGTTGCCGCCTCGATTGCATCCTTGTCGTCTGTCTTGAGCGCATCTTCCGCTGCCGTAATGGCAGCTTCGATAGCTGAACGCTCCTCATCTGTCGCGTGCTCACCCGCTTCTTCAAGCGTCTTCTTGGCGGCATTGATCATGCCATCTGCCGCGTTGCGTGCAGTGACCAACTCCTCGAACTTCTGATCCGCTTCAGCATTGGCCTCAGCATCAGCAACCATTTGCTGGATATCGTCCTCAGATAGACCACCCGATGCAGTGATTCGAATCGACTGCTCTTTGCCGGTGGCTTTATCTTTCGCCGAAACGTTCAGGATACCGTTCGCATCGAGGTCAAATGTCACCTCAATTTGTGGCATGCCGCGTGGCGCAGGTGGAATGTCGGCCAAATCGAACCGACCCAGCGACTTATTCGACGCTGCCTGCTTACGCTCACCTTGAACGACGTGAATCGTTACCGCTGTCTGGTTGTCTTCCGCCGTTGAGAACACCTGCGACTTCTTAGTGGGAATAGTCGTGTTCTTCTCAATCAGTGGCGTCGCGACACCACCCATGGTCTCGATACCCAGTGTCAGAGGCGTTACGTCGAGCAGGAGAACGTCCTTGACGTCACCGGCCAGTACCGCACCCTGAATCGATGCACCCATGGCGACAGCCTCATCAGGGTTGACGTCCTTGCGTGGCTCTTTGCCAAAGAAATCAGCAACGGTTTGCTGAACCATGGGCATACGCGTCTGACCACCAACGAGAATAACGTCGTCAATCTCGCTTGCCGATAGACCAGAGTCCTTTAGCGCAACCTTCACAGGCTCAAGCGAGCGGGTCACCAATTCCTGTACCAACGACTCGAGCTTTGCACGCGTGAGCTTGACCACCAAGTGCTTGGGACCTGTGGCATCGGCAGTGATGTAAGGCAAGTTCACTTCTGTCTGCTGCGAGCTGGACAACTCGATCTTGGCCTTTTCTGCTGCCTCCTTCAGGCGCTGCAGCGCCAGTGGATCGTTGTGTAAGTCGATACCGTTTTCATTCTTGAACTCATCCGCCAGGAACTCGATCAAACGCAGGTCGAAGTCTTCTCCGCCGAGGAAGGTATCGCCGTTGGTCGCAAGTACTTCGAACTGGTGCTCGCCATCAACTTCCGCAATTTCAATAATCGAGATATCAAACGTACCGCCACCCAGGTCATAAACCGCAACAGTGCGATCACCCTGAGCTTTGTCCATGCCGTAGGCCAGTGCAGCCGCGGTTGGCTCGTTAATGATTCGCTTCACCTCGAGACCCGCAATGCGACCCGCGTCCTTAGTTGCCTGACGCTGAGAGTCGTTGAAGTAGGCAGGTACAGTGATGACAGCTTCTGTGACCGACTCGCCAAGGTACTCTTCGGCTGTCTTCTTCATCTTACGCAGCACTTCAGCCGAAACCTGGGGCGGAGCCATTGACTCGCCTTTTGCCTCAACCCATGCGTCGCCGTTATCCGCCTTAACAATGGTGTAAGGCACCATCTTGATGTCTTTTTGTACAACGTCGTCTTCAAATCTACGGCCAATCAATCGCTTAACCGCAAACAAGGTGTTTGTTGGGTTAGTGACGGCCTGACGCTTTGCAGATTGACCCACCAACACTTCGTTGTCGTCTGCGTAAGCCACGATTGAAGGCGTTGTGCGACCGCCTTCAGCGTTCTCGATGACGCGAGGCTTGCCACCCTCAAGGACCGACACACAGCTGTTCGTCGTTCCGAGGTCAATACCAATAATCTTTCCCATGTCTTTCTCTCCTACGGCCAGGCTATCCCGGCGCCTAATCTTGTCTTTGTAAATGGGTCGCTCTGTCTAAATTTCAAGCGCCCTGATAAAAAAATTCTGTCTTTATTTACGATGCGGCTTTGGACACCATGACCATTGCAGGGCGCAGTAACCGGTCTTTCAGCAAGTAACCCTTCTGCATCACGGCAATCACGGTATTCGGCTCTACATCGGGGTTCTCCACCATGCTCATTGCCTGAGCAACCTGCGGGTCAAAGGGCTCACCGTGCGGATCAACAGGCGTAATGCCATTCTTTGCCAGCACATCGACCAAGCTCTTGAGCGTCAACTCAACACCTTCAACTACGGCTGCAATACCGTCGGCATCTGAGCCGGCTGACGACTCTAGGGCGCGCTCGAGATTGTCAACGACTGGCAACAAGTCATTTGCGAATCGCTCGAGGGCAAACTTTCGTGCTTTTTCGACATCGAGCTCAGCCCGGCGCTGAGCGTTAATCGCATCGGCCTGAGCACGAAGCGCTGCATCCTTGGCCATCGCAACCTCTTCTCGAAGTGCTTCCACCTCTGAGAGCTCATCGGTCTCAATATCGACAGATTCCGTCTCCGCACCTTCGCCTTCTTGCGCGGCCTGGGCCTCTACTTCGTTCTCTGGAATCTCGTTATTTTCACTCGACATGCGTCATCTCCCGCACCGTAATTTGTCCAATACGGGGTAGATGGGGAGTCGATTTAGATTTTCAAGGCAATAACCTTGAAGTTTCGGGGATATTTACGTTTTTTGCGGGCGTGTTAGCGAGATAAGGCCGCTGTGAGTAGTCTTGCCGTGATATCGACGAGCGGAATCACGCGTTCGTAGGCCATGCGCGTGGGCCCAATGACACCCAGAACACCGACTGGCTGTGTACCCTGAGCGTAGGGCGCAGTAATGACACTGTAGTCACCCAGCACCTCGTAACCCGCCTCTTCACCGATGAAGATTTGGACCCCATCAGCTCGTGAACATCGATCGAGAAGCTCTAAGAGGTCACGCTTGCGCTCGAAGGCGTCGAACAACTCCCGCAGCTTGTCCATATCGTTGGCACTTGCCTGCTGAATCAGCCGGCTCTCACCCGCGACAACGTACTCCTCCTGCGAGTCCTGGACATCCATCGCCTCTTTGGCTACCTGCAGCGCAGCTTCCATCTGCTCGTCAATACGCGCTCTAGCCTCGGCCATTTCAGTCACCAGCAATTCTTTCACCTGAGTCAAATCGTTACCGGCGTAGCGTTGATTGATGAAATCAGCAGCTGACTTCAGCTGAGCCTCGGTCAGTGGCCGCGATAGCTCAATAACGCGGTTTTGAACTTCGCGCTCATTGACCACCAAAATGACCAGGACCCTCGAATCGGAGAGGGGAAGGAACTCAATTTGCCGTAGCTGCACAGCAGTCGGTCGAGGGACAGTAACAATGCCCGCCTGTGCCGTGACCTGTGTCAGCAAATTTGACGCCGATGCAATGAGGTCTGACGAGGATCGGCTCGGGTTCAACTCGTGTTTCAAGGCCTGAATCGCGGCTTCATCAATGGGACTGGTCTGCAACAAGCTGTCCACAAACAAGCGATAGCCCTGCGAGGTAGGCACTCGACCGGCCGACGTGTGTGGCGAAGACAAAAATCCGCGATCTTCGAGGTCTGACATGACATTGCGAATCGTCGCGGGACTCACTGACATACCGCTCTCGACGTGCAATGCCTTCGAGCCCACGGGCTGACCTTCGCGTATGTGCATATCCACCAGGGTTCGCAATAAAGAGGCTGCGCGTGGTGAAAGACCGTCCGATGACATGTTGATCTCCTCGTTATCGAGTTTTAGCACAGACCTCTCGGACCGCAAAGCGCGAAAATGATGTGTGGTTTATCAACGACTGGTGTTCCGAATCGGGGAGACCTGAGCTATAACGGGGCTATTAACGAGAAACGTAACAAGGCACGGTTAACAAGACACGGTCGTCTAACAAGAAACGGTCATCATGCTCACAGATCTATCCATCCGCGATTACGCCATTGTTCAGCGCCTCGATATCGAGCTGCATGCTGGCATGACCTGTGTTACCGGCGAGACTGGGACAGGTAAGTCGATCATGCTCGATGCGCTCGGTTTGTGTATCGGGGACCGAGCTGATGCAAAAGCGGTGAGAGCCGGCGCTGATCGCGCCGAAATTTCTGCCCTTTTTTCGGTAGAGCATCTCCCAGAGGCGCAGGCTTGGCTTGATCGAGCAGCCCTACTCGAGGGTCACGAGTGTTTGATCCGCCGCACCGTCACCTCCGACGGTCGATCGCGAGCCTTTATCAACGGTAGCCCGGCAACGCTAGCTCAATGCAAAGAACTGGGCGAGCTCTTGGTTGACTTGCACAGCCAGCACGCGCACCAGTCCTTGCTGCGCCGCTCCGTGCAGCGCGAGTTACTCGATGCGTTTTCTGGCACCACCGAGGACGCCTCAGCAGTTGCAGAGGAGGCAGCGAGCATTCGCGGACTCAAGCACGAGCTGAAGACATTGCGTTCTTCGAGCAATGAGATCGCCGAGCGCAGAGATCTACTCAACTACCAGATCGATGAATTAGCCACACTGAGTTTTGGCGACACCGAGCTTGAGACCTTGGAGTCCGACCAAAAAGTTCTGAGCAACGCGACGTGGATCATGGAGACGGTGCATGCGATTGCCGAGCAATGTGCGAGCCTGAGCGATCAATTGCGATCGTCCGTGTCGCAACTGAGCGATGATCGGCTGGGCACAAAGATTGATGAAAGCCGTGAGCTAGTTGCCTCTTCGCAGATTCAACTGGACGAAGCAGCCTCCGAACTCAAACGCTTCCTTGATGGTGTGGAGCTCGACCCACAGCGTTTAGGCGAAGTAGAGAGTCGACTCGATACCGCCTACAGTTTGGCTCGAAAGCACCGTATCCGACCGGAGGAGCTTGCGGGACACCTTGAGACCCTGAGTACTGAGCTTGAAAACCTTGAGCACGGCAGTCAACGACTCGATGAGCTCGAGGCGGAGATCGAAGCACGTCATGCGAAGTGGATAGAGAGCGCAAAAGCGCTCACTGATCAGCGTAAACAAGGTGCTCGTCGATTGGCACAGCGGAGCATGGAATTGCTATCACAACTTGCCATGGAGCGCTGTGAGGTGGACATTGGTTTCATCGACATTGATGCTGAAAAGCTCGACCCGCGCGGCTTGGAAGAAATAGAAATCTGGATTGCGACCAATCCCGGTAGCCAGCCAGGTCCCCTCAACAAAGTTGCCTCCGGCGGCGAACTGTCTCGTATCTCTCTGGCCTTGCAAGTCGCGGTGGCTGACAACGCAACGGCACCGACGATGATTTTCGATGAGGTCGATGTGGGTGTTGGCGGAGCGGTGGCTGATGTGGTCGGCAGATTACTCAGAACACTGGCGGACAATGTGCAAGTCTTGTGCGTCACCCACCTGCCGCAAGTCGCTGCAAAAGGTCATCAACACATTCAGGTCAGCAAAGCAGGTGATCATGTGGTCACGACCAGCCTGCAGTATCTGTCCGATGAAGAACGTGTTGAAGAACTGAGCCGGATGCTAGGCGGCGCTGTGGTAACCGATGCAACACGGGAGAACGCGCGCGAGTTACTCGCTGCGACTTAACAGTTCTATCGCTTTTTACGAACGTAAAGCACCAATGAGTGATCGATGATTTCGTAGCCCTGCTTGGCAGCGATGGCATGCTGTCGCGCCTCAATCTCCTCGTCGACGAACTCAATCACCTCATTGGTATCCACATCGACCATATGGTCATGATGATCATCGGTCGCAAGTTCAAAAACCGAGTGCCCAGACTCGAAGTTGTGTCGCTCAACCAAACCCGCTGTCTCAAACTGCGTTAAGACGCGGTATACAGTGGCCAAGCCCACATCATCGCCGGCATCGCGAAGACGCTGGTAGACGTCTTCGGCGCTCAGGTGCGCACCTTCATCAGCCGACTCACTCAAGATCGATAAAATATTGAGACGCGGAAGAGTGACTTTTAAGCCCGCTCGCTTCAAATCGACATTTTGATTCGTCACAGTATTTCCTCGAAGACGGTGATTGGGGGTATGATGCCAGCCGGCCACACAACAGGAAAGTCTGCCTTGCAATCTCGATCGCATCTTACACTTAGTTTGTCTCTTTTGCTGTCACTCGCCACACTCGGTGCGTGTAGCAATATTGGCTTCCCCGGCGTTTACCGAATTAACGTTGAGCAGGGCAACATCGTGGACCAAGAGATGATTGACCAACTTAAGCCGCAGATGACGCGACGTCAGGTTCGCTTTGTTCTCGGTACACCCATCATTGAAGATACGTTTAACGCGGATCGTTGGGATTACGTGCACGTGGTTCGCCTGGGCAACCAAAATCTATCTCGCTCCCAGCTCACGGTGGTTTTTGAGGGTGACGTACTGGTTGATGTCGAAGGTGATCTTGTTAGCGAAAACTGGCCAGAAAAAGACACCGAGACTGAAGATCCCGAGGCAGAAGGCACCTGAGACCGACGGTTACACCCGCTCAGCTTTCGCCTTTTCCGCTCGTGCTCGCCTAACCGCTTTTGGATCGACCAGAAGCTCTCTGTAAATCTCTACCCGCTCACCTTCTGCAAGTTCATGAGTGGCCGGCACCGCTTTACCAAATACACCCAACTTAGCCGTCATCAGATCCGGTAAGTCATCAAAGAAACGTCCCATATTGGCCTGTTCAACGGCTTCGAGCGCAGTCGTTCCAGCCGCGACAGAGAGCTTTTCGATGCGCTGCTTATCCGGCAACGCGTAGGCCACTTCGACGTTAATCATCTCGGACATAAACTACCAATAACCCTTCTTTTAACCCTTGATCGGTTGCAGAGAGCCGCTGCTTCGTTATTGCTGACTCAGTTGGTTGGCACGTTTTACCATCGCGTCCACCATATCATTTGCCACGCTCTCAAAGAGTCGACTCGCCGCCATCTTAAGCAGACCTGAGCCCAATTGGAACGTCAGATCGAGTGATACGCGGCAGGCATCTTCACTCAGTGCTTCGAAGCGCCACTCACCGCTCAGTGAGTCAAAGGGTCCATCTTCAAGCGCGAGACGAATCGAGGAAGGTGCCACGTTGGTATTGCGCGTCACAAAGGACTGCTTCACGCCGGCCTTTGATAAATCGAGCCGAGCAACAACCCCCTCATCTGAGGTCTCAAGTATCTCAGCGCCACTGCAGCCGGGCAAAAACTCGGGATACCGCGCAATATCAGCGACCAGGCCAAACATGGTCTGCGCTGAGTGCATCAGTAATGCTGTCTTTTGAATGGTGGTTGCCACGATGCCTCTTTTCTATGCCGTCCTATACCCTTAAATCGCCTCGTCAGCGGGTCCTTCGCCTATCAGGGCTGTTAGCTAGCTGAAAACTCGGCTGACTCAAAAGGCGACGCGCATAATCGCGAACATGCTCAGCGCGAAACACAGCCAAGGCGTGACCCACCGCGTAATGATGAACCAAAGGTAAAAGACGGTAAAACGTTCGCGGTATTTCTCGCCACGCAGGATCGGTCGTGGCACCCGCCACGCGGTGAATACAGCGGTGAGTCCTAGCACCATTGGCACCATGACAGGCACCAACCAAGAATCGATGGTAAGGCGCGCGACGGGATTGGCAAGCGCAAACGAAGCGGACAGCCATAGCGCAAAGGCCACCGCGGCCATGGCAATAGGCCTGGGCACATCCATTTCTCGTCGTAAAATCGACACCATCGGCTCGATCAAGGCAATCAAAGCGGCGAGACTCGCCAGCATGATGGACATCATGAGTAATAGCCCGACGAGCTCACCGGTGGGCAGGTTGGCGAAGGCGTAGGGAATAGAGATGACCAAAAGCGCCAGCCCTTGGGTCATCTCAACGTCTACGGCAGCAGTGACTGCGACCACAATGATGGCGAGCATCAACATGGCCGCCGTATCCAGAATGCCCACCGCGATAACGGAACGGACCAAAGGCAGCCCCGCAGGAGATCGACTTCCAAACACCAAGCCCACGCCCACGCCGGCACCCAGGCTAGACAAGGCCGCTAATGCTGCTGTCACCGCGCCCGACTGGGTGAGTTGCTCAGGTCGGTACTTAAAGAGCCATTCGTTCGCGGCTGAAATGTCCCCGACCTCAAAGGCGTAACCCAATGCCGAGTAGGTCATCAGCAGAATGAGCGGCATAAGAATCCAGCCCGCCAGTAACAGGACGACCTGTGGACCAGGCAATGCGGCCCCGATGGCAAGCGCGATCAAGACGCCCAACACCCGCAAGTGATCGGCACTTTCAATGGTTGAAAGGGTGTTAATGATCTCGCTCGCGCTCGCAGAGTCCCAATCACCGTTGTAGAGATAAAGGCTGGCCTCCGCGCCTAGCACCAGTGGCACCAACAACAAGGTCGCAATCATGAAGGCCAACGCTGCTTGAAGTGCGCCGATCCAGCGCCAGCGGGTGTCGCGACCTGCTAGCGATGCAACCCACTGAATCGAGCCCATGGGCGAACTTCGACCAATGCTTCCCATGGTCAGCTCTGCAATGAGAACAGGCCCTACAACCAGGGCAAGCACAGTGACATAGACCAGCAAAAATGCACCACCGCCTTGCTCGCCGATCACGTAAGGCAAGCGCAAAACATTACCCAGTCCTAGCGATACGGCGAGCAGAGCAAAGATAAGCGTCGTCCGTCCTCGCCAGGGTTGTTGAACGTTACTGTCCACAGCTGTCTTCCACTGATAACTCTTGCCGCTAAAACATCAGACACTGATAAACCCGATGCGTATAATGCGGCGATGGGTAAAGGCAAAACGAAAAAACCATCGGACAACACCATAGCGCAAAACAAGCGTGCACGGTTCGAATATCACCTGCTCGATACGTTCGAAGCGGGTGTGTCGCTGATGGGCTGGGAAGTCAAGGCGCTGCGTGCCGGCCGTGTTCAGCTCACTGACTCTTTCGTGGTGATGACGAAGGGTGAAGCCTTCCTCCTCGGGTCTCAAATCTCACCGCTCGATACGGTATCCACGCACTATGTCGTGGAGAAAACGCGATCAAGAAAACTGCTGTTACACAAAAAAGAGCTCGCCAAAATCAATCAAGCAATCACACAGAAAGGTCAGACCTGCGTCTGCACCGCGCTCTACTGGAAGGGTCATCTAGTGAAAGCAAAAGTGGCAATTGCGCAAGGTAAGAAGCAACACGATAAGCGTGACTCGGAAAAGCAG
>Ga0181573_10001324_pt1 | contig 24680 bp, 16 predicted proteins | sample 101ome_25_FD_148643 | JGI IMG/M metagenome (GOLD analysis project Ga0181573, IMG submission 148643) | Coastal salt marsh microbial communities from the Groves Creek Marsh, Skidaway Island, Georgia - 101409BT metaG (spades assembly) | ecosystem: Environmental > Aquatic > Marine > Intertidal zone...
CCTCCGCCTCCTCCCCCTCCTCCTCCTCCCCCTCCTCTTCCTCCTCCTCCTCGGGCTCTTGCGGCGGGGGGGTGCGGTAGGGACGAGCCATGCCGTCGGTATTGGTGTCACGTGGAGGCAGCGGCAGGGGCGGGCCCGGGGACCCAAACCGGGTGCAGTCGCTGGGTTCAGGGTACAGGACGGCCATGCCGTCGCCGTGGACGGCGCCCGGAGCACCCGTCACGTGGACGGGCGGGGTCGGGCCCCGAGGGCGTTTGAGGCCGCGGGGGCCGCCACGCCCCGGGCCGGGAGAGTTTGATCGCGACCGCGACCAGGACCGCGAGGGCGCGGCGTCGTGCGCCGAGGCGTCGCGGGAGCCGAAGTTCTCCTGGGAAGAGGGAGGGCGGGGGGGCGGTCGAGAGCTTGGGCGCGAACGACCACACCTCTTGCCGCGACGGACGACATTGTCGACGTCGACGCGACGCCGGCCGCCGCAGGCGGACCCCTTTCCGTCGATTTCCGCTCGCCACGCGGTCGTAACCGGATCGTCTGCGGACGCCCTGCATTTTTCAAGTGATAAAGCGTCCCACGATAGCAAGGGGTGGGTCCGCCTCTTTCCGGGACGTCCGACGAGGTACCGACGAGTCCGAGGCGAGGAGACGGCCGGCGTCACAAGGCGCCCTTGGCCCGACGCGAGACGGCGCGGACGCGTGCGTGGCGAACCTTTGCTTCGGTGCCGGGGTCGCGTCGGGATACGGGTGAGGCGGATGGGCGACGTCGGCCGCCTCTGACTTCACGACACACTCACCCTCCCGTCCTGCGGCCGCCTCCCTCTTCTCCCCGGGCCCCCTGCGACGGCCCGGCCTCTCGCTGTCACCCGCGTCAACAGTCTCGGCGGCGCACCATTTTCAATTGGCGGACAGACCATGGGGGGCGGACAGCTGCGGGGCGGGATCAGGGTTCTACTTCGTGTTGTAAAGAGCAGGTCATCATCGTCAACTCAAATGCCCGACGATACTCGATAGGATCTTTTCTACAGTTACGTCACCCTTCTGTCTTCTCCAAGACAGACAACCTTCCCAAGCGACGATGACTACACGTGGTCCCGCTGCACGAACGAAGTCCAAGGGCACCCCAGCGAGTTCGCTCGCCGCGGGCAGTCCCGCCGATGGCAAGGCCGGCGGCGCCATTCCTGCCGCCTGGCCCGGCAGCGGGGCGTTACGAGCGCTCTTTTTTGTCCCGTTTTTTTTTGTCCGGCTTTTTATTTTGTCCGTCAAAATCCACACGTCCCGTCCAAACCGCGGTGGCGACGGCGATGCACGTCGGCCCGTGGCGGGCCGACCGGACTCGGCTGGCGGGGCGGCCGACCGAGTGAGCGAAGGCGAAAAGCCCCCTCCGCGCGGTAGCTCTCTGCAATAGAGCGTAACGCTCGCGTCGCTTCCTTTTTGGGGGTCAAGGCGAAGGCGGGGCGAGAGCGCGTTCCCTACCAAGCCACGAACGCGGCCGACACATGCGCCGGCCGGAGATGCCGAACTCCGGCCGTTCCGACATTTATCTCCAGAAAAGACACGACATGTCATTCCGATGAGCCGCAGATGGGTGATCGGAAGCCTGAATCAAGCGAAAAAGATCGCGAAGGCGAAGACACGACGACGGTCTCGCCTACGGCCCCCCCAGCCGGGCCCGAAGCGACGACGTCCGGCGCAACTTCCGGCGACGGCGTCGACAACGCCGACGCCGGCGACACCGCCGCCAAGTCGTCACGCACGCTGAAGGAGCGAGTGGCCAAGGTGATAGGCAGTGGGACTGGCAACATGGCGACGCGGCTGTCCGAGCTCGCACTCTCCCAGTCCGGCGGGGCCCTCCAGGAAGCGGACGTCGACCTACAGGCCTCGATCAACCCCGACGAGCTGCGCCCCGCCGACGTCTTTGTGCCGTGTGACTTCAAAAAGCTGTCGGACGCCTTGTCTGGCGCGCCGGGAAGGGGGGAGGAGGATGCGACGCCGGTCTTGCACCACCTTCCGGCCGAGCGCACCGACTCTATCGACGCGGGTAGATCGGCAAATCTGCGCCCTGGAGAGGCGAGCTGCTGCTGGTACGGGGGCCGCAGCAATCGGGTACAGATCAGGGAACCCGCCAAGCGGGACAAAGGTCCCCAAAGGACGAGGAGCCACCAGAAGAGCCCCTCCTCAATCATGTCTCGCCCCCTTCCCCAAGAAACCCTGAAGGACCGCCTTTTTGGCGGGGACGTGGAACAGGGTGAGGACGAAATCAAGCAAGATCTCGTCTACTCACAGCACGCCGGCCTCCGCGACCACCTCTCTCGCCTGCGAACCCTCATGGCGCCAGGGGGCACCATCCACCCCAATTCAATCTTCCGGAAGAGCTGGGACCTCGTCCAGCTCGCTATCCTCATCTACATCAGCATCGTCATACCTATTCGCGTGGGCTTCGAGAAGCCGGCGTACGGAGCGGCCTTCATTGTAGATATTGTCATTGACGTCCTCTTCTTCACCGATATTGGATTCAACTTTTTCACCGGGTATTACGACGCCAGTGGGGACATCGAGCTGCGGGGCAGGGAGCTGCGCATTCACTACCTCAAGACGTGGTTCATCGTCGACGCCCTATCGTCTCTCCCCGTCGACTACTTTGTCCGCGCAGCTGAGGGCAATCTAGGGTGCAGCTTCACGTCGTGTCTGGTTCCCGTCGAGGATCTCTCGTCCATCGACTCGACCGCCGACGGACGCCTCTTTCGCCTGATTCGCATCCTTCGCATGACGAAGCTCTTCAAGCTTCTACGCGTGGCACGCATGCGACAGCTTTTGGAAAAGTACCAGAGCAACTCTATCTTTTTCATTGCGCCGGCCCTGTCAGTGGCCAAACAAGTCATGGTGCTCATCTTCCTCGGGCACATGCTGGGATGCTTCTTCTATTACTTCTCTCTCGACACGTGGTGGACGTCGAACGAGATCACCCTCGTGTCTGAAGGGCTCATCGTGCCCTGGATCGACGCCCAATTTTACGGCCAGGCGGACCGGGTCCCCGCGACGCCCCTTGGTGCAGGTGCGGCCGGGTTCGCGTGCCCACCAGGCTACCGACTGCAGGACATCGGGGTCGGGATTGAGTGCGGGACGATGTTTAGCCTCGGCATCCGGTATGTCTCGTCCCTGTACTGGTCCTTTGCCACGACGACGACGGTGGGCTATGGGGACATCGCTGGCGTCACCTTAGCCGAGCGCCTTTACTGCATCTTTGCGCTAATCATTGGTGGCTTTGTCTTCAGCTCAATCATTGGCAGGATGGGTGCACTGCTGAGCCAGCTCGAGTCGGCCAAGAGCGCCGCCACCAATCGGCAGCTTGACGGCATCAACTCCTTCCTCCGCGACATCAAGCTGCCCCCCGCCCTCCGCGGCCCTGTCCTAGGCTTCTTCCGGCGGCAGCGTGTTCGCGAGTACCAGCCTCGCGAGGTGCTCTCGCAGCTCCCCTTCGACTTGCGATGCCGCGTGGTCAAGTTCATGTACGAGGACGACATCCGCCTCACACCGATCATGGGCATGCGCAACGACGACCTCTTCTTCACCGACATTTGCATGCGCTTGAACGCCTATTCCATCCAGTCGTTTTCCTACGTTTACAAGAGGGGCGAAACGAGCTCCGACATCTTTATCCTCCTTCGGGGCGAGCTCGCCGTCATCGACGTCGACCTCGACACCATCGTGTGTAAGGTCACTCGTGGCGCCGTGTTTGGCCTCTCCTCTGTTCTCGATGTCGTTGGCGCTTACGATTTCCGGCCCAAGCGCCGCGAGAACGTCTATTCCCTGAGCAACTGTCACCTGCTCCGCATTACCCTTGAGGACTTCTTAGAGCTCATCGTGACCTACCCCGACATCCTGCCCCACCTCATCGACTTCCATGAGGAATTCGAGAAGATCACCACGACAAGCCAGAGTAAGGTCGCGGAGGCTGTAACTGGCCTCCTCGCTGACGTTCGGAGCGACAACTTCTCCGCCGACGGCGATCGGTCGCCCAAGGCCCAGTCCTTTTCGAAGTTAAAGGCGTCGGCGCGAGTATCAGAAAGCGAGATGCTGGACGCGTCGCGGCGGGCCATGAGGAAAAAGTCCTCCGACGGGAACCGGACAAAGACGATGGCGCAGACCGCCTCGTCCCACCCCCCTCCTCGTCCCTCGACTCTCTCTTCCGGCAACCTCGCACGAAACTCAGCCAGCGGGTGCGGCGACGGCGATGAAGATGCGGTGCCGCCTCCGGGCCTCGCCGCCATTCTTGCTCAGGTTCCTGCGGACATCCGGTCCGTTGCGCGTCGCTACAGCAAGCGGTCCGCCGCGATGACAGGCCGGGTCAGGGCCCACTCCTTGCATGATGCCGGAGTCATCGCCGACAATGGGGCAGCAAGCTCGAGCACTTACATGCGCGGTGGCGGCGGCCCCCAAATTCAGGGCGGCCTGGGCTTCAGCGCCCTGGCTACATCTCACGAGGACGGCGCTGATTTCCCCGAGACGTGCTGAATGCGGAAAGGTTGAGGGGTGGGGGGAGGGTGAAGGTCTAGGCGTCTAGGCGCATTTTTGGTCTTTAAGCGATGTGTACCCTGTCACGACGTCGCCCGAGCAGCGACCGCTGCAGGTCCCTGCTCACCTTCCCTCCGACCGCCGAGTCGCCACGGGGCGATCCCTCGCGTTAGCTCATCAACCGCAGCCGAGGCAGCCGCGGCAGCGTTACCGCCCGCCTCGGCAGGGTTCTGGACGCGGCGAGGCGCCCCGCTGACGTCGGTTGCATACTTCGCCGCCCGCTTGCCAACGTCGTCGTCGCCGCCGCCGCCGCCTGCAGGGAGGGCCCCGAGGAAGCGCGGTCTCGTTTCGCCGACGAGCCCCTCGGCTGGTCCAATGCGAAGGTCGCGGTCATCCTCAGCGGTGGCCGCCATCGCTGCCGCCTCTTCGCGCAGGGCGCGCACCCGCGATACGCGCTCGATGGCACTGCCCTGACCCGCCGAAAGGCCAAGCAGCGCGAGCAGGGGCGCGGGCATAGCGCTGAGGGCCGGATCGAGCGCCGTTGCCCGCTCAGCAGAGCCCGACGCGCGCTCCTCCGCCGACTGATGAGGAGGTGGGGACAGGGCGCCAAGGTGCTCATCGGCAGCGCCGCTTGCACCCCCGTCATCCTCTTTTCCATTCTCCAGACCTCCTCGGACCATGTCTGCCGTCGCCGCCGCTTCGCGCGCCGCCGCCTCGGCCCGCGCGCCCTCCCAGCCAGCGCTGCTTGCCATTGCATCGGGATAACTCGTGCCACCCTCAGCCGCAACGACGCGGCGGCCAAGGAGGTCTAGAGTCACCTGGATCGTCGCCCTCCGGCGCTTCTTCTCCTCCTCGCGCTCCCGCTCGCGAGTCTCGAGCGTCTCCTTCTCCTCGGCGGTCAGCCAACGCGCTGAATCGGTGGAAAAGAAGTCGGCCTGATCGTCGAGAACGACGCTCCGCGCGGCAGAGTTCTGACCATAGCCCACGAGTCGGTCCCGAAAGGCGCGCGCCGCGGCGAGGTCGGCATCGGCAGCCCGCGTCCCCACAGCTCCCTGCAGGGCGGCGCGCTCACGTTCGCCCGGGTCGCCCCCGATGACGCGGGCCCCGCAGCCAGGAAACACGCAGACACCGCCCGTTCCCACCAGTGCCCGAGCATCGGGAGGGGCGACCCGATGATCCCTCAAATCGTAAATCTTGCCGCAAGCTAAGCAGTTGATCACACGCTTGCGCCCCGCCCCCCCGCCGCTGCCGAAGAGCGCAGCAATGTCGAGCGCACTCACACCGGCGGCGAGGTCTCTGGGCACAGGGGGGACCGCCGACGCCGCCACCGCCGCCGCCGCGGAACCGGGGCCGCGCGCCACCCCTCCCCTCGACGATCGATCGACGAGGTCGCCAAAGAGAGAGCCGGTGACTGCGACGGCGGCTGACTGGGACCCGCTGGCGCCTGAGCCTCCAGTGGCACCCGAGCCGCCACGCGACGGCCCTGCATCACCGCCTCTTTGGCCGTGCGAGGGAACGAAGCCGCCCGATCCACCCGCACCGGAGCCTCCCGCTCCGTTTGAGGGCCCAGCCCCGCTCGAAAATCCGCCTGCAGCGCGCGAGGGACCGGCCCTGCCCAACGACCCTCCCGCGTCGCCACCACCATGCAAGGTGGACTGCCCCGCCAGCGTGGTGTGTCCTCCAACTGTCCCGCTGGATCCCACCGAGCCCTCCCCACCCCCCCAGCGAGAGGACGCCCAGACGCGGACGGCCGACAGCGCCCCCTCGCCCTCGGGGCCGTCGCCGAACAGGGCCGACGCTTGCTCCACCGCGTCGGCGGCGGACTTAGACCCCTCGAGGCTGGTTCCAACCGCCGCCAGCGTCTCGTCGTCCCACGATCCGATCAGAGCCGCGCTCAGAGCCGCGATGAGCCCGGTGCCGGCGGCATTTCCCTGCGGGTTCGGGAAGGGTGGGCGTAGTTGGTCACGTCGCCAAGACTGCCTCGCTCCCGTCTCTTCGATAGTTCGGGATGCGGTAAGTTACCTCCATCACCACCGCCAGTCTGTTTCACACTCCGTCCGACAGACGGCCTTCCCTGACATACTCGAGAGAGAGCAGGGACTGGCACCACTGCCGCTGGGGGCGCCTCCGCCCGGCCGGCTGCCCTCGTGGACGGCACCATCCTCCAGACTCGCCCTTTCCGGGGGACTCATCCTGAAAGTCGTTTGGAACCCGAAGTCGGGGCACCATAAGTGGTGGATCGAGGTGGATCGCGCCCGGCCCATAGGACTCGACGACGGCCTCGTTTGAACTCGAACATACCAGACGCCGCATATCATATGTTTGATTTTTTAACTAGCCCGTGGCCGCATCTACCCGTTGCCCTCCCTCATTACTAAAGCTCAACGTTGTCGTCCAGTCCCTGCGCCCGCGCGCGGTCGACCCCTGCGTCCGGGCAGCAGACACGGAAACAAGAACTCCGTCCAGCAGCGCATGCATCGTCAGCGGCGATGGGCTCGGCGCCGCCCTCAGCGAGCCGCGCGAGTGACGCTGGGGGCGGCGGCCGTCCAGACATCGGGTCCCAGCGCATCCAACCGTCGCCGGCTTGTGCGGCCTGGCACAGAGCTGCAGCGGCAACCGGCGCGGCTCGGTCAGCCTCGAAAGCCGCCGCCCGGCCCGCGTCAGGTGCCGGAGGCGGTAGAAGCGCCGCAGATGACGCCATCATGTGGGTAGTCCCGAGAGAACTGAACGTCTGCGGCAAACCACCACCGCCCTTGGACCACACCTGCGCGCAATCAGCCACCCGCCGGCCCCGCGCGGCCTCAACGGCCCGACTGACGTTGTATGCGGCGTCGCGCGTAATAGAGCGAAATGCGACATGCTCGGGGTGGACGCCGTACACGCCAGGGTGGCTCCCCGTGTGCCCGTCGAGCTCCCAGATCAGGGCGCCACGGAGCGCCGAGTCGTCGTCGGTGCCCAGCTGTCCGTCATTCCCCAGGATGCCGCGCTCAATCTCCGCAAAAGCTGCACGAAAGAAGGGGTCGCGGTAGCGCGCGCGCTCGGCATCCGAGTCGGCTCCCTCGATCTTGCCAAACTCCTCCAGCACGAGGGGCTTGCCAAGGAGAGACGCTGAGTCGGCCGCGTGCGCACGGGTCCAGCGGGGGATGAAGTCCGTTTCCGCCCTCTGGCCCGGCGCGGCCCAATTGTCCGGCCAAGCGTGGATGGACGCGGCGCCGATTGACGCGTGGCTGCTGTTGTCGAGGAACGACTGCCCGGTGCGGAGGGCCCAGGTCCCCGTGAGTGATCGCCGGTCGTCCACCCCGCCGTGGCTCCAGTCCAGGCCGCCGCCCAGGAGCGGCAGCGGGCCACGGCCCGGAAGGCCGTGCGAGGACGACTCATCGTAGAAGCCCTCTCCACCTGTTAGCACGAGCTGTCGGGCGCCTGCCCCGCCCTCGTCGCGCGACCGGGTGAGGAACTCGGACATCTCGCCAACCCAGGCATCGACCTCGCGCCGCGCCCGCGTCGGGTCGCCGCGAGAGCCGGTGGCCCACGCGCCCTCGCTGCGCATCTCGTTCATGAGGTTAAACGCGAAGATGGCGGGGTCGCGACCGAGCTCGACCCCAGTCACCGTCGAACGGCGCCCCAGGAGGAAGCGCACGTGATTGCGGTACAGCTGTTTGGCCGCGTCGTCCGTGAAGAAGGCATCCGGGTCGTCGGCGCGACCGGCCCAGGCGGCGTATTCGCCCTTGCCCTCGGGCCACTTCCAGTTGTCGGTCAGGCTCAGGATCAGCCGGATGCCCCGGCGCGAGGCCCCCGCCACGATGTTGTCGAGGGCGATGAGTGCCCGCTCGTCGTAACGGCCCGGAAGGGGTCCCTGGAGCCGGAAGCTGCCCTCGGTCCCGTGGGCAAAGAGGCGCAGGACAGCGAGGTCGTTGGCGCGCGCCGTGTCCATCAGCCAGTCGAGGTAGGCAAGGCCGCGCTCCTCCGTTGACCGACCGTATTCCTCCCAGCGGCCGTCGGCGCTCGGCACGGCCCATGGCACGCCGGCGACGGCCTCGACTAGGCCCCAGACGTTGGCCCCAACAAAGGCAAACTCCGAGCTGCGGTTGGGGAGGGGGGCAAGTGAGGTCAACGGCGGGGTGTGGGGGTGGTGCGGCGCGGTGCGCCGCTTCGTATCGGCCACCTGCGGTGCAGCGTTTCGGCCACGCGATCCAGCCGCCACGGCTGCCACCGAGCCCAGCCCTGCCCCCCCCTGCCCAGACCCGCCAGTCATCCAGCGCCAGGCGGGACCCCACGGCGCGCACGAATCCGCCGTCGACAGCCACGGCGGAGCCCACGAGGAGTGCGAGGGCGCAGCAGACGACGGCGACGGCAGCCCGCAGCGTCGCGGGACCCGGGATCATTGGGACGCTGAGCGTCGCAACGCGGGCGGGCGGACGCGCGGGGGGCGGAAGGGCGCAGGGGCGGAAGTGCGAAAGGGGGGGTGGTGTGGCTCTCTGGAGGACGTTGTTGCAACTCGCATGCCCTCCCTACACATCAGCTGACCCGCGATCCGCCACTCTCATTTCTCGCGTGGGACGATGACCCTTGCCGCGATCGCCACTGTCTCACTCGCGACGCGGGCGCGAGGTGGGCCGGCTGGGCCCGCGTCGACCCCGACCACCGTTGGGACGCCTTCGTTCCGGTCGCTCAAGCGCGTCTTTGTCATTAGCACGCAGCTGGCGAGTTGAATACGCTCAAAGAAAATTTGTAGACTCGGTTGCGTGCCGCCTCGAGCCTCATTCGATCCGTGCGGCCTTGGGGCCAGCACTCGTGGCGCTCGCGGCTCGCCTCTCCCACCGCGACCACCCCCCCCCCCGCCACAGAACGCGGCTGCCGGATCTGCGACCCCCCTGGTCGAGCAGCCCCGTCCTCGTCCGAGCTGGAAGGCCGACGTCGGCATGCTCCCACCGCCCCCCCCGGTGGACGACCCGTCTCCCCGCCCCGACCCTTTCGACCCCGCTGAGCGCCGGACCTACTCGGACGGCCCCCTTGCCCTCGCCTTCATGTACCTGTTCGGCCGCAAGATGTCGCAGCAGCTCGGAGGAGCCATGCCCACAAACGGCGAGTCCCTAGCCAGCTGGGCCGGATTCGTCAACATCTCCGCCCAAATCATGCTCGGGCGCAGCTCGCGGCAGCAGCAGGAGACAGTGGCGGGCGTCCTTGGGTCCCTCATGCCCCCCGGGATCCCCGAGCGCTTTCGTGCGTGGTTCCCGCTCAGCAAACCGTCGCTCGAGATCAACGCGTGGATCACCACGGTCTTTTTCGCGTGGCTAGTCGGTCCCTCTGTGGTGACAGAGGAGCGGGTGCGCCTGCCCGGGTCGGACGTGGCCGTGCCAATGCGGAGCGGCGTCAAGATCGAAAAATGCCGCTATCTCGAGGCATCGGGGTGCGCGGGCATGTGCGTCAATATGTGCAAGCTCCCGACGCAGCGCTTCTTCACCGAGGACCTCGGTCTGCCCCTCACGATGACGCCCAACTTTGAGGACCTCTCGTGCCAGATGGTCTTTGGTGCCCCGCCTCCCCCGACCATTGCCGATGACGTGGCTCACGACGCGTCGTGCTTCTCCTCTTGCTCGACGGCCGCCGCGCTCGGACGGGGGGGGGAGCGGGGGCCCTGCCCCAAGCTCGACTCCTACCGGGGCAAGGCTGCTCCCGCGTGACGACGGGGCTGGGGAGAGAGAAATGAGCGGGTCTTTCCGCCTGTTCCCCCCCCTCCCGCCCCTCTCCCCTTCCACGTCACTTCCCTCCCTCCCAGATGTAGATGGCCCCCTTGGCTTCGGCCTCGGGCCGCGAGTGCGGGTTGATGTCCTTGGTGTAGAGGCTTCCAGAGATCCCAGCGGGCACAAAGGGCGTGGCCGGCAGGGGTTTGCCCGGAGGAGGCTTCTCCGGGAACTCCGATTCCATCCGGTAGTCGCGCCCCACGGTCGAGATGACGTGGTTGCGGTCCCCCATGCCCGGAGGACGGACAGGCCGGAAGGGGGGGCGACCCGTGATGCGACCCGCAGCGGCGCCGCTGGCGGGCCGCGATCCGCCACGGCCCGAACCGCTAGTGCCGGCGGCGGGCGCCGTTTCGGGACGGTCAGCGAAGAGGGGCGCCTTGGCAAACACGTCCGGGCACCGTCCGCCGGACGAGAAGGGCTTGCCTCCAACGAACTTGGCTCGGGCCTCCTTGCGTGCCGCGCGAGTCATGGCGAGGCCCGGCTGGTAGACGTCCCCGTCCCCGCCAGGCGGCTGACGGAGGATGGAGTTGGCGGGGGCCAATGGACCACCGATGGCGCGGTCGGCCGTGCTGTATCCATATCCGCCCCGCTTGGGCGGGTTGACGTATAAGTTCTTCTTCCCTTTAATACGGTCGGCGGCGGGGTCCGCGCTCCGCCGCGGCTCGCCCTTGGGACCCCCCGCGACGGCAGAGTCGGTGTCAAGATAGACCTTGCCTGCCGTGCCATATAATGACCCGGGAAAGTCTCTCGTTTGGGGTACCTTGGCGGGCTTGAAGGGGGGGGCGCCATGGGAGGGCGCGCCCGCCCCGCGCGCCGTGCGCTTCTCCACAATCCACTGTCATGGTCGTCAGGGGGTGGGGGGGGTACGGATGTGGGCGGGCGATGTGGGCGGGCGGTGTTGGGAAGGAGCGCGAGGGAACGGAGGGGGAGGGTGACAAACTCTCTCCCCTTTCCCCTCGCCTGGTCGATGAATTTGTCGCCAACGTGAATGGATGGAACGGGTTTGTTCCCCAGCATCATATGGGATGGGGTGCCCTGTGGCACGGCCACCTGCTTGCCCTTGTGGCGGCTGCTGTTGAGGAGCTCCCTCTCGGGACCACCCCCTTTGTAGGGGTCGCCTACCGCCGTTGGCAAGAACTCTGAAAAAAGACCCGTCCGCTTGAGGGACGCGCCGGCGTCGGCGAGCGAGCCTGCGGTGGAGGGTGTTGACGACGGGGGAAGGGGCGGTCGGAGAGACGGCGTCGCACGCGGCGGCGCCCGGCACGCGGCCGAGATCATGCCGGCCCTGTCCGGCGTCGCGCGCGCGGGCGACACTGGCGACGTCCCGAACCGGCTCCTCAACGTTTTAAAGCGCGGTTCGTTCAACGAGTGAGACTATCGAGTATCTTTTCTCTCAGTAGCGCGACTCGCTGGCCATGAAGGAGTCCTTTCGCGCGCGCGGGAGAGACGATGACACGGACGCGCGTGGCCGGGCGTGAGTCCTCCTCGCTACTCGTTCGAGGGTACGAGGTTTCGAGACCGCTCCCAGTGGTACGCTGCTGGCGGGTTCTTCGACAGATTTCGATCATTTCTCCATGTTGACAGCTCCGTTCACTCGACCTCCACCCTCGTCTCGCCTTCCACCTTCCCGCACCGTTTCGTCGCCGGCGGAGAAAATCGACCCCGGCCCGAGCCGAGAGACAGCTTGCGCCTGCCGAAACGGGGAAGTTACTCATCGTCAGCAATGACCGATCAGCTGGATGAAGTGATGGCGCGTACCCGTCGCAGCAGCGGCGCTGTGCCGCGTTGTCCCCAAGCCCGCGGTACGCCTGGGGGCCGACGACGCCCACCGCTCTCCTCGCCACCGCAGGTCAAATTGGTTCTTTTAGGGGACATGGGAGCAGGAAAAAGCTGTCTGGCGAGTCGTTGGACGCGCGTATTGCGGTCCGGGACGAGCTTACGCACCGCAGTTGGCTGCGCCGTGGTCCAGCTCCCGCCGCGCCACGCCTGCTGCTCCGCTAATCGCGTACGCCCCTCTCCTCGAATAGTCCAGGCCACGGTGCGAATCAAATACGAACATCTCTCCCGACCGACTGTCGTTCGTCACCGTGCGCGGAAGCGCTCCCCGACCTCACTTGTATGACAAGTGAGGCTGTCAGGAGCGCCCTGACGCCGTTGATCTTCAAGCTCTGGGCCGCCACGCGCGGCGCCCACGAGGTCGCCACGACCGACCCGTCCCACCCCTCGTGTCTCCATGTCTACCCCCGCAGGTGTCTCGGTACCTCAATGGGCGCTTCGACCCGAGCCAGGAGGCCACGATTGGCGCGTCCTTCAGCTCGCGCGTCCTGCCCCCCCCCGTGTCAGCGCGGCTGGAGGTGTGGGACACGGCGGGGCAGGAGCGGTACCGGGGTCTGGCGCCCATCTACTATCGGGGTGCGGCGGGGGCTCTGGTCGTCTTCGACGTCACTTGCCGCCGGTCGTTTGTGCGGGCGCGCGAGTGGGTCGCGGAGCTTGCCGGGGCGCTGGGGGTGGAGCGGTTCGAGACGGGGCCGGCGGGGGCGGGGACGGGGCCGGTGGCAGCCGGGGCGGGGGCGGGGGCGGGGGTTGGGCCGGGCCGCGCGACCAACGCGCCAGCTGAAGGATGCGTGGTGGTGCTTCTTGCCAACAAGACGGATCTTCGGCCCGGGTGGGCGGAGGAGGAGCAGGTGGAAGTGGGAGCGGCGGTGCCGCCGGGCGGGGGGGATGGGACGTCAACGTCGGGCGGCGAGGCCTCTGACGCCCCCCCCTCGGTGGCTGAGGCGCGGGCTCTCGCGGCCGAGGTCGGGGCGGAGCTACGGTGGGCCTCGGCCAAGACGGGGGAGGGTGTTGAAGCTGCCTTCACGTGGGCGGCGGGGCACGCCGCTGACCGGGCGCGGGGTAAGGCTGGGGTTGGGGGCGGGGGTGTGGGGTCCGGGGGGCATGGAGGTGGGCGCACCGTGGGGCTCGGGTCAGGAGGCGGAGGTGGGCTCGGGGGGCTCGGGACCGCCGGGTCGGCGTGCTGTCAGTGAGGAATTTTTGCCCTGCCTTCCTCCTGCTCCCGTCGTTTCGCTCAGTCCTGTGGCGGCACGGTCGGCGTGCCGCTCGCTGCCCAGATCTCTGTGTCGTCATGGAGCCCCCCCCACCAGATACCTGGGAGGCACCGAATGCGGCGCAGGGGCGGCGGTGGCGTCGCATCGCCCTCGCCGTCAGCAGGCGGTAGCGGGGCAGGATCGAGCGGCCCCCACCGGGCCACGACGGCGGCGACGTGTTCGGAGTCGGGTCGCGTCAGGGCAAGGGCGTGCCGGTGGTTGCAGTCAGCGCCACCGGGACCGTTCGCAGCGTTTGATATCGCCCGGATCCGTACCGTGCGCAGCCTTGAGGGGGAGGACGAAGGATTCTTCTCAGTGTGCTTTCCCCACAGCACGTCGAAGCCCGCCAGGCCAGGCGGTGCCGCCCCGCCCCGCCCCGCTGCCTTGACCAGGGCCTCCACGCACGTCCATGTTGCGGGAAAGAGGGAGGAAGAATAAGTGTCGCCGTTGCCGTCCTCCGCACCCGCCAGTGCGGCGGCCGTCATCGGCGACAGACGGCGGCGGGCGAGGGCGCCAGACCGAGGGCGGGGCCGGTCGGACTCGACGTCGAGACCGAGTGCGAGGCGGGGACAGGACGCGACAGTCGGCGAAGCCCCGACGGCTATGCCAAGGAGGGCGGTCCCTGGTCTGCGGCGGAGTGGGTGAGGGCGGGGCTCCGCTTGTCGTTGATCGATCGATCGATTTAGGATGCTTGCGAGCTTTCCTCCCAAGGCGACCCTCCCCTTCCTCCGTCTTGCCCGCGGTCGGTGTGGGCAACAGAGAAGACAGGCGTCCACTTTTCTCCTCCCGCACCACTCGGGATCCCGATCAGCTCCGGCTTGCCCCGATCCCCCGTGGCGATGCCTACGTCGGGCGGCGCGGCAGCGTCGGGGCCGAGGTAGAGCGGGAGGATGAGGCGCAGGGCGGCCCGCGAGACGATGCGGAGCCGGCAGGCTCGTGCAGCCCGGTCGTTGCCGCCGCCCCCATCCTCGTCTTCTCGCAGGGGTGGAGGGAGCAGGTCGGTTCGCTCCTCGATCGACAGGCGATCCCCGAGCCAGTCGAGGAGGGGCGACGCATGGCCGGCGAGGAGGGGCTCAAGCTCATGTGGCCCTGTCCACCAAATGTGGACAGCGCCGCTGATGCCGACGTCCTGGGCCAGCGCCACTGCCGACGCAGATGACGGGACCGACGAAGTCAACGCGCTCGCGGCGGCGATCTCGGAGGGACATGCGTCCCGCGGCGCGGGCCAGGCCCACCGGGGGAAGTCCGCGGCGGCTGCAGATGGGACGGCGATGGAGGAGACGTCTGAACCTCCCGACCCGAGCACCATCGCCCTTGTAGTCGTCGTCGTCATGACCCCACGACCGATGACGGTGGCGGCGAGTAACGGGCCGGGGAGGACGAGCCGTCGGAGCCCTCCCGACGACGATTTGCACCACGAGACGACTGCCGTCATCGTTGGCCCCGTCGTCGGCGGCGGCGCGGGGTGTCGGGTCGTCCGGGCGTCGGCGACTATGGCGACAGCAGTCGCGCGTGTCCTCCCTGGCGACGAAAGCTCCCTTCTGCGAGGAGCTTTCGCGGGAGATCGCTATGAGGCGTCTCGACGTCTGGGCGTCTGGGCTACTCGACGGACGACACGGGACCCTGGCCGGCAATGGACCTTTTGCATTGCCTCCGGTCGATCTCGTTCGAGTCGTCCGTCATGCTACGTCGAGTAGGAGCTCTGATACTGTCCTCTGATGCGTCCTTTTCCGGTCGCCGCTCCCTAGCCGCGGCGTCGAGGTTCGGAGCTGGCGCTGAGGCCGCCGCTGCCCTGGTCGCCGCCGCCAAGGCTGCAGGTGTCGAGGTCGACACGGTCGAGCTCGGCGTCGACGGGGCCAGTTCCGGACTTGATCAGATCCACCTCAGTGACCTGCACTTTTTCGGGCGAGGATGGACAGTAGGAGTGACGCTCCAGGTTGACGGACCGCCCGGCGCTTCAGTTCCTCCCCTCTCGGTACCTCCCCTCGCCCCTCCACCGTCATTCGCAGGCGCCATGGCGTGCTCGAGGCTGAGCGCATTCTTGGGCAGCGGTTCGTGATCGACGCCACCCTGCACGTGGATGTTGGCCCCGCCGCCCAGTCGGACGACGTAGCCGACACCGTCGACTACGCAGCCATCCACTCTTCGATCCGACGGGCAGTCGAGGACGACCCCCCCCTCAACCTCCTTGAGGCTCTGGCGCGTCGCGTGGGGGACGCGGCACTCGAAGCCGACCCGAGGGGCCGGATCGAGGCAGTGGACGTGACGGTCAAGAAGCCCCACGTGGCCCTGGGGGCGGCGCGGCTGGGGTGGGTGGGCGTCACGACGCGACGGGTTCGGCCGCAGTGAGGGTTAAGGGGACACCTCAGTTCTATCTCAATCTCCTTCACTTTTTCTTGTTCCGCCGCTTCTTTGCAGAGACAGACTCAGCGAGGAGGGCCTTCAGGTTGTCGTCAAGCTTGGCCCGTGGCCCGCCCTCGCCCGACGCCTCCACTAGCTCGGCTGACAGCTTCACTTCCGTTGGCATCCGCGGCGTCGCTGTGAGCCGATCGGTCCCGTTGGTGTTGAGAATTACCGTTCCCTTGCACTGAGCCACGACGGCGGACCGGCACGCCTCTCGGAGCACGGGGTAGGGCCGCACGAGGTTGTGCTTGAGCATCTCCGTCAGGGCCAGCCGCGCCTCCCCCGGGGTGACGCTCGCAAGGCTCCGCAGGCTGAAGGGTGTCAGGGGAAACCGGCGCTCGATCTCAGCCAGGACCTTGCGCGCAGTGGGCGACTTGAGGCCCCGCTCAACCGCGGCGTCACGCTTGAAGACTTGGGTCTCGCGCTCGTCCAGGACGCGCGTCTTGCCCGCGGCCGCCTCGCTCGAGCCGGCGGGGGCCTTGCTGACGAGGACGTCAAGGCACCACGCCTCTCCTGCGGCAAACTCCTGCCCCGAGGGCTCCTGGGCGTCGGGCCCGGGGACGGAGAGCACAACCTTGTCACCATCGATGAGGAAGCGCTTGACCTGGTGGGAGAGGACGCCCTCGACCAGCACGCAGCCGTAGGCAGCGGCGACCGCGGCGAGGGCTGGCGCCACAGCGGCCGTAGGCTTGCCTGGCCGTGCGAGGCGCAGAAAGACCTCGTAGCAGCACGCGGCGCACGCGGCGGCGTCGGCCCCAATCCCCCCAATCAGGGCAGCGGGCTTGGCGCCGACCTGACACGTCGCAGCAGCCTGAACGATGTGGCCGCCGATGTGGCACCCAACGTCGCACTTAACTGTGGACCCCTCGGCCAGCGTCGTGGTGTCGCCCTCGGGGGGGCTCACGTGTCCGACGGCGCCGTCGGAGCTGATGCAGAGGGGAAAAGCGACCCCCTTCTCGACGTCTTTGCCCTTAAAGCACGCGCCGCACGCTTTTTCGATCTCGGCGTTTCCCCATGCGCACAACTCGGAGACGACAGCCCCGGGGATGCAGCGCTCGATGGCGCCAGCGAGAACAGCTGCGCCGACGATGGGAACGCGGGGTATGACGGATGAGGGGGAAGACGTCGCGTGACGGCGGGGGCTGTTGAGCCGCAGACGACAAAGGGCGAGGGCGGGGTGCCACCGACGGTGGCCGACATCGGCCGCCGTTGCGGCGACACAGCGGGTCTCTCCGCGCTTCTCCGACACGATTTGGGCGAGTTTCGCAGAGATGCAAACCACCTCAAGCGCGAGTTGTAGCGCAGGGTCGTCGTGACGGCGCTCCAGTCGCTAAGCGGAGCGGGGGGGGGCGGCGATCGGTCTTCGGCGGCGGCGGCCGGCCTTCCGCAAAGCTGCCGCGACACCTGCGACCGCGAAAAAGACTCGCCGTTCACGATTTCCGCCGCTGTCTTATACATAGTGATCTCATCGGACGTGAGGATGGCAGTCTCTCCCTCGGTGTCCGACATTGTCTGACTCTCCGCGAGGGCCTCGCTCAGTGCTGGACGTCGGTTCTTCGGGGGTTGGGCGGTTGGGTTTCGGGTCGCGAGCGCAACGAGCCCGCGCCGTTAAGTGCCAGTGCGTCGGGGCGGGGCGGGGGTTGGGACGAGACATGCGGGTGACTCGCAACTGCCCGTCTCCACCTCATACTAGACGGCAGTCGAGGTGGAGCCGCAGGGCCCTGTGGGCGCGCCGCGCAGCCTCGACCGTCTGGAACCGCGCCCGAAAGGCGCCCCCCCAGGCGCTCCGTCGACGGTCCCCCCGCAACTCGCCTTTGGCCAGGGCCCCTCCGCCACCCGCACGTGTCACACCCGACGGCGCCAGACCGCCCAGTCGCCCGAGGTGTTCTCCCAGCTCAGGCGCCCCCAGGTCCCCCGAAGCAGTCTGGTGGACGAGAAGAGTCCTGCCCTCGCCCGCGGCGTCCTCGGCCCGGGCGCGCGAGGCCGCGACGTCGTGCTGGAGGTGGCCCTTGGCGCCCCGCCGCGGAGCTCTGCCACCGTCCGCGCCCGGCCCAAAGACGCAGCGGAGAAAATCCCCCTGGGGAGGATGGGCGCGACGACGGGAGAATGTACAGGCCGAGGTCGAGAACATGAGCGCGCGCGTGTGGCGGCGGCGGCCTGTCCTATCCTCCCTTCCCGGCTCGCCCGTGGGACCAGGAGCACCCGCACAGCCCCGCAGCCCAGGGCAGCGCCGTCGAGGCCGCCAAGGGCGGGGGCGGATCGCGGAGGGTGAGCCTGGCGTACACTCTGCGGGATGTGCCCCGCGAGTCGACGGAGAGCGCTGTCGCTCGACGGCTCGATGAACCAGCCGGGGGGGGGCAGGGCGCCGGCATCGGCCGCCCCGCCACCGAAGTCATCACGCTCGAGGACGTCGCTGCCCCCCGCCCAGCGGGTCCCATCGGGCCGCACTGCACCTGCAGGCCACCGCCACAGACGGGGCGGGTCGGAGGGGACGCCCCCAGGGCCGTCAAACCCGGAGAGGCACCCGTGGTCTTCAAGCCACGTCGTCACGTCGGACCGTGTCGCCGCGGGGGGTACGCCGAGTAGCAGCGGTACGTGCGTCGTTTTCCATGCAGGATCCGCGCGGCGCCAGCCTCCCGTGGCCTCGGCTCGACGCACCGCCGTGGGGCCGTCCACATGACGCCTCATCAGCGCAGCGCGCCCTTTCTCCGACGCGGCGGCGGCGGCCTTGGACGTGACGGACCGACAAGGCGGACCGGGAATGCGTCGCGCGCCGCGGTTGTGTAGTGAGCTAGAGCCCGGGCTGGCGGGTGGGTAGGCCCGGCGATCGACGAGAAGGCCGGCCGCGAGCATCGTCGCCGTCGCCGATGCGGCCAGGGCCGTCCTCGTCGCTGCCCCCTCCGACACCGAAGACGCGCGCCACCCGGCCCGCGCGGAGCAGCGCAGCATCTCGGCTGGCGACCCAAGAGCGAGGCCAAGCGGGTGCTTTTTACGACATTTTGGCAGGTCTCTATTGTCCTCAAAGGACCACCGCATGCGAGGGCAGTGGGGCAGGCTGTGGAGCGATCGCGAGGAACCTCCTCCTCGGCCCACGTCCGGTTTGCGGGCTTCAACGTCGATTGCACCCCCCCCTCTCTATCACCCAGTCAGCAATTTGATAAGGATCTGGGACGGGAGGGTGTTGGGTACAGCGAGGGTCGAACGGCGTGGGAAAAAGCATGGGGAGGAAACCGGGGAAAGGGGTCCTCGTCGGGCATGGCGGCGGACCGAGGAGGCGTGGAACAGTCGAGGGCCGGGGCTGCGGCGGGGCTGAGGGTCGAGCGCCATCGGCTCGCACAGGCAAGGACGACGCTCAAGGACGCCAGCTTGCACATCCAGGCACCACGCCTTCGGCTGCGGCACGAGCCGCGGCAATTGCAATGGCTGGTCGCACGGCGCGGTGCCCCCGCTGCATCGTCCTCGGTCGGGCGCGGCGACTCGCCACCCCCACTATTTCCCCCCCCCACCTCTCCGCCCCCACTCGCCACGAGGCCGTTGACAGCGACAAGCGGCAGCCGCAGATACTGTGTCGCTGCCACGAACCCCGCCGCCTGGCGGGCCATCTCTCCCTGCCCCTCCTGCCCCTGTGATAGGCCGACGCGGCGCAGGAATCGCTCGTCGTTGAGGACGGCGACGCCGTTGATGCAGAGGAGGGCCGACTGCGTGGGGAAGAAGGGTGGGGGGGACCCGGGTGGTCGGCTCGACCGCGCGGAGCGTCGTGACGGCCAAGCAAGACGTGGTATGACATTTGCCCACCTGGAAGAGCTGCCACAGGGTCAGCATCGTCCAGGGGGCGTCGCCGTCGGCTGCGTGCTTAAATGAACCGACGGCGTCGCTGCCGCTCGAAGAGGGAAAAAGACGCCCGTTCGACGAGCCCCAGCGAGCCGAGCCGGCGTCCAGAATCGCCGTCGTGGCACACGTGGTCGGGAGCGTCTGAGGCCGAATAGGGAGGCCGCCGCCACCCCGTTGAGGCCGCGGGAGTCCGGTGCCATGTTAAGGTCGGCACGCCGTGGTCAGTACCCAGCTCCAAGGCCAATCCCAGCGTCCACCACCCCGCGGGTCCACCGTAGGCGAGATGCTGGAGGGAGAGGGGGCCAAAGCTGGCTGTTCTGGCCGTGTTCCTGATCTCACGGCTCGTCCGCCCTCCTGCCCCCACTCGCCCTCCCACGGGTTCGCATCACTGCCATGAACTTGCGGGGCGCGTCGGACTGTTGCGGTCGTTCGCGTCTTGTCCTCGGCACTGTGCCGCGCGTTCTCCTCGTCCTCGCCGGCTTGGCCGCTGCTCTAGCGGCTTGGTTCGCTCCCCACGCGTCTCCTCGCCGCTCTTTTGTGCAATAATTTTCTGATTACACCGACGGCGCGCATCCAACGTCCGCTGTAGATGCACCAGAGCTCCCGTCCGACCCCCCTTCCGCACTGCTCTCTTCGCCCTGTCTGCAGTGGGGCCCAGACGCTCACGCACGAGGGCGCTCCGGGCGCCCGTCTCCTCCAGCCACCAGCATTTCCGGAAACGCTACCAAGGGGTCTGGGCGCAAGGGAGACGTTACTGTGCACCCTGAACATCCTGAGGGACAGATGGCCGAAGCTGCCGCCATGCCCGTCTCGGGCGGCTCCTTGCCCACGTCGCCCTCAGGCCCCCCGCCCCTGGCGAAAAAGCGAACCCTGGCGAGGATGCCGACCGGCGACCCCGAGGATGCCCAGCACCGCGAGATTCTCATCAGCCACCCCCGCAACCCCGACGGGTCGGTGTCCACCGCCGACAGCCGCGCCGCCCACAAGCGATCGATGCGCGAGGTCTTGCCTTCGACAACGCAAGCCGGGGGACGCGACGGTCAGTGGGATGCTGGCGACCACACGGACGCCGACTTTCTCGCTGCCGCTCACGCTCAGGCCCTCGCCTTTCCGGACAACAGCATCAGCACCACCAAGTACCACCCGCTGACCTTTCTGCCGAAGTGCCTCTACGAACAGTTTCGCCGCGCTGCCAATGTCTTCTTCCTCTTTGTGGCAGCGGCCAGCGCCAGTCCCGTGAGCCCGGTGTCCCCCGTGACCAACGTCGTGCCCCTGGTGTTTGTGCTGGGGGTATCCATCATCAAGGAGCTGGTCGAGGACATCGCGCGGAGCCGCAAGGACGATGAGATCAACAATCGCCTTTGCAGGGTGCTGTCGACCGGTGAAAGGAAGGGGGGCGACGGACGCCGCGGGCCCGTGGCCGCCGTCGCGGAGCCGGCGGCGGACGGTGACAGCGCCACCGACGGGTGGGCGCAGGTGCTGTGGAAGAACGTGCGGGTGGGCGACCTCGTGCGGGTGGCCAACAACGAGGCTTTCCCAGGCGACCTTGTGCTCCTCACATCGGCGCTCGACTCGGGCTCTGCTTACATCGAGACGTCCAACCTCGACGGGGAGACCAACCTCAAGCTCCGCCGCGCTCCCGCGCCCTTCATTGACGCGGGCCCGGTCAATGCCGACGGCACACGAGACGACGACCCGGAGCTAAATGAGGACTTTCTGCGGTCGATGGCGTCGTCGGGGGTCGAGTGCGATCTGCCCAACTCGTCCCTCTACACCTTCTCCGGTGTCCTTCGGCCTCACGAGTCCGTCGCAGGCCGGTTTGAGTCCTGCCGTCCCAGCCCCGACGTGCCCCCCGTTATCCCCCTCGGGCCCGAGAATGTCCTACTGCGCGGGTGCACCTTGCGCAACACCCCGTGGGCCGTGGGTCTCGTCGTCTACACGGGCCGGGAGACCAAGGTCATGCTCAACATGCGGCCACCGCCCAGCAAGCGTTCCGTCCTCGAGCGCAACCTTGACAAGCTTGTAGGGTTTCTCTTTCTCCTTCTCATGTTGATGTGCATCTCTGGCAGCGTCTACCTCGGCATCTGGGTGAACCGCTACGCTGAGACGCACTGGTATCTGCAACTCCTCGTTGAAAAGTCGTGGAATGCGCCGGACGATCAAAACGTCTGGGATGGCTCGAACCCGCTGCTCGTGGGTGGGCTCAACTTCGTTACTCTCCTCGTCCTCTGGCAGACGATCATCCCCATCTCCCTCTATGTTAGCGTGGAAATCGTCAAGATGTTTCAGGCCAAGGCTATCATTGACCGGGACCGCAACATGTATTGCACCATAAGTGACACCCCCGCCCTTGCTCGCACGAGCAACCTCAACGAAGAGCTCGGTCAGGTCGAGTACGTCTTTACGGACAAGACGGGCACTCTGACCCAGAACCTGATGGAGTTTTTCAAGTGCAGCATCGCAGGCGTTGTCTACGGCTCGGGCAAGACCGAGGTGCGGCGGGCACTCGAGGCGAAAGCCGCCGGCCTCTCGGTGGCTGAGGCTGCCCTCGACGAGTCGAACGAGCCTCCCGCGCCCAAGGCCCGCGAGCGCGGAATGAACATGGAGGATGCACGACTGCTCGATGGGGAGTGGTGCAACCCCCCGCCATCGGGCGGCGGGGGGGGCAAGGGCGACACCGGGCCCATGGAGCGGGCAAGCCCGGCCGAGGCCGAGGCTTTTTTCCGGGCCCTCGCCCTCTGTCACGGCGTCGTCCCCGAAGGTGGCACGGGCTTCAAGTCGATGAAGTACGAGGCGGCATCCCCCGACGACGTGGCCCTGTGCCTCGCGGCCAAGCATGCGGGTTGGTGGTTCCGGGAGCGGACGACGTCGTCTTGCACGCTGCGGACGGCGCGGTCTATCGCCAACTCCGGCATTGGCACGACGGGTGACGCCGGACCCGGGGAGGGGACGGACGAGCACTACGAGGTGCTCGCCGAGGTCGACTTCACCTCGACACGCAAGCGCGCAAGCATAGTGGTGCGCGAGCCGTGGTCGGGGAAAATTGTCTGCTACTGCAAGGGGGCCGACAACGTGATGCTCGAGCGGACGGCTCGCGGTCCCCCGGGGTCGGCCGCAGAGGCCCTCAGGGCCAAGACGGTCGACCAGCTGGACGAGTTCTCGCGCGAGGGCCTGCGCACCCTCGTCATTTGCCAGCGCGTGATCGATGCGGCCGAGTGGGATATGTGGTTCCCCCAGTACACGGCAGCGAAGGCATCGCTCGATGACCGTGAGGGCAAGGTCGGCAAGGTCGCTGAGTTGCTCGAGAGGGACTTTGATCTCCTTGGCGCGACAGCCATCGAGGATAAGCTCCAAGTCGGCGTGCCGGCCACGATCGACAAGCTTCTGCGTGCTGGCATCCGCGTCTGGGTCCTCACCGGGGACAAAATGGAGACGGCAATCAACATCGCCTTCGCCTGTAGTCTGCTCACGGACGCCCAGGAGCAGCACATCATCCAGAGCAATCCTCGTGAGGTCATGGAGGCGGAGGAGCGCGCGGGTTCGGACAGAAAGGCGCGGAAGGAGGCGGTCACGGCAGCCCGCAAGGAGGCCGTCGGCAGGCAGATTGACGAACTCCTCCAGACGCTTGGGGACCGGCCCGGGCAGCTCTACTCGCTCGTCGTTGACGGCGCTGGCCTCGAGGCCGCGCTCGACCCTGATGTCTCGCCGCGCTTCCTTGAGCTTGGCACCAAATGTCAGGCCGTCGTCTGCTGTCGCGTCTCTCCCCTCCAAAAGGCCTTGGTTACCAAACTCGTCCGCGACGGCGCGGGGAAGGTTACGCTCGCCATTGGCGACGGCGCCAACGACGTCTCTATGATCCAGGCCGCCCACCTCGGCGTCGGCATCTCGGGCAACGAGGGCATGCAGGCTGTCATGGCGTCGGACTTTGCCATCGCTCAATTCCGCTTCTTAAGCGAACTCCTTCTTGTGCACGGCAGCCAGATGTACCACCGCGTCTCACGCCTTGTTGGATACTTTTTCTACAAGAATTTCGCGTTCACCCTGACGTCCTTCCTCTGGGGCTTTCACTGCTCCATGTCAGGACAGACCATTTACGACGACTGGTTCCTCACGACCTTCAACCTCGCCTTCACGTCACTACCCGTGCTGGCAGTAGGCGTACTTGACCAAGAGGTCCTCGCCCGCACGGCACGCACGGTGCCCCAGCTCTACGGGTTCTCCCAGTGCAACCGAAACTTTGATTTCAAGACTTTGTCGGGATGGCTCGTCAATGGCATTATCCACGGCATCCTGTGCTTTTTCTTGCCGCTTTACACCCTCGGGGATCATCTCACGGCCGTCAACGGCGACGGCCTCGCGCTCGACCTCTGGACGACGGGCATTGCCATGTTCACCACAGTTATAATGGTGGTCAACTTGCGTCTGGCACTCTTCACCAGCCACCAGACGATCCTGCACCTGGTCTTCATCTACGGCAGCATTGTCCTCTGGTTCATTTTCATCTCGTGTTACTCGGAGCTCAGCCCGGACTTTTTGGACTTCTTCGGGAGCTACCAGCTTGACGTCTTCAAGAAGTTTGGCCAGCTTATCGTGGTGCCCCGGTTCTGGATCGGCACGCTGCTCGCGAGCATCGTCGCCTCCCTGCTGCCCGATGCGCTCTTCTTGCTCTGCAGGCGCATCGCGAAGCCTTGGGACTGGCAGCTACTTTCGGAGTACCAGGCGGCGGCGCGGACGACGCTTGTGCCTCGCTGGGTCGTCTACGGCGGGACTTCGACGGAAGGACTGTGAGTGGATGGGGAGATATCGTGGTGGAGGTTAGCGTGATCGACCTCATTCCCCCCCTCCCCCTACCACGGACGGAGGGAGCGATGCGATCGACGTGGCCGATGCGGCGCTGACGGGGCCCGCTGTGGTCGTTTTGGGTAGCGAGGGCAATGGGATGAGGCCGCTCGTCCGGCGGGCCTGCACACGGCTCGTCCGCGTCCCGGGTCGCGCTAGCCGTATTTGACAACGTGGTAGAGTCGGGGTCGACAGATGGCGCCAGGACGGAACTCGAGACCAGCAAAGACAGCCGATGTCCCAGCGGCGAGAGATCGCGCCCTCACCCTGCCCAC
>Ga0181573_10001325_pt1 | contig 24668 bp, 19 predicted proteins | sample 101ome_25_FD_148643 | JGI IMG/M metagenome (GOLD analysis project Ga0181573, IMG submission 148643) | Coastal salt marsh microbial communities from the Groves Creek Marsh, Skidaway Island, Georgia - 101409BT metaG (spades assembly) | ecosystem: Environmental > Aquatic > Marine > Intertidal zone...
ACGGCACGGATATCTCTGCGGCCATTGCCGAGGCGCTGCGCCGCATGGGACGCATTGCCGAGGATCTCCGAAGCGGCCGCTGGCGCGGGGCCACCGGCGCAGCCATCACGGACGTGGTGCATATCGGCATCGGGGGCAGCTTTCTAGGGCCCGCTCTGGCCTGCGAAGCGCTCGGTCCCAGCACGGGCCCGCGGATGCATTTCCTGGCCAACGTCGACGGGGTCGCCGCGCAGCGCACCCTGGCGGGCCTGGATCCCACGCGCACCGTGATCATCGTGGCGTCGAAATCCTTCAGCACCCTGGAAACGCAGGTGAATGCCCGCACCGTGCGACGGTGGTTTTTGACCCGAGGCCTCAGCGAAGGCGACCTGAAGCATCACTGCCTGGCCATCACCACCCAGCTCGACGCGGCGGCGGCCTTTGGCATTCCGCCCGAGCAGTGCCTTCCCCTCTGGGACTGGGTCGGGGGGCGCTTCTCCCTCTGGTCCCCCATGGGGCTGCCGGTCGCCATTGCCCAGGGCATGGAGACCTTCCAAGCTCTCCTCGCCGGCGCTCGGGCCATGGATGAGCACTTCCGCACGGCGGACGGGGCAGAGAACCTGCCCCTGCTGCTAGCCCTCTTCGAATTTTGGAATCAGAACGTGCTGGGCACCCAGTCCCACGCCTTCCTGCCCTACGCCGACGCCCTGACCCAGCTGCCGGCCTATCTCCAGCAGCTTGAGATGGAGAGCAATGGAAAGTCGGTCACGGTGGACGGGAAGCCCGTGCCCGAGGCCACGGGGACTATCCTCTGGGGGACCGTGGGCACGAACGGGCAACACGCCACGCACCAGCTGCTCCACCAGGGCACCCAGCCCTTCAGCGCCACCTTCGTGTTCCCGCGCCGGGGGGCGCCGGGGCTCGAGGATCATCAACGCTGGCTTCGGGCCCACTGCATCGCCCAGGCGGAGGCCTTCGCCCGGGGGCTGACGGAGGCGGAAATTCGCGCGAGCCTGACCGATGCTGGCGTCGCGCCCGAGGAGGCCAAGCGCCTCGCGCCCCACAAGCGGCTCCCCGGCAATCATCCGTCAAGCCTGCTCATCATCGATCAGGTGGATGCGCACAGCCTCGGCGCGCTGCTGGCTCTGCACGAGCACAAGGTGTTTTGCCACGGTATGCTCTGGGGGATTAATTCCTTCGATCAGTGGGGCGTGGAATTCGGCAAGGTGCTGGGGGATACGCTCTATGCCGCGCAGGCACCGCAGGGGGACGTCCCAGCGCTCAGCGCAAGCGCCGAGGCGAGCCTTCGGGCGGCCCTCGCCACTGAAGGGAAGCCATAACAGTCCAAACCGGAGGGGGAGAAGTCATGTCCGAGGTGCAGCGTTACCCCGTGCCCGCCGACCTGGCCGCCACGGCCCAAATCAACACCGAACGCTATGAGGCCTTGTACGCTGAATCGATCGAAGACCCGGAGGGCTTCTTCGATCGGCAAGCCCGCAGCCAACTCACCTGGATGAGCGATCAGTGGGATCGGGTGTCCGAGGTGAATATGGCCCGGGGCGAAGTAAAGTGGTTCGCCGGCGGCACCTTGAACGCCTGCGTGAACTGCATCGACCGGCACCTTCCCGAGCGAGCCTCGCAAACGGCAATCCTCTGGGAAGGGGACAACCCCGAAGACAGCCGAGCCATCTCCTACCAGGAGGCCTACGAGGCCATCTGCCGACTCGCGAACGCCCTCAAAACCCGGGGCGTCAAAAAGGGCGACCGGGTCTGCATCTACATGCCCATGATCCCCGAGGCCGCCTTTGCCATGCTGGCCTGCGCCCGCATTGGTGCGATCCACTCCGTGGTCTTTGGTGGCTTTTCCCCCCAGTCCCTCCAGGATCGCATCCTCGACGCGGACTGCGAGGTGGTCATTACCGCGGATGAAGGGGTGCGCGGTGGCAAGCGCATTCCCCTGAAGGCCAATGTCGAGGCCGCCCTCGAGAAGTGCCCCGGCGTGCACACGGTGCTCACGGTGCAGCGCACCGGCGCCGAGGTTCCCTGGCAGGCCCCGCGCGATATTTGGTACCACGAGGCCACCGGCGCAGAAGCAGGAGATTGCCCTCCCGAACCCATGGATGCGGAGGATCCGCTCTTCATCCTCTACACCTCGGGCTCCACGGGGAAACCCAAGGGGGTGCTTCACACCACCGGGGGCTACCTGCTCATGGCCGCCATGACCTTCCGCTATGTCTTTGACTATCGGGAAGGGGAAATCTACTGGTGCACCGCCGATGTGGGCTGGATCACCGGGCACAGCTATATCGTCTACGGCCCGCTCGCGAACGGGGCCACCACCCTAATGTTCGAAGGGGTTCCCACTTGGCCCGATGCCGGGCGAGCCTGGGAGGTGATCGATAAGCACCAGGTGGCCATCTTCTACACCGCGCCCACCATGATTCGCCAGGTGATGGGAGAGGGGGACCGCTTCGTCACCCGTAGCAGCCGCCAGTCCCTGCGCCTTCTGGGGTCGGTCGGCGAACCGATCAATCCGGAAGCCTGGAACTGGTATTACACCGTGGTGGGGGAGCAGCGCTGCCCCATCGTCGATACCTGGTGGCAGACGGAAACGGGCGCGGTCCTAATTACGCCCCTGCCTGGCGCGACGACCCTCAAGCCCGGCTCAGCCACCCGACCCTTCTTTGGGGTGCGCCCCGCGCTCATGGACGCCGAGGGCAAGCGCCTGCCCGACGACGGCGCAGCTTCCGGGAACCTGGTTATCGAAAGCAGCTGGCCGAGCCAAATTCGTACGGTCTACGGCGATCACCAACGCGTGGTCGACACCTACTACAGCACCTACCCCGGAGTCTATTTCACCGGCGACGGCGCGCGCCGCGACGAGGATGGGGATTACTGGATAACCGGGCGCGTAGATGATGTGATCAACGTCTCCGGCCACCGCATTGGCACCGCGGAGGTGGAGAGTGCACTCGTGCTCCATCCTGCCGTCGCGGAGGCCGCCGTGGTGGGCTTCGACCACGACGTGAAGGGCCAAGCCATCTATGCCTACGTGACGCTCATGGTCGACGCGGACAAATCCGCCGAAGCCCTGGGGGCGCTGGAAACGGCCCTCGTGAACCTCGTCCGCCAGGAGATCGGTCCCTTCGCGAAGCCCGAGGTCATCCAATGGGCGCCGGGGCTGCCGAAAACGCGCTCGGGAAAGATCATGCGCCGAATCCTACGAAAAATTGCCGCAAATGAAATCGACGCCCTTGGCGACACCAGCACCCTCGCGGATCCCAGCGTGGTAGAGGCCCTGGTGCGCGAGCGCGCCCATCAATAATTGGGCTAGGCCCCTTCGGAGAACGACCTCAATGAACCTTCGCAAATCCCTACGCCACGGCCTGCTGTGGCTGGTGACCCTCACCCTCAGCCAGCTCGCGCTGGCGGCCAACGGCCCTCAGTACGCCAGCCATGGCATGGTGGTGTCGCAGAACGCGCTGGCCTCCGAAGCCGGGGCGCAAGTGCTTCGGGAGGGCGGCAACGCCATTGATGCGGCCGTCGCCACGGCCTTCGCCCTGGCGGTGACCCATCCCACGGCGGGAAACATCGGCGGTGGCGGCTTCCTCATCCATCGTCCGGCAAAGGGTGATGCGCAAACCTATGACTTCCGGGAAAAAGCCCCGGCAGCCGCGCACCCCGAGATGTGGTTGGACGAGGCCGGGAACTACGACTACGAAAAGCACCATTCCAGCCACCTTGCGGTGGGGGTGCCGGGCACCGTCGCCGGCTTGTATCTGGCCTGGGAAGACGGCGGCACCCTACCCTGGGCGCGCCTCGTCGCACCGGCGATCGCCCTGGCCCGGGACGGCTTCACCGTCACCCATGGCCTCGCCCGCTCCCTAAGCACCACCGGCATGCGCCGCTTTGAACCCTACCCCGCCTCCGTGGCCCAATTCACGAAGGCCGGCACGCCCTATGAGGCCGGAGACCGGCTCGTGCAGCGCGATCTGGCAGCCACCCTCGAGCGCATCGCCGAGGCCGGCCCGAAGGGCTTTTACGAGGGAGAAACGGCGGATTTACTCGTGAAGGAAATGGCCGCCAATGGCGGAATCATCACCCACGACGATCTGAAGGCCTACGAGGCCGTGCGCCGCGCCCCGATTCTCGGCACCTACCGGGGCTACGACATTATTGGCATGCCGCCTCCGAGCTCCGGCGGCGTCACCATGGTGCAAATGCTGAACGTTCTCGAAGGCTACGATCTTTCCGCCTCGGGCTTTGGGTCGGCTCGCACCCTTCACCTCATGACCGAAAGCATGCGTCGCGGCTACGCCAACCGGGCCCGCTACCTCGGCGACCCGGACTTCAACCCGGACATGCCCCTCGCCGAACTGCTCTCGAAGGACTACGCCACCCTCCTTCGGGAGTCCATCGACGAAAATACGGCCTCCCTATCCGATCCGGGCAGCTTCACCTGGGGCTATGAAAGCCCGGAAACCACCCACTTCTCCGTGGTAGATGGGGCGCGCAACGCGGTCTCCGTGACCTATACGCTGGAGTACAGCTATGGCTCGGGGATCGTGGTTCCCGGCGCCGGCTTCCTTTTGAACAACGAAATGGGGGACTTCAACGGCAAGCCCGGGCTGACGGATACGCGCGGCCTCATTGGCACACCGCCGAACGTGGCCGAGCCTGGCAAGCGCATGCTGTCGAGTATGTCGCCGACCATCGTCGCAAAGGACGGCGCCCTGTTCATGGTCACCGGCTCGCCGGGCGGCCGCACCATCATCAACACCACCCTCCAAACCATCCTGAATGTGGTCGACCACGGCATGAATGCGCAGGCAGCGGTGGACGCGGGTCGAATCCACCACCAGTGGTTACCGGACCGCATCAGCTATGAGGCGCAGCTGTTCTCCCCGGATACGGTGAAGCTCCTAGAGGCGATGGGGCACGAGACCCGCGCCCAGAGCCGCCAGGGCGTTGCGGAAGTCATCGTGGTGAACCCGGAAACGGGGGTGCTTGAGGGCGGCGTCGATGGCCGGGCCCCGGACGGCGGGGCCGCCGGCTACTAGTTTGCACCCTCGGGGGTTTCCGGCGAACGCCAACGACGGAAGCCCCAGAGCAGCACGGGCAGGATGTAGACCAGAATGAAGCCCCAGGCGAGGGTCCCGTAGCCCTCGCCGATGAGCGCCACTACCCCCAGGCGACCCAACACCGCCGCCGCCACCAGCAGTAATAAGGCCATGGCGCCATGGCCCCAGGGGGAAAAGGGCGCGCCGTGGCGCTCCTCACGCCAGCGGTCCATCCGTTCCAAAAGCCCCTGCAAATCCCCTAGCGCGGTCTCGAGGAAGGTCCCGAGGAGCACTACGGAAAGGCACAGGGTTAGGAGGGGGGCCGCCAAAACGTCAAGCACGGAAAAGAGGGGCAGGGCCACGCCGTCATAGACCGTGGGCCCCAGGGCTAGAAAGCAAAGATGAAGGGCCACCGCCGGTAAAATGGCGAGCACACCCCCAAGGGCCCCGGCGATGGCCGTCTCGCGCTGGGAACGCAGCGCCCGCGCCGCGAAGAGCACCACCGGCACAGCGGTCACGTTATAGCCCACGTAGCGCAGCGCGCTGAGCGCCCAGCCTTCGCTGTCTCCGGGCGTGCTGAAGGCGGTTCCGAGGCCCTCGCCAAAGCGGACCCACACCATCCCGAGGAGCGCAGCGAAAGCCGCATAGAGCACAAAGCTCCAAAAGGTGAGGAGGCGCGTCACCCAGGTGCGCCCAAAGAGAATGAGGCCCACGGTCGCCAGCACGAAGAGCAAGGTAGACAGGCCCGGGCTGAGGCCTGGGAGGAGGCGCAGCAGCATGCCTTGGCTGGCGGCGCTGATCACCCCCAGCACCAGCATCACGAGGAGCAGCAGGAGCACCTCATAGCTCACCCAGAAGCGACCGAGCAGGGCCTTAAAGAACGTGCGGTAGTCGTAGGCGCCAGCGCGGCGCGCAAGCTCTAGGGAAAGGGCGAAAACCACCGCGATGCCCGCCCCCGCCAAAACCAGGCCGAGCAGTCCGGGACCGGCGCCGAAACGCGTAAAATATTCCACCACCTCTCGGCCCGTGCCGTAGCCACCGCCGATCATGACGGACTGAAGCACTGCCCCGGGAATTAGAAGACGTTGTAAATTGCGCACCGATCCCTCCCAAGGCCTTGAGCATGCCTGGGAGCGACCCCTAGCGCAAAAGGAGGCGACCCCTGGACTTCCTACCTGCCGTGCAGCCGAGCCAGCTCCCTGCTATCAACGCACTGATTCTCCGTGCCATCGATGGCTGGGATCTTCCCCCGCGGGTGAAGCGGCTCGCCGGTCCCAGCCATTGCTACGATGAGGTCGACCTGAGCACCATGGATATTCGCACCCTCGGGACGCCGGCCAAGCCCACGGGGGTAGTCGCTTTAGAAACCATCGGCGTGGAGGAAGCGCCCGGGCAACCCGCCTGGCGCATTCACGGCATTTATGTGGACCCCGATGCCCAAGGCCAGGGCTTCGGCGCCCAGCTACTGCGCGATGCACAGCGCCGCGCCCGCGCCGAAGGCGTGGCGTACCTGACCGTCCGGGCCCAGAAGGATGCGGTGGGCTTCTTCAAGGCGCAGCACTTCACGGCCCTCGTCCCTGCCAACCCCGAGCTGGCCTATCCTCATCAGTTTCTCTTCCGCCTTTAGGCGGACGAAAAAAAACCCGGCCTGCCAGGGGGCAAGCCGGGTTTTTGCGAGGGTCCTAGGCCTTAGGCGTCAGCCGCTTCGCTGTCCTCTGCGCCCTCTTCTTCGGGCACTTCCTTCATGGACAGCTTGATGCGACCCCGGGCGTCGACGTCGAGCACCACCACGCGCACCTGCTGACCTTCCTTGAGGTAGTCCTCAACGTTTTCGACCCGCTCCTGGGCGATCTGGGAGATGTGCACCAGACCGTCCTTGCCCGGGATGATGTTCACGAAGGCGCCGAAGTCGACGATCTTGGACACCGTGCCCAGGTAGACCTGACCCACCTCGGCTTCCGCCGTGATGGCTTCGATGCGGGCAATGGCCGCATCCCGGCTCTCGGCGTTCTCGCCGTAGACCCGGATCAGACCAGAGTCGTCGATGTCGATCTGGGCACCGGTTTCTTCCTGGATGGCACGGATGGTGACCCCACCCTTACCGATCACGTCGCGGATCTTGTCCGGGTTCACCTCGATGGTGGCGATGCTCGGCGCGTTGTCCGATACCGCAGCCCGAGGCTCGGCGATGACCTGGTTCATCTCGTTCAAGATATGGCAGCGCGCTTCGTAGGCCTGGGCCAGCGCCTTCTCCATGATCTCTTCGTTGATGCCTTCGATCTTGATGTCCATCTGCAGCGCAGTGACACCCTTCGCCGTCCCGGCCACCTTGAAGTCCATGTCGCCGAGGTGGTCCTCGTCGCCCAGGATGTCGGTGATGACCGCGTAGCGATCCCCTTCCTTTACAAGACCCATGGCGATGCCCGCCACCTGCGCCTTAATCGGCACGCCGGCGTCCATCAGCGCGAGGCTCGTGCCGCACACCGAGGCCATGGAGGAGCTACCGTTGGATTCGGTGATCTCCGACACCACCCGAAGGGTGTAGGGGAAGTCTTCCGCATTCGGAAGCACCGCTTGCACGCCGCGGCGCGCCAGGCGACCGTGGCCAATTTCCCGACGCTTCGGCCCACCCATGAAGCCCGCTTCCCCGACGGAGTAGGGGGGGAAGTTGTAGTGGAGCATGAAGCTTTCGCGATAGGTGCCCTCGAGAGCATCGATGATGGCGGCGTCCCGGTTCGTCCCGAGGGTGGCCGCCACAATGGCCTGCGTTTCCCCGCGGGTGAACAGCGCGGACCCATGGGCCTTAGCGAGATTGCCCACTTCCATGGCCAGGGGCCGGACGGTTTTGAGATCGCGGCCGTCGATGCGAGGCGCGCCGTCGATGATGGCGTTGCGCACCACGGACTTCTCGAGGCGGCCAAAGAGACCTTCCACGGTCTTGCTGTCCGCGGCGTCGTCGCCCAGGGCTTCCCCGGCAAACTGCTCCAGGCACTGGGCCTTGAGCGCGGCCACGGCATCCTGACGCTCGAGCTTATCGGTGATGCGATAGGCCGCACCCATGGGCTCGGCGAACACGTCGGCGATGCGATCGGCGAGGGCCTGATCGATCTCCGGGGGCGTCCACTCCCAGCGCGGTTTGCCAGCTTCGGCGACGAGCGCATCAATTGCGTCGAGCACGGGCTGCATTTGCTGGTGAGCAAAGAGCACGGCGCCGAGCATTTGATCTTCCGTAAGCTCTTCCGCTTCCGACTCCACCATCAGCACGGCTTGGCGCGTACCGGCCACGGTCATGTTGAGCGCTGAAGACTTCAGGGCCTCGAAGCCCGGGTTCAGCAGATACTGGCCATCGGCGAAGCCCACCCGAGCCGCAGCCAGCGGTCCGCTGAAGGGGATACCGGAGATGGCCAGGGCGGCAGCGGCGCCGATCATGGCGATCACGTCCGGGTCCTGGTCCTTGTCCGCGGACATCACGGTGCAGATGACCTGCACTTCGTTCATGAAGCCCTTGGGAAAGAGCGGACGGATGGGCCGGTCGATGAGCCGGCTCGTGAGCGTTTCCTTTTCCGAGGGACGACCCTCGCGACGGAAGAACCCACCGGGGATTTTCCCCGCAGCGTAGGTTTTTTCCTGGTAATTCACGGTCAGGGGGAAGAAGGGCTGGCCAGGCTTGGCGTCCTTCATCCCAACCACGGTGCACAGCACGGTGGTGTTATCCATATGCGCCATTACGGCCCCGGTGGCCTGGCGTGCAATTTTTCCGGTCTCTAACGTGATCCTGTGATCACCCCACTGAAAACTCTTCGCAACAGCTGACAACAGTCTATCCTCCAATAGGAAACGGGCCCGCTCCGCAACCTTGCGGGGCAGCCCGTTTCAACAGGTGGCCGCGCATCGCGGCCAGCGTGCTTGCAAGCTCATCACAGCGGGCGCCCGAGGGCCCCGTTGCCTGCCCCCGCCCTTAGCGGCGGAGACCGAGACGTTCGATGAGTTTTGCGTAGCGAGCGGTGTCCTTCTCCTTGAGATAATCGAGGAGACGACGACGCTGATTCACCATACGAATCAGGCCGCGACGCGAGTGGTGGTCCTTGGCGTGGGTCTTGAAGTGACCCTGAAGACCATTGATGTTGGCCGTCAGCAGGGCAACCTGCACTTCCGGCGAACCCGTATCCCCCTCCGCGAGCTGATACTCCTTAAGAATTTCAGCTTTCGTCTGCGCACTTAGTGCCATGGTGTTGGACTCCGAACATGCTAGTCAGGGAAACGCCCCATGCGGTCCCCTGGGTCACCGCGCATGATTACAGTGACGCTCTTATGTACCCCAAGGGGTACGGTTTTAAACTCTCGTTCAAGCGCGTTGGCGCGCTGCTATTTTCCGACGACAAGGCGCCTCGGCGCAATGCGTCCGTCATCAATAACTTCCCCCACGCCCAGGAAGGTCGGCTCGGGATTTTCCTTGAGCATCAACCTCACCCAACCCTCGCGAGGGGCACCGGGTACCTGTACCGCTTGGCCCTTGCCCAGGTAGTAGGCCGTGGCCTCGGGCAGCAGCACTTCCGGGAAGTGCCCCACCCCCGCCGAAAGGGGCAGGAGAAAAGCATCAACGGCCTCAAAGCCGCCCGCTTCCCGAGCCGTTTCTAGCTGCCCTGGGGTAATCGCATCCTCGATGCTAAAGGGGCCCACCGCGGTACGGCGCAAGGCCGTCACGTGAGCGCCGCAGCCAAGGGCTTCGCCAAGATCTTCGGCGATGGAGCGTACGTAAGTTCCCTTGGAGCAAGCGATATCCAAGGTCACCCGATCGCCCTCGAAGCCGATCAGCCGGTTCTCAAAAATCGTCACGGGGCGCGCTTCCCGCTCCACCGTGATGCCCTGCCGAGCCAGCTTATAAAGCGGCTGGCCCTGATGCTTGAGGGCCGAATACATGGACGGCACCTGCAAAATGTCGCCTCGAAAGGCCTCTAGGGCCTCTTCGAGAAGGGCCTCCGTCAGCGACGGCACGGGACGCGTGTCAATCACCTCACCGTCGGCATCGCCACTTTCCGTGCGCACGCCGAGCCGAAGCTCCGTCCAGTACCGCTTGTTGGAATCCAGCAGGTACTGGGAAAACTTCGTCGCTTCCCCGAAGCACAGGGGCAAAACCCCCGTCGCAAGGGGATCGAGGGCGCCCGTATGGCCGGCCTTCGCTGCCCCAAAAATTCGCTTGGTCGCTTGCAGCGCACCGTTCGACGTCATGCCGGCGGGCTTATCGAGCAAAAGAATGCCCGTGACATCCCGGCCCCGAGGTTGACGCGGCTTGCGCCGCCCTCCGCGAGGCCGCGGCGGACCCTTACGGCCGGAGACCGCGCCGTCAACGCCGCTCATGCGTCACCCTCTCGGTCCTGCTCTCGGGCCCGATCCTCCGCCAGCGCCGTATCGATAAGCGCGCTCAGCTCGCCCGCGCGCCCCGGGAGGCTATCCCAGTGGAAGCGCAGACGGGGCGTCGTTCGCAACGTGCTTCGCTTCGCCAGAGCCGTCCGCAGATAGCCTGCGGCGCCGGCGAGCGCCTTCACGACGTCTTTCTGCGCGGCCTCATCCTGGGCCTGCAGGGAAGAGACGTAGAGGTCCGCGTAGCCCAGATCTCGCGAGACCCGGACCTCATTGATCGAAACCATGGCCACCCGCGGGTCCCGCATTTCGCTCTGCAAAACCGACGCCAGCTCGCGCTGGATAAAGTCGGCGACGCGCTGATCGCGCCCGTATTCCTTCGGCATAGATCCTCGCGGCGCTTAAAGGGAGCGCGCAATTTCCTTCACGTCGAAGACTTCGATCTTGTCCCCTTCGCGAACGTCGTTGTAATTGCGAACCCCGATACCGCACTCAAAACCGTTACGGACTTCCTGGACGTCATCCTTGAAACGCCGGAGCGACTCGAGCTCTCCTTCGTAGATGACGACATTGTCACGCAGCACGCGAATCTTCTTGCTGCGGTAAATCGTACCTTCCGTGACCATGCAGCCTGCCACGGCGCCAAACTTCGGCGACCGGAACACGTCGCGAACCTCGGCGATGCCGACAATTTCTTCCCGCAGCTCCGGCGCCAGCATGCCCGACAGGGCGTCCTTTAGATCATCCAGGAGTTCGTAGATCACGCTGTAGTAGCGCAGATCGAGGCCTTCCCGTTCGATGATTTTCTTCGCGGAGGCGTCGGCACGAACATTGAAGCCCAGCACCACGGCGCCGGAAGCCACGGCGAGGTTCGCATCGGACTCGTTGATCCCCCCAACCCCGGAAGACACAACCTTCACCTTCACCTCGTCGTTAGAGAGCTCGCCCACGGCAGCAATGAGCGCCTCTAGGGAGCCCCGGACGTCGGTCTTCAGCACCAGATTGATGGTCGGTTTTTCGCCTTCGCCCATGTTGTCGAAGAGGCTATCTAGGCGAGCGGCCTGCTGCTGCTTGATCCGCGCTTCCTGGGACCGGCTCCGGCGGAACTCCACCAGCTCCTTCGCTCCCCGCTCGTTCTCTACTACGGAGAACTCATCTCCGGCATCGGGGGTTCCGGAGAGGCCAAGGATCTCCACGGGATAGGAAGGCAGCGCCTGATCAACATTTTCGCCCGCGTCGTTCACCATGGCGCGCACGCGGCCATAGTGTTCTCCGGCTACGATAAAGTCGCCCTTTCTGAGGGTGCCATTGCGCACCAGGACCGTCGCCACGGGCCCACGGCCCCGATCAAGGCGAGATTCCACTACCGAGCCCTGCCCCGGCGCATCTTCCACCGCGGTAAGCTCGAGCAGTTCTGCTTGAAGCAGCAGCGCCTCAAGAAGGGCATCGATCCCTTCCCCGGTCATGGCGGAGACATGCACGAACTGCGTATCGCCGCCCCACTCGTCCGGCACCACTTCCCGGCCCGCGAGCTCGGTCTTCACCCGCTGGGGATCAGCGCCTTCCTTGTCCATCTTGTTGACCGCAACCACGAGGGGGACATTTGCCGCCCGAGCGTGAGCCACGGCCTCTTCCGTCTGCGGCATCACGCCGTCGTCCGCGGCCACAACGAGAATCACGATATCCGTAAGCTTGGCCCCGCGCGCCCGCATCGCCGTAAAGGCAGCGTGACCGGGGGTATCGAGGAAGGACACGGCGCCGTGCCCCGTATCCACGTAGTACGCCCCAATATGCTGGGTAATGCCGCCCGCTTCGCCACTGGCGACGCGGGTTTTGCGAATGTAGTCGAGGAGCGACGTTTTACCGTGGTCGACGTGGCCCATCACGGTCACTACCGGTGCGCGAGGCTTGCCCTCGCCTTCGATCTTCAGGGACTCGAAGTACTCCTGCTCGATGGCATCGGAGGCCACGGTCTTGGCCCGGTGACCAAACTCCTCCACCAGGAGGATGGCCGTATCCTGATCGAGCACCTGGTTGATGGTGGCCATCACCCCCATGCCCATGAGCTTCTTAATCGCGTCCCCAGCCTTAACGGACAACCGCTGTGCGAGATCGCCAACGGAGATCGCCTCCGGCACCTCAATGTCACGGGCCACCATTTCCGTAGGCCGCTCAAAGCCCTGGGTTTTCGGCATGCCCTTCGGCGCTGCCCGGCGCTTGCGCTCCGCTAGGCGATCCCGGGAAAGGGTACCTGCGCGCTTGTTTCGTCCACCATCGCGCACCGGACCATCGTCGTCCATGCGCCGGCCCTTCCGGGACCGGTCGTCATCGTCCCGGCGCTTCACGGGCTTACCGCCGCGCTTCTCGCTCTTCACCGTGGCCGCTTCGGCGTCCACAATGGCTGCCGCAGCCGCCCGGCGGGCCTCTTCTTCCGATACCGGCGCTGGGCTCGACCCCGCCGGAGCCTTTGCCTCGGCTTTTGCCTGGGCTTCCGCCTCGGCCTTCGCCTGCGCCTCGGCCTCAGCCTTTGCCGCCGCTTCCGCCTTACGCCGCTCTTCCTCGGCCCGGCGCTCCAGCTCCGCCGCCTGACGCTGCGCCTCGCGCTCCGCTTCCTCTGCCTTCAACCGAGCCAGTTCAGACTCCGCGCTTTCCGGCGCAGCGGTTGCCGTGACATCGCGCTTCACGTAGGTCCGCTTCTTCCGCACCTCCACGGCGACGGCCTTGCCCCGCCCCCGGTCCGTGCGCAAGGTGCTAACGGTTTTACGCTTTAGCGTAATCTTCCTCGGCCCCTCGTCCGCTTGCCCATGGGCTGTCTTGAGATAGGTCAGAAGGGTTTGCTTCTGCTCCTCGGTCACCGCGTCCTCGAGGCCGCGCTGGGGCAGGCCCGCCTCTTCCATTTGCTTCAGCAGGCGCTCCGGCGGGGCGCCCACGGATTCGGCGAGTTGCTTGACGGTCACTTCTGCCATCTGACTTCTCCGGAAATTCTGTTCCTGCGGAGCGCGAGGGCTTAGGCCTCGCCCGCTTCCTCTGCAAACCAGGGCGCTCGCGCAGCCATGATCAGAGCCGAAGCCTGCGCTTCGTCTAGGCCAAGCTCTTCCAGCTCCACCAGATCGTCGGTGGCCTGCTCGGCGAGATCTTCCTGGGTAATGATGCCGTTCTTCGCCAGCACGAAGGCCAAGCGTCCCTCCTGCCCTTGCTCTTCGAGGAGCGCCTTGAGGTCGTCTGCGGGCGCAGCCCCCTCGAGCGCTTCCTCGGAAGCCAGGGCTTGGGTGAGGAGTGCGTCCTTGGCGCGGTTGCGCAGCTCAAGGACGATTTCTTCGTCAAAGCCTTCAATAGCCAGCATTTCCTCGAGGGGAACGTAGGCCACCTCTTCGAGGGACGCAAAGCCTTCCTCGATCAGGACGCCCGCCACATCTTCGTCGACGTCCAAGGCCCCCATGAAGCGTTCGAGGAGATCGACCATCTCCGCCTCCTGCTTCTGGCCCGCTTCTTCCTCGGTCATGATGTTCAGCGTCCACCCCGTAAGCTCCGAGGCCAGGCGAACATTCTGCCCCCCCCGGCCGATGGCCTGGGCGAGGTTATCTTCCGCGACGGCGATATCCATGGCGTGGGTATCTTCGTCCACCACGATGGACGCTACGTCCGCCGGGGACATGGCGTTAATGGCGAGCTGGGCGATGTTGTCGTCCCACAGCACGATGTCGATGCGCTCGTTCGCCAGCTCTCCGGAAACGGCCTGCACCCGAGAACCACGCATGCCCACACAGGCCCCCACGGGATCGATGCGGCCATCGTTGGTCTTCACCGCGATCTTCGCGCGGGAGCCCGGGTCGCGAGCCGCGCCCTTAATCTCGATGACCTGCTCTGCGATTTCCGGAACCTCGAGCTCGAAGAGCTTCACGAGCATTTGCGAATCCGTGCGAGACAGAATGAGCTGGGGGCCCCGGGCCTCGGGCTCGATGCGCTGAAGCAAGGCGCGCACGCGATCGCTGATGCGGAAGGTTTCCCGAGGAATCATCTGATCACGGGGGAGGACGGCCTCGGCGTTATTGCCCAGATCGACAATGACCACTTCCCGGGTCACCTTCTTCACCGTACCGCTCACGAGTTCGCCGAGGCGCGGGGTGTAGAGCTCCACCACCTTTGCCCGCTCGGCTTCGCGGACGCGCTGAACGATGACCTGCTTTGCCGTTTGCGCGGCGATGCGCCCAAAGGCCTCAGGCTCGATCTCCTCTTCATAGACCGAACCGAGCTCGAGGCTGGGATCAATTTCCTTCGCCGCCGCAAAGCTCAGCTCGGCTGCCGGCGTCTCCATTTCCGCTTCCGATTCGACGATGGTCCAGCGCCGGAAAGCGCGGTGCTCCCCGGTGGCACGATCAATGGCCACGCGGACGTCGGCCTCTTCGGAATAGCGCTTCTTCGTCGCCGACGCGAGAGCAAGCTCCAGGGCCTCGAAGATGACCTCTTTTTCCACGCCCTTCTCGTTCGAGACGGACTCCACAACCAGAAGGATCTCTTTACTCATTTCTTATCCTCGCCGGCAGCGCACGCGCTACGCAAAGGTAGGAACGATGTGTGCCTTCGCAACCCACTCGTAGGGAAGCACGTATTCGTCGTCCTCGACGCGCAATACGATTTCATCCCCTTCCACGGCCTGCAGCACACCGACCAATTTCCGCCGCCCCTCAAAGGGCTGCTCCAAGCGCACGGAGACCTGTTCTCCGATGCTTTCCTCAAACTGCGCCAGCTCAAAAAGCCGCCGATCCATGCCCGGGCTCGACACCTCAAGGGTGAACTTTCCCGGGACTAAATCTTCCACATCCAAAAGCGCCCCCAGGCGACGGCTCACGGCTTCGCAATCATCGATGCTGACGCCATCGGCCCGATCGATGAACACGCGAAGCAGGGGCTGGCGCCCAGGGTTCATTAGTTCGATGCCCCAAAGACGGCAGCCCAGCGCAACGATAGCCGGGGAAAACAGGGTTTTTAAGGCATCTACCCCTAAGCGCTTACTGGTGCTTTGCTCCGGCACGCCCGCTCCGCTTGCTCCAGAAACAAAAAATGGGCACAAGGCCCATTTCCGTGATGCCTAGCGTTGCCGCCGGCACCGAGGCTCCACCTGCAAGCCTCTGATACGTTGGTAGCGGGGGCAGGATTTGAACCTGCGACCTTCGGGTTATGAGCCCGACGAGCTACCAGACTGCTCCACCCCGCACCTAAGGGACGCGGATTATAGAGAACCGCGAACTTTTGAACAACCACCGTCGCTTAGGCGGCAACGGGGTTTTTGTGAATGGTGCCGAAGAGAGGACTTGAACCTCCACGGGCTAATGCCCACTAGCCCCTCAAGCTAGCGCGTCTACCAATTCCGCCACTTCGGCAAGGGGATGCGTATCTTAGGCGTTCGTCTGGCGATTTCAATACCTTCAGCGCCCAATTTCCAAAAATTACGGCGCTTCCGGAAGCTCCCCCGCTCCTTCCACAGCCGGCGCCTCTGATTCGGGAAGCTCGGAGACTTCCGCGGGCGCGGAGACCTTAGGCAGGGAGAGCTCAAGGGAGGCTTCGTTCCGCGCCTTCGCCGACCAGGCCAGGGCGAAGGTCAGCACAAAGAAGCCCACCGCCAGGAAGGTGGTCAGGCGGGTCAAAAAGCCCGTGGCCCCAGCGGAACCAAACATCGTTGCCGATGCGCCGCTTCCGAAGGCCGCGCCCATGCTGGCGCCCCGGCCCTGCTGCAGAAGCACCAATCCAATGAGCGCTAGCGCATCCAGCACCAATAGGACCCGTAGCACCAATTCCAAGGTTTCCATGTTCATTCGTTTGCTGCCCTTGCAATGGCGTTGAACGCCGTAATGTCTAGGGAGGCGCCCCCCACGAGGACGCCATCAATATCCGGCTGCGAAAGCAGCGCCTTCGCGTTCTCTGGCTTTACGCTGCCGCCATAGAGCAGGGGAAGCTCCCCTAGCCCGGCAGCCTCGAGGGTTTCCCGCAGTGCCCGGTGCATGGCCTGGGCCAGCGCCGGCGTGGCCGTCCGGCCCGTGCCAATGGCCCAGATCGGTTCATAGGCTATGGCGCCGAGGGCCGCAAGCGCAGGCGCTGGTGCGCTCAGCACCGCCGCCAGCTGGGCTATCACATGCGCTTCAGCCCCGCCGCCTTCGCGAACCTCTAGGCCTTCCCCGACACAGACTAGGCCGCGGAGGCCCGTCCGAGCCGCCGCCTCAAGCTGGGCAACCACGTCGCAATCCGTTTCCCCCTGGGCGCGGCGCTCGGAATGCCCCAAGAGGGCCCAGCGCGCCCCGGCTTCGGCCACCTGCTCGGCAGACAGGCAGCCCGTATGGGCACCGTCCGCTGCGCCGTGAATGGCCTGCGCGCCGGGAACCATGCCCACCTTAGCCGCCGCTTCGGCTGCACGCTCGAGCAGCGTAGCGGGCGGAAACACCAAGTGCGTCTGCTCCGTCGGCCAGGACAGGACTGCTGCGCCTTCGAAGTACGCGGCTAGGAAAGCGCGATCGCCGTGCATTTTCCAGTTCGCTGCAATCAGCACGACAACCCCCTAGGCGCGGACCCATCTCCGGGGGCGCGTATGGTAGACAAGGGGCCCGGGGGAGGCAATTCGTTCACCCCTGGCTCGCCGCAGCGCTGCGCACCGTATCCGCCAGGCGCGACGCAACGCCCCGAACCTCATCGCCATCAAGGCCCTCCACCATCACCCTTACCAAGGGCTGGGTTCCGGAGGCCCGCAGGAGAATTCGGCCTCGATTACCAAGGGCCTGTTCAAGATCGGCCACGGCGGCCATCACGGATGGCGCCTTTAGCACGGCGCCCTGGGCGGCGACGTTAATCAGCACCTGGGGGCATAGGGTCATGGGAGCTAGCGCCTCGTCCAAACTTTGCTCCGCGGCGCGCAGCGCCACCAGCACCTGCAATGCGGCGATCATGCCGTCCCCGGTGCTATGCGCATCAAGGCAGAGGATATGTCCCGACCCCTCGCCCCCAAGGCGCCAACCCCGGGCCTGGCACTCCGCCAGCACATAGCGATCGCCCACGCCGGCGCGGGCAAAGGGAATGGCAGACGCCTGAAGCGCCTGCTCTAGCCCGAGATTCGACATCAGGGTACCCACGACCCCGCCGGCCAGCGTGCCCTCGCGCTGCTGATGCTGAGCGAGCACATAAAGCAGACTGTCCCCATCCCGCACCGTGCCCGTGCGATCCACCATGATCAGCCGGTCGCCGTCGCCATCGAACGCGAGCCCCAGGTCCGCACCCGTCTCGAGCACCCGCGCCCGCAGGGCTTCCGGAGCCGTCGCACCGCAGCCGTCATTGATATTCAGCCCGTCGGGGCTCACCCCCAGGGTTTCGACGGTCGCGCCAAGCTCCTCAAAGAGCGCCGGCGCCAGGTGATAGGTCGCCCCGTGAGCGCAGTCCACCACCAGCTTTAGACCCCGAAGGTGAAAGCCCTCAGGCGTCGTGTTCTTGCAAAACTCGAGGTAGCGGCCCTCCGCATCGTTCACCCGGGCAGCGCGCCCGAGCTCTGCTGAAGGCCGCGTTTGCAAAGGGGTCTCCAGCGCAGCCTCGATGGCGAGCTCTTCTTCATCGCTCAGCTTGTCACCCTGGGCAGAGAAGAACTTGATGCCGTTATCGTCATAAGGATTGTGGGAAGCGCTAATCACCACGCCAGCCTGGGCCCGCAGGCTTCGGGTGAGGTAGGCGACGGCGGGGGTGGGCATGGGGCCCGTCAGCCGAACGCCGACCCCCGCGGCGGAAAACCCGGCCTCCAGGGCAGACTCGAGCATGTAGCCAGAGATGCGTGTGTCCTTACCCAGGACCACAAGCCCTCCCTCCGGCGCCAACGTGCGTCCCGCCGCATAACCCAGGCGGACCATAAAATCTGGCGTGATGGGGGGATCCCCGACGCGCCCGCGAATGCCATCCGTGCCGAAATATTGTCGTTTCATCAAAGTGGGTCCTAAGCCGGGCCGTCGAGGGCCTGCACCATCGCCAGGGCGTCGCGGGTTTCCGCAACGTCATGAGTTCGAATAATGGCCACCCCGTAGCGCGCCGCTTCCGCCGCCAGCACGGCTCCCGCCACCACCCGCGCCTTCGGAGACTCCCGCCCCGTCAACGCGCCCAGCATGCGCTTCCGGGAAACCCCCATGAGCACGGGAACCCCCAGGGCCACAAAGCGCGGAAGCGCTCGGAACAGGCTTAAATTGTGTGCCAGGGTTTTTCCAAAGCCAAAGCCCGGATCGAGCAGGATTCGGTCCCGGGCAATGCCCGCCGCCTCCGCTTCGCCCATGCGCGCCTGAAGGAAGGCCAGCACCTCCCCCACCACGTCGTCGTAGTGGGGGGCGTCCTGCATGGACGTCGGCGACCCTTGCATATGCATGAGGCAAACGGACGCCGAAGACTCGGCAGCGGCCTCAAGGGCACCAGGCCGCTGCAGCGCTCGCACGTCGTTCAGCAGCGCAGCGCCCAGGGCCGGCGCGCGGCGCAGAATCTCGGGCGTACTGGTATCCACGGAAAGCTTAACGTCGAAGCGCGGGGCCAGAAGCTCGAGGGCTTCCTGAATACGGGCCCACTCTTCCTCTTCGGGCAGGCCCTGGGCCCCGGGGCGTGTCGATTCGGCCCCAAGGTCAAGGTAGGCCGCGCCCTCTTCCACGAACGCTTCCGCCCGCCGCAGCAGGGCGTCGCGCCTCAGCGCGCCCCCGGGGGCGAGCAGCTCGCCGCCATCGGAGAAGGAGTCGGGGGTGAGGTTTAACACCCCCATGATTTCCGGCGCCCCCTGCCAGGTCACGGGCAGGGTTCGCCCATCCCAGGCCATGCGCTTAACCGGAAGCTGAGCCCCCCACGGCGGGATCGGGGGACGCGCCGGTCGCTGCATCAGAGCCTTCCGGCGCACTCGGGGGCCGGCGGTTGTTCGGATCCTCCGGGGGCCGGGGCGGCATGCCTTCCATGATGTCGTTGATCTGATCGCTGTTCAGCGTCTCGTATTCCATCAACGCATCGGCCATGGCGTGAAGCTTGTCGCTATGGGTCTCCAGGAGGGTCTTCGCGCGACCATAGCAATCGTCGATGATGACCCGCACTTCCTCGTCAATCTTCCTCGCCGTTTCTTCGGATACGGCCAGGGATCGGGACGATGCGGACCGGCCCAGGAAGGGCTGGTCGTCGTCTTCGTCATACTTGAGCGGCCCGAGCTTCTCCGAGAGGCCCCACTTGGTGACCATATTCCTCGCCAGGGAGGTAGCGCGCTCAATATCGTTCGAGGCGCCGGTGGTGATGCCATCGGCACCAAGCACCATTTCCTCGGCGATGCGACCGCCAAAGAGGCTGCAGATCGAGCTCAGGATGTACTGCCGGGAGTGGCTGTAGCGGTCCTGCTCCGGAAGGAACTGGGTCACCCCGAGCGCGCGGCCCCGGGGAATGATGGTGACCTTATAAACGGGGTCATGGTCTGGGACCAGTCGCCCCACGATGGCATGCCCCGCCTCGTGGAAGGCCGTGGTGCGCTTTTCCTTTTCGCTCATGACCATGGACTTACGCTCAGCCCCCATCATGATCTTGTCCTTGGCGCGCTCGAACTCCTCCATGCCGACCAGTCGCCGGCTCGCCCGAGCGGCGAAGAGCGCCGCCTCGTTCACGAGGTTGGCGAGGTCCGCGCCGGAGAAACCGGGCGTACCCCGAGCCAGGGCAGAGGGATCGACATCGTCGGCAATGGGCACCTTTCGGCAGTGAACCTTAAGGATCTGCTCCCGGCCTCGAATATCGGGGAGGGGCACCACCACCTGGCGATCGAAGCGGCCCGGGCGCAGCAGCGCCGGGTCGAGCACGTCCGGGCGGTTCGTGGCAGCAATGACGATGATGCCGTCGTTGGCCTCAAAGCCGTCCATTTCCACGAGCAGCTGGTTTAGGGTCTGCTCGCGCTCGTCGTGGCCGCCCCCAAGGCCTGCGCCCCGGTGCCGACCCACAGCGTCGATTTCGTCAATAAAGATGATGCAAGGCGCCTGCTTCTTCGCCTGCTCAAACATATCCCGCACCCGGGAGGCCCCAACGCCAACGAACATCTCGACGAAATCCGAGCCCGAGATGGAGAAGAAGGGAACCTTGGCTTCCCCCGCAATCGCCTTTGCGAGCAAGGTTTTACCGGTCCCCGGGGAGCCCGCCATGAGCACGCCGCGAGGGATATGCCCCCCGAGGCGTTGAAATTTCCCGGGATCCCGCAGGAACTCGACCAGCTCCTGGACGTCATCCTTGGCCTCATCGACCCCCGCCACGTCGGCAAAGGTGGTTTTGATTTGATCTTCGCTCAGGAGCCGGGCCTTCGACTTACCGAAGCTCATGGGGCCGCCCCGGCCGCCCGAACCGCCCTGCATCTGCCGCATGAAGAACATGAAGACCGCAATGATCACGAGGATGGGGAAGCTGGCGACCAGCAACTGGCCCCAGAGGGACTGCTGCTCTGGCCGCGCCCCCTGCACGGATACGCCGTGGGCAATGAGATCGTCCATCAGCTTGGGGTCGTCGACCTGGGGACGGACCGTCTCGAAGGCGTCGCCGTCGCGGAACTCGCCGCTGATCACGAGGCCATCAATCACGACCTCGCGCACCCGATCGCGCTGCACAGCCTCCACAAACTGCGAGTACAGCAGCTCCTGGGACGGGGTTTTTGGGCTGAAGTTGTTGAATACGGTCAACAACACTGCGGCGATGATGAGCCACAGCAGCAAATTTTTGCCCATATCATTCAAGGGAGCCACCTCGCTTCCGTGCGCCGGGGAAAAACCCTGCGCGATTGTGGGGATATGGGGCCCGCCCTCAGGCTTTACAAGGGCAGGCCGAGGCCCGATCTGCCACCTTACTCACTGACGGCGCCCTTCGCCAGCGCCCGCCCGCAGCCCTTCGGCGACGGCATAGACCTCTCGGGACCGGGGACGGGACGCCTTAGGCTTACGGACCGTCACCCGGGTAAAGAGTTCCCGGGCCTGGGCCAGCCAGGGATCAAACCCCGAACCCTGGAAGAGCTTCACCACCAGCACCCCCGGGGGCGCGAGCACTTCCGCGGCCAGATCGAGAGCAAGTTCGGCGAGGGCGATGGCCCGATCCTGGTCCGCGGCATGAATACCGGACAGGTTCGGCGCCATGTCGGACAGCACCACGTCGGCGCCGGCCTCGGGCAGGGCCGCGCGGAGGGCGGCGTAGCCCTCCTCCGTTTCGAAATCCACCTCGAGGATGGTGACCCCGTCGATGGGGTCCATGGCGAGGCGATCAAGGGCCAGCACCGCACCCTTCGATCCGACCTTTTTAGCCGCCACCTGGGACCACCCCCCCGGGGCCGCCCCCAGATCGAGGACGACCTTGCCGGGGCGCAAAAAGTGGTGCTTCTCTTCGAGCTCGAGCAGCTTATAGGTGGCCCGGGAGCGATAGCCGTCCTGCTGCGCCTTCTGGACATAGGGGTCGGATAGGTGATCGTGGATCCAGCGCCCGCGTCGGCCCTTTGCCATGGTGTTCTCCTTCGCCGCTGGGCCTAGGGAGCGAGACGGCGTACACTGCGCGCCCATTCAGGAGACCCAGCATGGCCCCCACGGCATCCCTTTCTGCACAGCGGCAACGCCAACTTCGTGCCCTCGGACACCACCTCAATCCCATTATTCTGGTCGGAGACAGCGGCGTCAGCGAGGGGGTGGTGGCCGAAACGACCCGGGCCCTCGAGGACCATGAACTGATTAAGATCCGCACCCCCGCGGGGGATCGGGATGCTCGGCACGCCCTCATTGAGGCGCTATGCGAAGCCACCGGCGCGGCCTGCGTCCAGAAGATTGGCCGGGTCGCGCTTCTGTACCGCGCGGCAGAGAAGCCCAACCCGAAAACCTCAAACCTTCTGCGCTTCGCTCACCTCACCCGCTAGCGGTGTAGGACCTCTTCGATTTCGTATTCAATGGCGCCACTCGGCGCCTGCACCACGACCACGTCCCCCTCTTCCTTACCGATGAGGGCCCGGGCAATGGGCGAGGATACGGAAACCTTGTTCTGCTTGAGGTCCGCCTCGTCGTCGCCGACGATCTTATAGGTGCGGCTCTCGTCCTTCTCCAGGTCGATCAGCTTGACCGTGGTGCCGAAGATCACCTTGCCCGTGGGCGCGATCTTAGTGACATCAATCACCTGGGCGTTCGACAGCTTGCCCTCGATCTCCTGAATACGGCCTTCGATGAAGCCCTGCTCTTCCTTCGCCGCGTGGTACTCGGCATTTTCCTTCAAATCGCCGTGCTCCCGGGCTTCGGCGATGGCCTTCACCACCCGCGGCCGCGCCTCATGCTTTAAGCGTTGCAGTTCTTCCCGAAGGGCCTCTGCCCCTTCCATGGTCATGGGCGTCTTCATGCGTTCAATCCTGCGTGGAGCTCCTGGAGGCGGCGCACCTTATCACCGCTACCGAAGCGCATGGCTTTGCACAGTGCTTCACCGCCGGTGAGGGTCGTCGAATAGCACACGCGATTTTGTAAGGCGAGGCGGCGGATCACCGCCGAATCGGCGATGGACTGCCGGCCTTCCGTGGTATTCACAATGAAGTCGACCTTGCCATTCTTCAACATATCGGCAATGTCCGGACGCCCTTCCGTCACCTTGTTCACCACTTCAGCGTCGATGCCCGCGCTTTGCAGGCACTGCCGCGTCCCGCGGGTCGCGATGATGCGGAAGCCAAGCTCCCGGAGCTCCTCGGCAAGCGGCGCTACGAAGGGCTTGTCTGAATCCTTGACGGACAAAAAGACCGTACCCCCCTCGGGCAGGCGGATCCCTGCCCCCTGGGTCGCGCGGGCAAAGGCCTCTGCGAAGCTGTCCCCAACGCCCATGACTTCCCCGGTGGATTTCATCTCCGGCCCCAGGATGGGATCCACTCCGGGGAACTTTGCGAAGGGGAAGACCGACTCCTTTACGCTGACGTAATTGGGAATGATCTCCTCCGTAAAGCCCTGATCCACCAGGGACTGACCCGCCATGCAGCGGGCCGCCACCTTGGCCAGGGACACGCCAATGCACTTGGAAACGAAGGGGACGGTACGGGATGCCCGGGGGTTCACCTCGAGCACGAAGACTTCGCCATTCTGCACCGCCAGCTGCACGTTCATCAGGCCGATGACGCCCAGCTCCCGGGCCATAGCCCGGACCTGCTCCCGGATCACATCCTGAAGTTCGGGGGAGAGGCGGTAAGGTGGCAGGGCGCAGGCCGAATCGCCGGAGTGCACCCCGGCTTGCTCGATGTGCTCCATGATGGCCCCAATGACCACGTCCTTGCCGTCGCTCACCGCATCCACGTCCACTTCCACGGCTTGGTCGAGGAAGTGGTCGAGCAGCACCGGGGACGCCGCCGAGGCGACCACCGCGGTGCGCAGGTAGCGGGTCAGTTCAGAGGGCTGGTAAACGATCTCCATGGCCCGGCCGCCCAGCACGTAGGAGGGGCGCACCACGATGGGGTAGCCAATGCCTTCCGCGGCCGCGAGCCCTTCCGCCTCACTCATAACCGTCTTATTCGGGGGCTGCTTAAGACCGAGCTGGCGAATGAATGCCTGGAAGCGCTCCCGGTCCTCGGCCCGGTCGATGGCGTCAGCGGAGGTTCCGATCACCGGCACCTTCGCATCCTCCAACGCTTCCACAAGCTTCAGGGGCGTTTGCCCCCCGAACTGAACGATCACCCCCGCAGGCTGCTCAAGCGCCACAATCTCGAGCACGTCCTCGAGGGTCACGGGCTCAAAGTAAAGGCGATCGGAGGTGTCGTAGTCCGTGGAGACGGTCTCCGGATTACAGTTCACCATGATCGTTTCGTAGCCATCTTCGCGCATGGCGAGAGCCGCGTGGACACAGCAATAGTCGAACTCGATGCCCTGGCCAATGCGGTTCGGGCCGCCCCCCAGCACCATGATCTTCTGCCGATCCGTGGGCGCCGATTCGCAGGCCGTCTCGTAGGTGGAGTAGAGATAGGCCGTGGCGCTGGGGAATTCCGCGGCGCAGGTATCCACGCGACGATAGACCGGGCGAAGGCCGAGGCCGTGGCGATGGCTGCGCAGCGCCTGCTCCTCCACGCCGAGCACTTTCGCCAAGCGCGCATCGGAGAAACCTTTGCGCTTCAGCCGGCGCAGCTGGCTTTCGTCGACGGCGGAGAGGGGCACGCCCTTGAGGGAGGCCTCCTCCCGCACCAAATCTTCGATCTCTGCGAGGAACCAGGGATCGATGCGGCTGGCCTCGAAGATCTCTTCTAAGGTCAACCCTGCGCGGAAGGCA
>Ga0181573_10001326_pt1 | contig 24661 bp, 14 predicted proteins | sample 101ome_25_FD_148643 | JGI IMG/M metagenome (GOLD analysis project Ga0181573, IMG submission 148643) | Coastal salt marsh microbial communities from the Groves Creek Marsh, Skidaway Island, Georgia - 101409BT metaG (spades assembly) | ecosystem: Environmental > Aquatic > Marine > Intertidal zone...
CCTCGACAGCTCAAAAATTCAAATTCGATTCGTGTTCGATCGATCGATCGATCGAAGACGACACGGAACGGAACGGAACAGCCCCGTCGCGCTCAACCGTCGTCGAACCGACGCCGAGTCGTCGACGGGTTCGCCTTCGTAGTCGCGCTCGCGTCGCGCTCGCGTCGATGACTGACGCGCGTCGTCGTCGTTCGTTTCATCCATGCCTCAGTGTGTTTCGATGTTGACGAGTCATGACTCAAGAACACTTAGGGTTTAGGTGTTAGGGTTTAGAGTAGTAACTGCAACTGAACAACGACGACGACGACGACAAAGCGAAGCGAAGCGAAGACTAAATGTCGGGTAATCCCGAACGATCGATTCCCGGACCGCCGGGCGACGCCCGTGGACTTCGAGCGACTCGTACGGCGGCGGCGGCGCTGAGATCGGCGAACGGATCAGAGATTGGGGAACGACGGTGGTGGTGGTCGCCGCGCGGCGCGCCGGCGGGCGAACCGGCGGGCGAAGCGGACGCGACGCCGTTCATGGCGGAGGATCCGAGCGGGAGAGACCTGTGAGCGTGCGGTGGGGACGCGTCGGGGGCGTAGATGCCGTCGAAAATTGGGTTGACGCGCATCGTCGCCGTCGTCGGCGTCGGTATCGGCTGTGGTGGCGACACTGGTGGTCCTCCGGGCGGGCGTCCGAACGGGTCGGTCGTCGTGTTCGGCGACGACGCCGGATGGTCGAAAGGATTACTCGTCGACGCCGGACGGTCGAAAGGATTACCCGTCGACGCCGGCGGGGACGAGGCGACTCGTAAACCTTCGTCGAGTTGGCTCAAAAGACTCTCCGTCGTCGCCGCCGTCGTCGACCGCGTACCGCCGCGTACGCGCGCGAACGCTTCGGCGTCTCCCGAACACGCGCGCGTCATTAAATCAAACCTCTCGATTTCCTTGGTCAACGCTTCGTTGAGCTCGATGGCGCTCGCGAGGAGTTCCTCATCGTGCGCGTTTGAAATGAGCTCAATCAGTCTCGGTTGCATGGCGCGACACTGTCCGGCGAGATCACTCGCGACGCCGCCCCGAAGTCCGTTCTTCGTCGCCGGTTGCGAAAGATCCGTCTCGTCGAGCGTCCTCGAGAAGATTTGCAGAGAATTTCTAGCCACGCCCACGTCAGCCTTGAGTTTCGCCACGTCTTGGGGCGTGTGCGCCACCGCACGCGTCGTCGTCGTCGTCGATGAAGACGCCCGTCGTCGACGCGCGACGTCCTCCGCCGCGGTTCTCTCGCTCTCCCGAAGCGCGCGATCGAACGCGTCCGCTCCATCCAAACGCGGCGGAGCGTTCACCGGAATCCCAGTGGCGATGTGAGACGGGTAAATTCCTCTGCGCTCTTCGTTCGCCGCCGCGACGCGCGCCCGTACGACCGCTCTCGCCTCTTCTTCCGCCGCCGCGGCGGCTCTGACTTCTTCCTCCTCCTCGGCTAACGCCGCCGCGATTGCGTTTCGATCCGCCTCTGAGATGTCCGTCCTCGCGCTCCAGTCGCCTCGCCCGTTGAAGCTCTCCACGGCGACTGGCGCCGGGACCTCGCTCGTGGAGCCGTCGACGCCGTGCCGTGGGTTCGGAAACCTGTACCCGGCGCGCTGAAGCGCGTGAAAAGCCTCCGCGAACGCCGGTTCCCGTCTCAAATTCGCCGCCCACTCTTCCACGAGCGACAAGCACTTATCCCGCACCTCGAGCGTCGGCGCCTTTTCGCACAACCTCACCATCGCCCGCGGCACATCCTTCGCCGCAACCATGGCGTGGAACCTCCCTCCGCAGTTCTTCATGCACATCTCCAGCGCGAAGAGCGCCCGGGCGTTCGTTTCCGTCTCATCCGATCGTCTTCCGGGCGTCAACCGGTTTCGCAACGCCTTGACGACATCTTTTCCGTGCGCCAGGAAATCTCCATTCACCAAGTCACACAACCGGAGGTTAATCTCCAGCGTGTCCGATTCCGTTCTCCGCGCCGCGGGTTCGCACGCCTATCGTAGGGGAAATCAACCGCGGTCGCGGTCGCGTCAGTCGTTCGGCGTTCGTTCGATCTCGAGTCGGCTCTAACTGTCAGACTGATGAATCCCAATCCAGAATCATTCGTCGCCGCGCGTCGCGTCGCGGGTGGGAAAGGGTGAGACGGACGACGAAGCGGACGATGCGATCGGGGACGTACGTGGGCGACGAGGCGATAACCCAGCCTCTCTGACTTATCCGAGGCGAAGATCCCCATCGAGGAATGGATGAATCAACTTTGTTAAAAGCGTGGAGGCACACTGTGTGGTGGTTCGCGACGCGACATGTCACACACGTGACGTTTACACGTCGACGCTCCACGCCGAGACGGGCATCGGAGGATACAATCACATCATCACACAATCACACAAGCACGACGCGTGGGGGTGATGGAACGACGAAGACCGACGTCGATGAGATGGTTGGCGCTCGCCGTGGCGTCCGCGTGTTGCGCGGGAGCGTTGATGATGACGGATCGGATGGGACGGATGGATGTGGAGCGAGCGGTTGAAGTGCGACGTCAAAGGGAAGAAAAGAGTAATCAAGTGGATTTGGATGATGTGGTGACGCCGTTGCGATTCGGGGCGCTCGGGCCAGGGAATACGGAACGTTCGCGATTGAGGTATTACGACGCGGCGATGGCGATTATGCTGCCGTTTACGGCGAACGCGACGAGCGCCGTCGAGATTGGGTGCGTGAAACCAGCCTTCGTGAGACATTTGAGTTGGGTGGAGCGTAAGCTGTGCGTCGCTCCTTACTTTGCGGCGTACAAAGGTCTGGATTTGGATGCGCGAGCATCGGATGACGACGACGATGTGGAATACGTTGAAGCGGATTTCTTGACGTGGCGAGGCGAGGAAGAAGACGATGGAATGTTTGACGTGGCGATGAGTCTCCAGGTACTCGAGCACGTCGTCGATCCGGGAGCGTTCATGAAGAAATTGCTCGCCACCGCGCGCGTGCTCGTTGTGAGCGTACCGTACATGTGGCCTGATTGCAAAAAGAAGTGTAATCATCGGCATCACATGATCTCGGCGGACACGTTAAAGACATGGTCGGGTAACGCGACACCCGCGGTAGAGACTATCGTTCGAGAGCGCGGGAACGGCGCCGCGCGACTCATCGCCGTCTACGATAACTCTGCAACTACGATCTGAAGGATTGAATTCATCAAATACTACGACTATTGCTATCTCTCCGCTACATCTACGCGTTGAGCGCCTTGAACGCCTCTCTGACGGCTTGACTCATCGTGTTGACGCGCCCGCGCACCTCGTCTAAATCTTCCTCGCGAGCGCACGCTAAATACTTTGAAAACTTGTCCGGATGCCAACGCAACATTTCCTCGCGAAGTTTCGTCCGTCTATCGTCCTTAGAGACGCCGAGCGTGAGAAAATCCCGAAACGCCGCCGCCGGTTGAGTTTGCTCGTCGGTGACGAATGGGAAGTCGTCCACAAGGAAAGACCCGAGCTTTGCCTTTTCCAACGCTCGCTCGAGACGTTTCCATTTTTTGCGATATTCGTCGACGCTCACGCGTTTCGGCGTCGACGCTTCGACGACTGATTTTCGCCAAGCCGCATCTCTCGCCCGCAAATCCTCCAATTGCCGTCTGTGCTCTCTCTCCTCCCGCTCCCGTCGTTCTCGCTTCTCTCGTCTCTCCGCATCCTCCGTCGCGGTCGCCGATGCTTTCCGTTTCCCTTCTCCTCGTCGAGCGCGTTCGCCCGCCGCCCAAATTTTCGCTCGATGTTCCTCATCCCCCAGCACCCCCGTCGACGACCACTCCCGCTCGGCCTGCGCGTACGACGTCCAATTTGTGCTCGCAAACGCCGCGCTTCCGAGCGTATCGTGTCCATCCTCGGCGTGTTCCTCTCGTAACCGTTCCTCAAACTCGCCGCAACCGTCGTCATTCTTCTTCTTTTTCGTCGCATTCGCATTGGCATTCGTTCCTCTCACGACGACGTCCGCAATCCCATCCGACGCCCCCTGACTCACCAACCACTCGTACGCCGATAAACTCTCCGCCATGGACGCCCGATCGAGCAGAGAGTACCCACCGCCGCCGTCGTCGTCGTCGCGCGATTCGAGCGTCGCTGCGCGTTCTTCAGCGGTCTGCGTGCGACCACACCGCGCGTAAAACGCCGATTGGTACGCCCGAAACGCCGTTCGTAAAGCCTTGGCGTCGCCCGCGGTCGCGGCACGACGCATCTCCGACGTCGCGGACGATTCCACGCCGTCGGGATCATCGTCTGACATGTCGGCGGGCGACGCAATGACGATGCGTTGACGTTTAACCAACTTTGTTGCTCAAACAACCCCATAGTTCGACGCGCCGACGCACCATGCGCGTCGCGCGTTCCTTTGCGTCGCGCGCGACGACGGAAGAACATTTCGTGGACGTCGCGAGGCGCGCGTCCGCGGCGCTCGAACGTCTCGGGGCGTCGACGCCGATGCATTTGGATGCGTTGATGAAGATTTTCAGTTTGAATGAAGACATCCAACCGACGACGGCGACGATGCGACGACGCGCGCATCCGCTCGTGATACCGCTCGCGGAGACGAGAGATGGTCGACACGTCTATGGGTTATACGTCGGACGGGCGGCGATGGGTGGGGCGCGGACGTCGGCGACGAATTTTAGTTTTTTTCACAAGTCGCGAGAGGATGTCGCGGCGTCAAACTCGGCGTCGAGCGCCGCGCCGGGTGGTATCAACGCGATTCCAATCGTGCGTTCTGGCCCTCGGGGGTTGATGCATCTCGCCGCGGACGCGACGCACTTTGTTCGGCGTAAATTGGCGGAGGATGAACGGGATTTCGGTGTGGGTGCGGGCGCGGTGACGCTCGCGTGCGGTGCGGACGCGTTGGACGCGTACGCGCCGGGCGAATTGACCAGTTCGCCGTTTAAATCGAGAATGGAGGTGTTTCTGACGAAAAACGTCGGTAGATTTATGGACGTCGACGAGGCGTTGATTGCGCGACACGTGGAGAAGAAGGATGAGACGAGCGCGCTCGTTACCGGGGAGTGGTACACGGATGGACCGTACGCGGGATGGGCGAGGCCATACGCTGTGAACGCGGATACGCTGATGCGACACGGTCGAGCGATCGAAGCGAGAGACCAAGCACGGGTGGCGCTGAGCGCTGGACCCTGGTGGACGATCGGGGACGACGGCGAGCTGCTGTCTCGGATGAAGGTGTTGAGCGGTTACGACGGGAGAAGCGCGGCGGATGTACGCAAGACGTTGGAAGGAGGAGACGTCGCAATCGGGCAAAATGTGAATGACGGTGAACCGCCGCCGACACCCGAGGAGTTGGCGCTGAAAGCCGCGGGTGCGGCGATGGATGCGATCGCTTGGGGAGAAGGTGGTGGTGAAGATGGTTGGGCGTCGTGTCGGGAAGTTGTCGCTGAACGATTGGAAGAGGCGGGATTGGCGGAATTGTCCGCGCACGTCGTCGAGCCTCTGCGGTCGTCGTCTCAGAGTTGATTCTTTGTCTATTCAGTTCTAGGTATATGATATCAATCATCGTCTAATGTTTGACTCGCGCCAATAGGGCACGAATATCGCCTACAGTCAATCCCTCGTCGGCGCTGCGCTTTTGCCGCGAGAGATCGCTCGCTATGTCGTTCATGTCGTTTGCCTTTTTCCTGGCAAACTTGAAGACGTTTTCTTCAATCGTTCCTCGAATCATAAATCTGTGTACACACGTCGGTCGAGTTTGACCAATCCGATCGACGCGTTTGACGGCTTGCGCTTCCATTCCAGGATCGAGAACTGGTTCGAGCAGTAACACGTGCTGCGCTTCCGTCAAGTTGAGACCGTGCGCACCGCGCTTCAGCGGCAGCAATAACACATTACACTCAGTGGTCGTTTTAAAACGTTCGACGGCGTCGCCAAACTTCATGCCGCTCGCTCCACGAATAGAGTTTATTTTGTTCGTTTGAATAGCCTTTTCGACGACACCCAAGACGTCGTCCCACTCGCTAAAGACGAGACATTTGACGCTCTCGTTTTGCGATACGAGCCACTTCAATCGGCGCACAACGCTTTCAATCTTCGTGCCCCAACTTCCGATGACGGTCACGCTCCGCTCGAAGTTAAATTGTTCTTTAGAGTCCCCAATGACGTCTTCCAAGAAGGAATCATCGCCGTATTTACCCGTTCTCACGTAGTCGGCGAGGCTCACGACGCCAGACTGCGCACGCACGTTGTTGACGTAATTCAGCTCTTCGCTGTACGCGCGCGTGCGGCACGTCACACACGCGAGGCGCATGTGCTGCGTTTTCGATCGTCGCACGAGGTCCATCGCGCAAGCGACGCACGTACGATGTCCACACGGCCAGACGCACATCTCTGCGTTCGTCTCGGGGAAAGAAGTGATGCACACAGGACATTCCATTGCGGAATCGTCGGATTGTTCGCCTTGTTGCTTTTTACGCAAGGTGTCTCGGAGGTACCTGAGCTGCGATTGGTATTTGCGCAAGTCAGACTCGTACACAGCTTTTTCTTGGGTAAACTTGACACTGAGAACGGGGACTTCGGCTGGGAAGACGATGGAAGCGCGCAAACCCTCCGGGATGGGATCCGGCCATCCCGGTCCGAGGGGCATTTCGTGCTCGAGACGCTTGCGAATGCGCAGTACAGCCATCTCGAGTTCGTCTCGCGCCGCCATCTCCTCGCGCTGTTGAAGGAGATAATACGTGAGTTTGTAAAACTCTTTTCTCATTCCCTCCAACGCTGAAATCGTAGCGTCCGCGCGGTCCGCGTAGGTGTGTTTATTCTTGTACGCATTCGCGTCGACAGTGTCCCAAAAAGCTCTCGGCGGCTTGAGCATGCGCAGAAGATTCTCTGCACAACTCGGACCTCCGCGGTTGGCTTCCTCCTGAGTCTTAGCGTACACTCGTCCACGCTTGGACTTCGTTGGTGGTTTAGGCGATTCTGGCGATTTCTCCTCATCTGTTTGCGGGGATTGCTGTGATTGCTCTGTCTTTGTCTTCTTTTGAGCCGCATTGTTTTTGCGTCCAATTTGGAGCGTCGCGCCAAATATCTTCGACTCATATGTCTCAAGCATTGGCTCAATCTCGCAAAACATGCAGACGACACCCTCAATGGAAAAGTCTGTATCTTTACGACACTTCGAGCACGTTCCAACTTTTCGCACATCCGATTCATCCGCGACTTGCACCCGTTTGGTAATCTCATCCATACGACTGAGCAACGCTTTACGCGAGTCTTCAATATCGTCGAGATCCATGGTGATTCGCATTATCAGACCGGAGAGATTGTCAAATTGAAACGGTTTTCCTTGCCACTGACCATCGAATGTATCCCAGACTCGCGTGTACAACGAGTCACGACCACTTTCTTGCGCGAAAATCACACACGTGTACCACTCAGATTGGGTGAGCTTGTATTCCGTTCCCGTTGGCAAGACTCGCATGTGCTTCTCAACGACATCTCTCGACGCGTTGAATTCAATTCGCGCGGTGGATATACCACTTGCGCGCTGCGCGAGATACTTGGCGCGCTCAGTGTTCGCTTCGTTCACGAGTTCACCATCTCTCAGAGTTGGTGCGATGCGCTCTGCGAGTAATTCTGGATGCGCCTTGACTTCTTCGAGCGCGAGGTGAAGGTTGTGCAACGCGTGAAGACGCTGCAAGGCATCGAGCCTGACGCCTCGGTCTTTTCCATCTGATTCCAACTGAAGAACTTCGCGGTATGTTTTGATGACGGTGGCGAAATCTCCTTCGCACCACGTCAAACCGGCGAGCGCGTTCAGGGCAAAGGCGACGAGACGTTGTGCCTCTTCAGCTTCAATACGTGCCTTTTCGATGAGCTTTTCCGAAATCTGCTCCATACTCAACACGTTTGCACCTGCGCGAAGTCCGCCCGCTAACCCGTGCGAACCGGCTTGCGGGTGGTCACACGCTTGTCGCAGACGAAGCAGCGGCGCCATGACACGTCTCGCCTTGTCCGCGCTGATTGGTTTGTCATCGCTCTGAGCGTTCGCGCGACGACCATTGATGTGCTGCATCATTAAAGCACTGCATTCATTGTACTGACGCGAGTACCAGTGCTGTTCAACCGCGCTTGTGGACAACCACGTCACCAACTCACCTTGCGGCGGCACTCCGAGCTGCTTCTCCATGTCGGCGCGAGAATTGCGCCACATGAGCCCTTTGAGCAAGTTGTGCAGCAGCTCGCGGGCGCGTTCGTCGCCCTTCTCGTACGGGAGCTCAATCATCTGACGCCACCAATGCGTACTGTACGCAAAGGGCGACACCATGAGAAACATGAGCAGTCCGTATATATCATTCAAACCTCTTGAAATGGGCGTGCCCGTGACAGCCCACCGATGCACTGCCGGTAACCGGCGAACCATTTCAGCAGCCTTGGACACGGTTGACTCGACCATTTGCGCCTCATCGAGAACGACGCGCCACCATTTGAGTCGAGTCAAAGGTGTCGGTACGACGTCGTACTTTCTTTCGTAGCGTCTGGCGCGTTGAGCGGCGGCGAGACCTTGTCCGTTTGCCGTGTCAATGTCAATTTCTTTACGAAGCGCCTCGTACGTCGTTAAGACGAGATCAGCCTCCGCGAGATCTTTGGCGCTAACAAAGTCATCGATGGAACCTCCCAGACCCGTCATGGTTGGCTGCCCTTCGTATGCGATGACTTTAAACGTCCCGTGACGAACATGACGCTCCACTTCTTCTCTCCATTGCTGAAGGATTGCTGATGGGCATACGACGAGCGTCGCGCCGCAAATCTCGTCAATTTGAATGCTCGCGTGTTTCGCGATGCATTTGCGGCATACAAAAGCACCCATGCGGGCGGAACGCTGTTCTTCCGTCATCCGCATGAATCGCTCTTCCTCCGCGTCTGTGTAAAACTTGACGCATCGCGCGTGCGACCACTTTTCGCATTTTTCGCACGCAATCCACATACCTTGGTAAAATGGATCATCCTCACGCGCGCCGCAAACGCATCGCACTTCGTCTTCATCATCGTTGGACTCTTCTTCCTTTTTAATCTCATCACCACCAGAAACTTTTGGTTTCGCGCTCTTCTCCTCGAGCAGCGCGCATCTTCGGCGTTCGCGCCGATTCGGCTCCTGATGCGCGATGCATAACATGATCATTTCTACAGTCTTCCCCAAACCCATCTCATCTGCTAAAATGCCTCCACTCACAGATTCGTGCGTCGCGACGAATCGTCTATCCACGACGGCGCCGCTGTACGGATTTATGTAATGCGCGCCATCCGGCAGCACGCGCCACAGCGGATGCAATTCTGATTCGTCCCTCGCACCGCCTCGCTTGGCGTCGAGCGCGTCGCTCGGCGCGCTCTTTGCACCCTCTCGCGCCATCATCCAAGCGACGGCTTGGTTTTGATACCGTCGCGGCGTCGGCAATAGCTCTGGATACTCTCGCTCGACGATTGGACACGCGTCCGCATTTGGTTTCACTGCTGTAAAAATTGCTCGTAAATCCTCCCCGTTGAATCCAGTCGAACCGTCTTCATCCGCATCCACCGTGGCCGCAATACTCGGAGACGACCGCTCGAGACCAACCAACCCACCGTACACGACGCGCACCGCATCGAACACCTTTTTATTCCCATAAAAATCTGGCAGCGTCTCTGGCGCCGGCAACTTTTTCTCGCTGAGGACGAAACTCGACTTTAATCCCACGACGATGTCCACCAAACCCGCCCCCCCGTCCTTCACCGACACCCACGTCTCGCACGCATCCATCCGCATCAACGCTAAAAACGCCCTTGGATCCACGTCGACGCAGAATCTCGCCGAGTCGTCAGCATCGTCCGACGTCAACTCGACCGACGCGCGTCTCTCGCTCGCGGCGGAAAACGAAACCGTCGTCGCGTCTTCCCCCGAACCGATCCGGCTTAAAAACCCCGCGGCGTTCACCGCATCCGCCTCGACCCACGTCGACGATTTCCGAGGACGAATCCACAGCGTCGTCGATCCGAGCGTCACTAAACTCGTCGTAGTTGAAGAAACTAACGACTCGACATTTGCAACGTCATCTTCTACTTTTCCCACGCGTTTCCCGACGACGCGTTCAAGCGGATCCAATTTCGGTCGTTTCCGCACCTCGCATCGAACGGGTTCCGCTTCTTCTTCCGCGTCGACCTCGTCGGCGGTACCGACGCGGCGCGGTGCGGTTTGTTTCCTACGTCGAGGCATGCATGAATTTGAGTTTTTCGCCGCGCGCGTCACTGTGTGACGCGCGGCACCGATTCTATGCGCGCCGTCGTCGACGTCGTCTCACCGACAACCGCGAGACGAACACCCGTTCGATTGTCCACGAAGCGACGCCGCGCGCGAATGTCGTCCGTGTCCGCATCGTCGCGTAGATGGACGACGGAAACGACGACGTTACAAACATCCAAACGCGCAGTCTATCTGCTCACGAATCGCATCGAAACCGCGCTCGGCGACGCGCTCAGGCGAACAAAGACGGGTATCGTCATCGTTTCGGTGTGCGGGAACGACGGGGCGAAATGTGGGATCACGGTGAATGAAGGCGCGGACCCGGACGTGCGCTCGGACATGCTCAAGGCGTTTGACGCGATGGTTCGAGAGCCGAGCGGGGAGGCGAAGGCGTCGATTCGAGACGCTGTGCGCGCGGCGCTCGTCGGAAAATCCATGGTTGTTCCCGTGTTGGATGGTCGGTTGGGGTTCGGGACGTGGCAAGCGTTGTATCTCGCAGAGTTTGAGGAGGGCGGGGGCTCGCGCGAGTGCGTCGTATCGCTTTGCGATTACGGCGGTGAGCAGATTACGGCGAGAAGAGGCGCAGTCAAAGCGCCTGGGCGGGGGTGTCATTTAGTCACGACGTCGATGCCGTTGCCGAAATCTATGCCGGAAAGCGGCGTGGCGACGTTTTTCATGCAGCACACGTCGGCGTCGTTGACTATCAACGAAAACTGTGATCCGGATGTTCGAAGAGACTTGAACGGCGCGTTGGATCGAATCGCGCCAGAAACGTGGCACGAGACAATGTTTGAGCACGTTTTGGAGGGCCCGGATGACATGGTGGCGCACGTCAAGTGCACTTTGGTCGGTCCATCGATTCGCGTTCCCGTGGCGAACGGGCGATTGGACGCCGGGACGTGGCAAGGATTGTACTTGAATGAACACAGAAACGTCGGCGGTTTCGGAAGCGGTCACTCTCGAGACGTCGTGTGTGCCGTTGACAACGAACCGGCGTTGGCGCAAAAGACAATCACACTGAGCGCTGGGAAGCGAGGTTTAAGAGATGTGACGGATGAAATCGTAAAGGCGACGGCAAAGGAGCGCGAGGGCGTAGTCGCCGGTTCCCTGCACGTCTTCTGTCGACACACGTCGGCATCCGTAGCGGTGGGACAGGCGGGGAGCGAATTCGAAGACGCCTTCGAGCGCGCACTGAATGACATTTGCCCTGAATCGTGGAACGATGAATTCTTCAGGCACACCGCAGAAGGGAGAGACGACATGCCCGGCCACGTCAAGTCGACCATCGTCGGCGCGGGACTGACTCTACCCGTCGTCGACGGCGAGATTGCGCTCGGCACAGAGGGGCAGCGCGTGTATCTCTGCGAACACAGAGACATCGGTGGGTTCAATTCAGGCTTATCTCGAAACGTAACCTTGACATTACAGGGCGATCGACCTTCTCATTAAATACTTAGCTCGGTAGTAATAGTCGTTGAAGCGCAAAGCGCGTCGCTCGTTTTCAAAAAGAATTCTTATGCTTCCCAGCCTTCCAATTCTTCGGCCGCGGCGCGAAATTCTTCACGTTCGGCACGAATTTCGAGTCCTCATCCTTCAACCGCACCTCGTGGTTCGTCAACGCACCGTCGTGATCGATCCTACCATCGAATCCTTCCGTCGTGCGCGTGCGCTCGTACTGCTCTTCGATGTCCACGTGCTCGGGCAGCTTCATGTTCCACTCCCCCATCGGTCCCCACGCCATGGGTGAACTCGGCGCGTACGCCGTCGACGGATCGTGCACGCCCTTTGTCGGCATCCTCGCGTCGCCGCACTCGTTCGTCCGTCTCTGACGGCGCGCGAACAACGGCGTCGGGGTTGAGATAACACCGTTCGGTAACGCTCGTAACGCCATCTTGATGGGTGAATTTAATTTACAGTACTGGCGTCCCGAGTGCACCCCTCGAAAAGTGTAACCCTGTCGCCCGTCGCGAGCGGACGACGACACATCGACGCACGGATGACGGCGATCGTCGCGAACGCGACGCACGGCGCATCCCTCCTCGCCCCGCGCGCGTCGCGCAGCGCCATGCGACGCTCGAGAACCGGTGGATCGGTCGTGCGGGCGTTGGTCACGGCGACGGCGACGACGACGACGTCACCGATGACTTGCGCGGCTGCGCGAAGAGTGACGGCGCCGAGAGCGATCGGTGCGATGCGATGCGTGACGGCGACGAGGACGACGACGACGAAGGCTGTCGCGGACTCCTCGGCGGCGAGCGCTGGGAGCGGGGAAGCGACGTCCGGGGGTTCGGGCGGTGGGTACCCGTTCGCGGACATTGAGCCCAAGTGGCAGAGGTTTTGGGCGGAGAACAAAACGTTCGCGACGCCGAGAGAGGTGGACGAGACCAAGCCCAAGTTTTACGCGTTGGACATGTTTCCGTACCCGTCGGGTGCGGGTTTGCACGTCGGACATCCGGAGGGTTACACGGCGACGGATATCTTGGCGAGGTATAAGCGAATGACGGGGCACAACGTGTTGCACCCGATGGGTTGGGACGCGTTCGGACTTCCCGCGGAACAGTACGCGATCGAGACGGGCACGCACCCGGCGGTGACGACCAAGTCTAACGTTGGAAGGTTTAGGGAGCAGTTGCAAAGCCTCGGGTTCTCGTACGATTGGGATCGGGAGGTGGCGACGTGCGACTCGACGTATTACAAGTGGACACAATGGATCTTTTTGCGACTTCTGGAAAAGGATTTGGCCTACCAAGCGGAAGTTCCGGTGAACTGGTGCCCGGCGCTCGGGACGGTGTTGGCAAACGAAGAGGTGATCGACGGGTTGTCCGAGCGTGGTAATCACCCGGTGATTCGTAAGCCGATGAAGCAGTGGATGCTCAAAATTACCGAGTACGCCGATAGATTGTTGGAGGACTTGGATGAGCTCGACTGGCCGGATTCCATCAAGGAGATGCAGCGCAACTGGATCGGAAAGTCTGAAGGCGCGCAACTCGCCTTTTCAGTCGACGGTCTCGGTGGCGATGCGCAAAAGTTGGAGGTTTACACGACTCGACCAGATACGTTGTTTGGAGCGACGTACCTTGTCGTTGCTCCGGAACATCCGTTGATTGATGCGCTCTCCGTCGGCGACCAAAAGGCTGCTGTCGACGAGTACGTCCTGGCTGCTTCTCGCAAGAGCGATTTGGAGCGCACCGAGCTTAGCAAGGAGAAGACGGGTGTCTTCACGGGTTCATACGCCGTGCACCCGCTCACGGGTGAAAAGCTTCCCATTTGGGTTGCCGACTACGTCCTCGGTTCTTACGGTACCGGTTCCATCATGGCTGTGCCGGCGCACGACGAGCGCGATTACGAATTCGCGCAAGCGTTCGACTTGCCGATCGTCGAAGTCGTCGGCAAGCCGAAGAACATGGAAGGTGTCTACTCTGGTGGCGGTAAGATGATCAACTCGAAGAGCGACGCCATCGACGTTGACGGTATGGACAACGTCGAAGCGGGCTTGAAGATTATCGAGTACCTCGACAAAAACGGTATCGGCTACAAGAAAACCAACTACAAGCTTCGCGATTGGCTCTTTGCCCGTCAGCGATACTGGGGTGAGCCGTTCCCGGTTGTCTTCCCGGAGGATGAGCCGAACAAGGCTGTACCGATTCCGGAATCTGAGCTTCCTTTGGTGTTGCCGGAGACGGATAACTTCAAACCGAGCGGTTCCGGCGAAGGTCCTCTCGCCAACGTCGAAGATTGGGTCAAGACAGTCGATCCAAGAACCGGCAAGCCGGCTCGCCGCGAGACGAACACGATGCCTCAGTGGGCTGGTTCGTGCTGGTACTACTTGCGCTTCATCGATCCGAGCAACGAAAATGCTCTCATCGATGGTTCCCTTGAAAAGTATTGGCTTCCGGTTGACTTGTACGTCGGTGGCGCGGAGCACGCTGTTTTGCACTTGCTGTACGCGCGCTTCTGGCACAAGGTGTTGTACGACATTGGTGTCGTCAGCACTAAGGAACCTTTCCAACGTTTGGTGTCGCAAGGCATGATTTTGGGCGAAGTCGAGTACACCGCGCACGTCGATGACAGCGGTGCCTTTGTCGAAGGCAACAAGACTAGCGGTTTGCAAACAGTCAAGGTAGGCGCCGAAGCCGTCACGAAGAAGGGGGATGGCTTTGTTCTCACCGAGAACCCGAAGGTGAAGGTTTCCGCGCGCGCGCACAAGATGAGCAAGTCTCGCGGTAACGTCGTCAACCCCGACGACATTGTGTCCTCGTATGGTGCAGACTCTCTGCGCCTCTACGAAATGTTCATGGGACCGCTTCGCGAGACCAAGGTTTGGCAAACTAAGGGTGTCGAAGGTTGCTTCCGCTTCTTGGCGCGCACGTACCGCTTGCTGGACAAGATTACGGATGAAAAGCCAGACGAGGAGGGTCTTCGTGCCTTGCACAAATGCATCGCCAAGGTGACGGAAGAAACTGAAGCCATGCGCTTCAACACCGCCATCTCGGCGATGATGGAGCTCACGAATGCGTGCACCAAGATGGATTCCGTTTCTCGTGAGATTTTGGAACCGTTTGCGTTGATGCTTTCTCCGTACGCGCCGCACCTGAGCGAAGAAATGTGGGAGCGCCTCGGCTACGCCGGAGAGTCCAACTCAAAGACTTCTTGGCCGACGGCGGACGAAAGCTTGCTCGTGGAGGACACTGTGGACATTGGGGTGCAAGTGAACGGCAAGATGCGCGGTACCATTTCGGTAACCATGGAGACGTCGCAAGACGACGCCATGGCTGCGGCGCTCGACCAAGAATCTGTGAAAAAGTTCACCGAAGGAGCGGATATTAAGAAGATTATTTACGTTCCAGGCAAGATCTTGAACATTGTCGCGCCGCCGCCGAAGAAGTAGTGAGTTATTGCGCCGCGCGCTTGTGTTTGTAGTATTCTAAATTCTCTCATTTCATTCTTCAAATTCACTTTTTTTTCCGATGTCGTCGCGCCGGTATCATTTCGACACCCGCGAGAAACGACGTGTCAACTTCTATGTCTGCGCGCGCGCCAGAACGCACGCGCTCTTCCTCCCACTCGGCAATGATTTCTTCAATTGTCTTTTCTTTCTCTGGCTCGAAATTTTCAATGTTGACTCGTCGATCTTCCCCTATGGTGACCTCCTTTGCACCGAAATCGCGCTTTAACATTTCAACCACCGAGCGAATATCCACGCCTTTATCTCTAAGATACGTTCGGCGAGGTCGAGGGATCACTGGGCAGCCGTGACTCACACAAAACATGTAAGATGTCACATACTTTTTCTCGAGTAGCAAATCCGTTACGGATTCGTTCCACTCGCATTCAAAGACATTTCGCAAGTATCGAATTCGATGCTTCGTCGCGACGTCGCCGTACCGCCATGGTGGACGTTTGATCGTCTCAATCATCGTTTCGACATCGACGCGGTATCCCCAACGCGCGAGTTCTCCTCGGGCGACTTTCTCTCTCCACCAGCGCTCTCTGTCGGCGTCGAACGACTCGACCGGTACGAAAGGATCCATCTGCGCCTCTCGGCCCGCGTAGAGCTGGATCGTTCCCAACCTACAAAACGCGTCTTCATTATTGATGAACCGTGCGACGGCATCGTAGAGCGTTCGGCTGGTCATGCGAAGCATGCTGAGGTCGTCGCGGTGTATTTTCGGTGCGAGAAACATTGTCCAGAGGCTGGGTGAAGCTGCGATAAAACGCTCGAGCTTCGAATCCCCGGGTTCGAGAGGCGCGCGGACGACGCGTGGACGTTTCGTTTCTGTTCGTAGTAGAAACCCCGTCTTCATGGCGCGTCGTCTGATTGTGACGCGCCGCGAGTTTTGAACGAGATTTGTCTCGTGTCAGTTCACAATGCCGCGCGCGGTCGCTAAATGTCTAATGTCTAAATGTACTTGAACGTCGTCCCGACGAAAGACGACGTGGACGCACCGGATATCGATACCCCAAGTTGAACGTCGCCTTTCGCGTGCGCGGGTGAGACGCACTCTACGTCTGTCGTGTCGCTCGATCCTAGCCACCATTGCGTCGTCTGAGACAACGAAGCTTTGCCGATGGCGCCGTAACCAGTACCCCCTCTGCTTTGCACGGTGATGGTGCCGAAGAGACAAGCCGTGGAACCCTCTGGAACCCAGCTACCAATCTTGATGCCGACCGTATTTCCGCCTTGCTGCCAACCGTCATCTGCGTCTATGGCGGTGATGTCACCTTTGCTGACGACGTAATGCTGCAGAGACGTAACATTTGTATTTGTCTCTCCTGTCCTTGTCGTGACGGACACGAGTTGTTCCTCTATATCGTCCGTGGTGACGGGAAGGGTGTCGCCGCACCGGATTAACGCTGTGGAGATGACTTGCGCGTCCACAGAGACGGATCCAAACCGACAGCGCACGTCTGGTCCAGTCGGCAAATGCGCACCCGTCAAGGTGACGACGGAGCCACTCCAACCGACCCAGGGCGAAATCTCAGTAATCGTCGGCGTCGGATCGACGAGTGTGGCGCTGACGTACGGATCTGCACCGTACACTAACGCCAATTCTGCTTGAGTGGACGTCAGTTCGATATATTCAAAGGTTAAACTTGTCAATCCCAAATCCAACGGTGGCACGCTCACAGGTACGACGCCGGCGACGTGCGCCGGAGTGATGCAGTAGAGTTCACCCGTGCCCGTCACCGTCGTCGCGACCACGGGGTAGATAGTACCAAATCTACAGCTCGGCACGTTTGCACCGAATCCTTTAACGGTGGAATTGTCAAGCAAGGTTACAATGTCGCCGCCGTCCTGCGTGCCGTTGACGGGTGACAGGGAAGCAATGCCCATCTTCTTTTCATATCGCAGCCGGGTGCCGCCGTTGTGCGTGCAGCTCAACGAACTGACTTCGGACGACGAGCATATACCCACCACCACCTCGAATCCGGTTTCACCGACCGATATGAAATCATCTAAATCCGGAACCGTACACTTGAGTGTCGTTCCCGACGTCGTCACCGCGATGCTGTACATGGTGGAGCCTCCGAACTGCGCCGCCTGTCCGAAGACGCACCAGAAATCACCATCCGCGACGTTGTCTCCGAGGAGAGAACCGTCGGCAGTGATAAGTTTGATGACTTCCTCCGCCTGAATCCAGTTTCCTCCGTATGGGAGGAAGACTTCAACCGCGGGGGTCGTCGTCTGCAGTTCGAAACCAATGTAATTGCCAGCGGCTTCATCTACGAATGCCGTACTGTTTGAGCTCGACACGGACACCACCGCAGCCAAGGTGGCGAAACCTATCCCAGTCTCGGGTGACGCGCACTTGCAGTTCGTGTCTAGGTCTGTTTTGATTTGCGTTCCCGCGCTTGTGACAAAGACGCACTGCAACGGAAGCCACGACGTGCACGCCGCGGGATACGCTAGATGAAGCGTCAAATCCCCACCGCTCGACGGAATACCTGCGGGTACTAACCCATCTATCACTATGTCATCTAAATACTGAAAAGTCACGTCCGATTCTCCGTCTATGCCAACCGTCGCGTTCGCCGCGTAGTGCGCCGGCGATGAGCACGCCACGGCTCCTCCCGGCACGTGCACCGCCGAGGTGGTAATCGTACCAAAACGACACTGCGGCGCATAAAACGACGACGGTGTCGTCGTCGTCCCGGAGCGTTTCAAAACAGTGCGCGTGCCCCCGGTCGTGGATCCACGACTCGGCGTGATGCTGGACAAATCCTCCGGAGTCGCCACCCAAGTCACAGCCACCTCGGCGCCGCCCGTCGAATGATACGGCGTGAGACTCAGATCAATCGTCCCACTCTCCGCCGTCGACGCCCGCGACTCACACATCGCCAACGCCGATGACACGAACCGATACTCAGACGTGAGCCCGGAATCCTCAAACACGCACTCCATCCCGGGTCTCAGGTGCTCTCCGCTCAACCGAACGATTTCTCCGCCTCGTCTAAACAAATGATCCGGGCTCGCGCTCGCCAGCTTCCACGGCTTGACGAACTCGAACGAATGCTGTCCGTTATCCACGACGAGATCATCTACTCCGGCGACATACTTTCTCCCCGTCGCCTGCGACAACCCAACCGCGACGAAACCCGCGACTACGTTCGTCGGCGTCGCGCACACCGTCTTCGTCGTCGTGCTCGTCGACGCATCCTTCGTCGACACAATCTCCCCGAACCGACACCCCAAAGGCGGTAACGCCGCTGTATACCCACTCCCATGCAACTCCACCGTCGTCGACGCGTACACGGCACCGACATCGGGCCACACGTGATCCAACGTCAACGTAGTGAGCGTACTCGAAGCCTCCGCCCGCGACGCCACCGACGCCATCCACACCGCCGTGAGCACCGCAGACACCACCCGAGACGTCGCGCGAACACTCTTCAGTCGTTTCGAATCCATCGCACGCCGCGCGTCCGTCCGCGACGCGTCCACGCGTCGCATCTTTCCCGGTATTGTAAACGTCAAATTTAAACAGTCATCTAACGTCCACACAAATCGATCGATCGATCGAACCGCCGCCCGTCTTCACACTCCGACGCGAGAGCACCCGAACGCACGCAGCGCTCGTTGCGGTGCCGTCGCGCGCGCCTCCGCCAATCTATGCGCGTCGGCGCGTCTATTCACGCGCGCGCGCGGTTGTGGAGCGTCTCAACGAACACCCGCGGCCCGCGGCTCGAGCAGCGTTCGGCTCGAGCTCGAGCTCGAACGACGTCGACGACGGCGATGGCGAACGACGCCGAGGCGAGGAAAACGGCGAATTGTTTCGTGGTGAACCCGCGGCAAGGGGAGATCGCGAACGCGGACGTGGTTTCGGATAGCGGCGGGGGCGGGGGGGCGTTGAGAGGCGCGCGCGTGGGCGTCAAGGACAACGTGCGGGTGAAAGGATTGCGTTCGGGCGCGGGGAACCCGACGTATTTGGAAACCGGGAGCGAAGGAAAGACGGCGGCGGAGACGCACGCGCCGTGCGTGCGAGCGGTGCTCGATGCGGGGGCGACGTTCGTGGGGAAGACGCACATGGACGAGTTGGCGTGGAGTTTACAAGGTGAAAATTGGCACTACGGAACGCCGGTAAACTCGAGAGGAAAGGTGGCGGGGAAGATTCCCGGTGGGTCGAGCAGTGGGAGCGCGAGCGCGGTGTGTAATGGTCTCGCGGATGTGGCGATCGGGACGGACACGATCGGGTCGGTGAGATTACCGGCGAGCTTTTGTGGAATTTATGGCTTTAGGCCGACGCACGGACGGGTGAGCGCAGAGGGCGTCGTGCCGTTGAGTCATAGCTTTGATACCGTGGGGTGGTTTGCGAATGATGCGAAAAAGCTCGTGGCGATGGGTGAGGTGCTGTTGGATCCGAAAACGCGGGACGATGCGGCGAGCGCGCGCTTGGGGAAGGGACGGTTGGCGTTGTGTTCGGACGCGCTCGCGCTCGCCGATCCGCGCGTGAAGAAAGCCATCCAGGATGTGTTGAGTACGCAGGGTGCGCAGCGCGTCTTCGCGGACGCTCGTGGGGATGAGAAAGGTCTTGGATTGACGCATCTCATGCTCTCGGATGTCGCTCTCACCGACAAGTCTGGGAAATCGACGCTTCCTCCGATCACCGAGTGGAGCGAAACGTTTCGCGTCATTCAGACTGAGGAAGTGTGGGGTTCTCACGGCGAATGGATCAAGGCGAACAAGCCGGAATTCGGTCCGGGAATCAGAGATCGGTTCAAGCTCGCCGAGATTGGAGTGGATGCGGAAACCATGGCCAAGGCGAAAGAGTTGAGAGAGAGAATCACGTCGCATCTCGACGCGCTCTTGGCCGACGGCTCGATTTTGTTTCTTCCTGCCGCGCGTGGTCCTGCGCCAGCGGCGACCGATTACGACTCGGAAACCTCACTCGCCCAGCTCGCCGAAGCGCGTAACGCCGCTCTCGCGATCGGGGCACCAGCGTCCTTGGCGAGACTTCCCTGCGTGGTGATTCCAGCGATTGAGATAGACGGCGAACCCGTCGGCGTTATGCTCATGTCCAAACGCGGCACGGATGAAGCGCTCCTCGCTTTCGCAGAAAAACTCGCGTGGGTGATTGGCATCTCTTGGAAAAAGTGAGCGCGTTCGTCACGGCGGCGGCGGGCAGTTTAGTTGTAATGTTTCTATCTGAGATTGCATCGTGTATTCCTCTATCATCAAGTCTGTGAGACGCGTCCAAAACTGCTAAGGTCCAAAGGCTTTGTGTCTTACGTAAGTCGTATACGGGGCGTCTACGCACGTTTACGGGATTTGGAAATAATCCGGATCGAAGATATGGATACGGAGGTAACCATCTTCCCCGCCGCTCGTAAAGCTTCGACCGTCCGGATGGAACGCGAGCGCGTTGATCGGACCGAAGTGACCGCGAATACCGCCGATTTCCTCTTCGAAAATCTTGTGGTAAATCTTAGAGTCAAACTTACCCGCCTTTGAGCTCGTCGTCGTCACAGCCATCGCATCTTGACCACCACCGAGGACAATGTGATCCTTGATCGGGGAAAGAATCGCAGCGTTCACCGGACGATCCGCCGAATACGTCTTCAAGCACTCGAGCGTTTCGCTATCAAACACCTTTGCCGTCTTGTCCAAAGACGCGCTGATAAAGTGCGTCCCATCGTGGCTCATCACCAAGTGTTGAATCTGCTTCGAGTGCTCTTGCGACATGTGCTTCACCTCACCAGTCTCGAGGTCCCAAGATCGAATAATTCCATCCTCACCGCCGGTGATGACGGTTTCGTTCAGCGGTCCCCACATCACGCGCGTGACCCGTCCCTGCGGTCCCTCGATCCTCTTCACCACCTCCCCGCTCTGCGCGGACCGATCCGCGCTGATGTTCACGATATGAATCGCACTCGGCACACCCATAAACGGATCCGTCGTGATCGCACACTGCGTGCCACCCTTATTCAACGCCACCGCTCGCACCGGCTGGTCAAACTCAAACGTAAAGTAACACTCCCCCGTCTTCGCGTCCCACAGCTTACACGTCGTATCCGCCGACCCCGTGACGAACGTCGTCGAGTCATCCGTCACATCGCACGTCCACACGGCCCCGTTGTGTCCGATGTACGTCCCGACGCGTTCACCGTTATCACCGTACCACAGCGTCGGGTGGTGATCCTTGGCGCAGGTGAACAGCAGATCACCCTCGCGGTTGTACTTGATGAACGTCAGCGGGCGTTCGTGGCCTTTCAACAGTATCGGTCGCATGGCTCCTCGCTCGCCGTCGTCGTCGCAGACTTCGTCTTCGTCTTCGTCTTCGTCTTCGATCGACGCGTCTCGACGTCGCGGCGCGGTGTGTCGGCCGCCGTCGACCGCGGCGCCGCCGAGGGAGGGATAGGTTTGCGAGGTCAGGTCAGACGAGCTTCAACCCTAGCCCATACTTTACACTGGTGGCACCCCATGTAAGTAGTACGTACGTACCGGTACGTATGTGCTTTTAGTGTGACGACGCGCGTCCGTCCGTTCGGTTCGGTTCGGTTCGGTTCGGTCAGATCGCGACGGTCGTCGCGTCGCGTTCGGCGCGTGAACGCCCGCGCGGCTGGATTGATTTCGTTTATTTCGTCTTCTCTCTCGCGCGCACCCGCGCGCGCGTCGATCGAAGCTCGCGTTTCGTTCGCTCGCGGTGTCGCGCGCGCGCGGTGTCGCGCGCGATGGCTGTGACGATTGGTATTTTTGGCTCTGTGCCCGCGATGATGATGGGTTCGCGTACCGCGCGAGACGGACGCGAGCCGGAGAGTTTTACGAATCGAAGCGCGTGGAGACGCGGTCGGAGGCGACGTACGAGGCGATCGGGGGCGACGTCGGACGGCGGTTCGAGACGGAGAGCGCGAACGGGGTGACGACGTTTGACGCCGATTCGTGCGAGGCGTTGGATTTCGTATCCATGGAGACGTGGAGGGAGGATAAGGCGAGGTATGAAGCGATTTCGGCGATGAAGACGTTTGGGATGCATCGATTGTGGAAGTCGTTCGTCATCATGGCAAAGCACGCGAGGGTGAGAAAGTTTAGGCGGATGCGAAGAACCGCGGCGGAGGCTTCGACGTTTTTCGGCGCTTCGACGTCGGCGGGCGCCGTTTCGGGCGCGCTCGATGTGCGCGAGGCGACTGCGGCGATCGAGAACGAAGCGAGGATATTTCGTAGAGACGAGCGCGAGGCGGATCACGACGATTTGTCCGCGTCGACGTACGATTTAGATGTGGAAGGACGCGCCAGGACGATTGCCGAGACGTACGACGCCGATTCGCTGCGAGCGGCGTTGGAGAAACAAACCGAGGAAAACCGACGGGTGTTTCGAGACGCGAGCGCACACGTCTTGGATGCGATCAAAAGAGCGAAGGATGCGGTCGAAGTGCGCTTTCAGGAGCGTTTCGACGAGAGTTTGCGTCCGATGATGGCGGCGACGAAAAAGTACAAGCTGCGCGGATCTTGGCACGGCGCTCGATCCTCGGCGACCAAGGCGAATGGTGAAGACGCGCAGGCGCTGCGGAGTCTCTTTCCCTATACAGAACGTGCGCTCATGTCGCAAGTATCGCGCAAGATGAAATCTTTCGAACGGGTCGCGTGGATGATGTTTAAAACATCCGTGATGAATGCTAGAGCTGAATCGCTGCGTGAAATTCATTTTCTCCTGGCGGATGACTCCGAGTCGAACGATCACTCGCCTCCGCTCTTCAGCGTCTCTTTCGATTTTGAATCGTCCGCATTGGATCCAGCACCGGCAAGATTTGTGGAATCGTTCCGAAGCGCCGCGAATGAGTGGAGCGCGAGTGTCGCCGGTGAATCGATGCACGCCGACGCTCCGCGAGACGTCTTCGCTGTGGACGACGGCGGTTTTGATTCGCAAGTCTCTGACATCCTACGCAAAGTCGAGTCAGTATTTGACGCCGCGCTCGACGTCGTAAACGCCGTGTTATCACCGCTTCGAGCGGAGGCTCAATCTCTGGCGAACGCCCTGAGCACCGCCGTCGCCGTCGATTCCGCCGAGGACGAGTCCATTGTGGGAGAGTTTACGCATTTGGCTAAACGAGCGTCTCTGTTCAAGAAGGAGTGCGATAAACTAGCCACCATTCGCGATGGATGCATAGAGGTGAGCGTGCAGACGGCAAAGAGATCCCTCAATCCAATCGTCAGCGCGCCGCTCGAACGGGCGAGCGAACGCGCGCTGGCTCGCGTGGCGGACGCGTCTCAAAATTTGGCAACGAAAATCACAAAAACGAGAATAGAATGCGAAGACACCGGCACACCGATTCCACTGAAAACGATGGAATCGATCCGAGAAGATGCGGCGCGAATCGATCGCGTGCACGCCGATCTAGAGGAGTGCGGCGTTCGCGTTCCCGAGATGCAAACCGCTTCGTTCGCCGCGCTCAAATCGGAAATCGAGGCGCTCGAACACGAGCGTCGTGACGACGACGATAACGACGACAGCGCGCGCGTTTAATTCGCCTCGATGATTTCTTTGTTGTCCCTAATGTCTATTGCGATAATGATTACAAACAACGGTTTCATACAGCTTTTTCTTCGTATCCTCGCTCGCGGCGATTTTTCACGCCGGCTCGTCAAACGGATCAAAGTTTTCATCGAATCTGTTCTTCCACAGCGTAGTAGAATCGCTTTTGTTTTCAACCATATCTTCCAGGCTTCTTTCAGCCGCGTCAAACTCTTCCAGCAACGAACGCATGACTCGACCTCTCGGTCGAACGTCTCCGTTTTCATCCAGTCCCACGCGTTCCCGCGTCCTCCTCGCCTTCATCGGCGTCCTTGGACACACCAACTTGGCCACATCCGCCGCTCGCGGCGACGACGGCGGCGTTCCATACACGCACGCATCTTCGTGCGCAGCCACAATCGTCGCTTCCTCACGTTCCACGCCGCCGCCGCGTTCGGGACTATCAAACCCGCCCCCGTTCGCCGGGACCCCTCGCCTCGTCCCCACCGGCGTCCACGGCGTCGCCCCGAACGCGTCATCGTTCACCCCAAACCTCGACCTCCATCCCCCGATCGCACTTTCCGGCGTCGCCGCCACCGTAGACGCCACCGAAACCCTCCGAGACTCCCCGTCCCGGTGTCCCCGGTGTCGATCCTCCTCCCCGGGCGTGATCGGCAGATTCCGATCCTCATCCGTAATCAACGTCGTCTTCATCGCCCCGCGGCGCGCGTCACCATCCGCCGCGTATTTCGCGCTCTTTCTCGGTCGCGTCGGCGTTCTCATCTCGCGCGACGCCATCGCGTCGTCCGTCATCGTCGTTCGTCGCGCGATACTAGATTCGATGGATCGGCGGAAAGTCAACGCCAATTCTCCCGTCCGCGTCGATCCGATCCGATTCGTTCCGATGAATCGCGCCGCCGCGAACTCGTTTCCGCGTCCGAGTCGGTCGGTCGGTCG
>Ga0181573_10001328_pt1 | contig 24622 bp, 4 predicted proteins | sample 101ome_25_FD_148643 | JGI IMG/M metagenome (GOLD analysis project Ga0181573, IMG submission 148643) | Coastal salt marsh microbial communities from the Groves Creek Marsh, Skidaway Island, Georgia - 101409BT metaG (spades assembly) | ecosystem: Environmental > Aquatic > Marine > Intertidal zone...
TTAGGTTTTCAGGCATTGGGGGTCAAGATTTCACTCCGCCCGGGACTTCCGGATGGGCGCCGGCCCTGCCGGAGCCGAAGCCGGAACGTAGTGGAGGCGTAGGCGGAGGCAGAGCCGGCGCGGCGCGCCATCGGGCTGGGGTTGCGGAGCATTCATCGGCTACTTTCCAGTCTTCTTGCGTCGCTTCTTCGAGTGTTGCAGCCGATAGCTCTCGCCGTTGGCTTCGAGGATGTGAACGCGGTGTGTCAGGCGGTCACGGCGCGGCGCCTGAGGGTGGTCTCCAACTCCCGCGATTACTTCCGCATCTATGAAATCGCCCTGTTTGAGGATCGACCGGAAATTGAGCCGGACGGCGGCGGGCGTTTTGGCGTCGCGCGAGTGTGCCGCGAGGTCGCCACGGAGCGGGACTTGTTGAATGTGCACGGCTCGTTCTACGAACTTCCGGCGCGCAATGCGCAGGGTCTGGCCAAGATTCGCCCGATCTCGACGCACGACCTGTTCGTGCACGACTTCTGTTCCCACAACGGCCTCCTTTTTTTCACGGGCATCGACGGGGAGACCGAGAGCGACCATATCTTTCGGAGCGCGGACGGCAAGGCGGCGGTTTGGGTCGGCGTCGTGGATGATCTGTGGAAACTGGGCAAGCCGCGCGGCCAGGGCGGACCCTGGAAGGAAACCCTTATTCAAGCCGGTCAGCCGTCCGATCCCTATCTGATGACCGGCTACGATCGGAAGGAGGTCGAACTGACGTCCGCGTCGGACGCCGGTATCTTGCTGGAGGTGGATGTGGATGGAACAGGACTGTGGATCCCTTATCGGAAATTCAATCTGACGGCTGGCCAGCCTCTAAGTCATGAATTTCCAAAAGGATACAGCGCGTATTGGATCCGCGCGGTCAGCGACGCCGACACCACCGCCACCGTTCAGTTCCGGTATCAGTGATGGGGCGGATTCGTGGCAGCCTGGCGTCAGGAGAACGAGACCCTGGGATCGTTCTTGCAATAAAACGGGACTTGAATCACATGGAAGATTGACTTCCGTGCCGCGGTCTGCTGAACATCGACATTTGTTGGTTGGGATAATTGGGTCAATTGGAATTCTCCGACTACTGACGGTGATGGGTGGCCGTTGCCTAGACAATCGAAAGTAGTTTCCACCAGTGATGGGGCAGGATCAGAATTTGGGATTTGCGGTGAATCATGGCGATGATTTCACCCTGGAAGCTCTTGAGCCTCGTCTCCTCCTCTCTGCCGACCCGTCTCTTTTGTCCGAAATCCTGACGGAAACTGATCCCAGCGCCTCGGCAGGAGTAATGGAGGCCGAGTTGCATGAAGACTTTCCCGCATCCCCGCATGACCTGACCTCGGACTCCGAGTCGTTCGACCTGCTTGATGTCGACAATGCCGAATTGATTCCGGCGGACGGATCCGAGCCGGAAACTTTGGTTCTGCAGACGGGGGACGTCCTCGCCGGCGTGGGCGAGGTGGCGGGGCGCGTGGTCAATTCCGGGGCGGTCAAGCCGGGCAACTCGCCGGGCATCATGATGCTCACCGATTTCACCCAGAATGCGGATGGGATGACGGTGATCGAGATTGGCGGCACGGACGGTCCCGGGGTCGATCCCTCGGGGCACGACCAGATTCAGGTGACCAACGACGTATCCCTGGACGGCCTGCTCGAAATTCAACTCATCAACGGCTTCACCCCATCGATGGGCGACAGCTTTGAGATCCTGACTTGGGGCGGCTCCCGAACGGGGGAATTCTCGCTTTGGAAAGGTTCCGCCATCGCCGCCAACAATGGCATCGCCTTTAAGCCGGTCTACAACGACGCCACCAAGAAACTCACTTTGGAAGTCGTTTCCGTGCACAGTGTTACGCCTGCAGCGGAGACCGCGCTTCAAACCGGCCTGGCTCACCTGGAGCAGATCGGCGACGCCTTGGACGGCATCGATCAGTTTGCGGACAACCTGCCGCTCGTGGGCAACTCGTTGGGCGCCTTGGTGGACACCGGAACGGCCATCAACGACGCCTTGCAAAGCCCGCTGGCCACGCTCCTCGCCGGGTTGCCCACCCAGGCTCAGGTGACCGCCACCATCGAAGGGTGGGACGGAATGACCCTCGGTTTGTTCGATGTCACCGTGAACGGGGTCTTGGGCAACTATGGCGCCATGGCCGCCGATCCCATGTCTTGGGACGTGTCTCTAACCATCAGTCGGACCCAAAGCGTCACCTTGAACCTGGGTTCCGGGGCCCTTTTCGATGCGGTGTTTGGGTCTGCGCCCATGGTGAATTTCACGGCTGAAGTGAATCTCGATTTCCGGTTCGGTTACGACGGGGTCTTTTACGTTGAGTTGGACAAATTGGAGGGCAAGCTGGGCGCGGATACGACGCTGGCCGGGGGATCGGACCTCGACCTGACCGAGTCGGGCGGGACCTCGAATATCGCTATTTCCGGCGGTTCCTTGATGCTGGAAGCCTCGGTCATGGCGGCGGCCGACGCCAGTATCCTGACCTCGGGGCGCATTGAAGGCGCCACGTTGGCGGATATTGCGGGCGGGAGCATTTCGGTCGGAGACGCCTTCAACCTGACGCCCGGCGGGGCCGCCGATGTGTCGTTTGACCTGGCATCCACGCCCGCCTTTCCGGCATTGGACTACTCCGGGAGCCGCGCGTTGACACTCAATCTTACCGAGCTCTTCGGCGAGCCGGATCCGGATTTCCGTCTGGCGGTTTCGGGATCGTTGATGATTGGCGGCCAGTCCTTGAGCGGGACCTTCTCATTCCGCAAGGCGCCGTCCGGCATTTTGGTCCAGGCAAGCGGAGTGTCCCTGGAGCTTTCGACCGGAGCCGGCGCCACCAAGAAGCGGGTCGCCCTCTTCGAGAACGGCAGCGGAACGTTCCTCTACAACGACGACGGCGTGGCCGGCACGGCCTCCCTGACGCTGACCGACGGTCCGGATCACGCGAATCTCAGCCTCACGGGCGCCTCGGCCAGCCTTGCCTTCAACACCACCGACGACGCGATATCCGATATCGACGGCGTGACCGTCAATTTGCCGGCCGGGGACTTCCTGCGGGTTTCCGGCTCCCTGGAACTCTCGTTGACGGACCCTCAGGCGAGCTTGACGGGCAGTTTTGTGTTCGAACGTCACGACCCGACGCCGGGATCGCCCGACAGCGGCGACGAAGTGGTCACGACGGCGCTGAGCGGCGGTTCCTTCGCCTTTGACGACGGAACCAGCGATCTCCTTTCGGTTTCCGGGGTCAGCGGCGCTTTGGTCTTCACGCCCGACGGCGTGGTTGGGGAGGCCGAAGGCTCTGTCAGCCTGAACGCCGGGGGCCTCGCCCTGAGCGGAACCTTCCAGGTGGCGCTCAATGACACTTCCTCCGCCTACATGCAGACCGTTCCGGTGGAGGGCGCAAGCGTCATGATCGATGTGCCGGCCGGGCCCTATCTTCGGGTTTCCGGCGACGACGCGATCCTGACCGTCCTGGGCATCGGGTTGACCGGCGATTTTGTCTTCGAGGAGCGGACGACCGACATCGGCGCCGAGCGCGTGGTCACCGTCGCCGCCAGCGACGTCGCCCTCAACCTGGGTTCCCTGGCCGACCCCGATATGCTGCAGTTGACCAACGGCAGCGGCGCCTTCCTGATCAACTCCGACGGCCTGGCCGGCTCGGCCAGCGTCGATGCGGCGCTCAATTTGAGCGGCGTCTCGCTGTCCGGGACATTCAACTTGGCGCTCAATGAGACGGAAGCCGCGGTGAGCGACACCGTCGAGGTGATGGGCTCCAGCGAGATGATTGACGTCCCAGCTGGGCCTTTCCTGCAGGTTCAGGGAATGGGGGCCACACTGGAAATGTTCGGCATCTCGATGTCGGGGGACTACACCTTCCAGCAGATCACCACCGAAAGCGCTTCCCAATGGATCGCCGTGGACGCCCAGAACGTGGCCTTCAACTTCGCCTCCTCGGTCCTGACCGCCGCCAATGGCTCGGCTGTATTCCTGATGACGGACAGCGGGCTCGCCGGGGAAGGCATGATCACAATCGGGGTGGGCGCCTTCGGGGTGGGCTTCTCCCAGACGGTCGCCTGGAACTTCAATTCGACCTCCTCCGCCATTGACGAGTCGTTCTCGGTCAACGGGACGGACTACGAATACCAATACGACGCCGGCCCGTACCATCGTCTGATCACCTCCACTTCGGTCAGCCTGACCTTGGGCGTGGCCAGCCAGATGCAGAGCCTGACCGCCACCCTGGCGATCACCCTGGTCGAGAACGAATCCGGCTCGGATTACGCCACGATCGGGGTTTCCGGCTTGAGCGCGACCCTCGGCACGGGGTCGGTTTCGCTGGCGCTGTCCGACGGCTCCGGCGCGTTTTATCTCGATCAGAACGGCGTGGCCGGCTCCGTGGGGATCGGCACGGTTGTCTTGAGCGGCCCGTCCGGCGTCACGGTCACGTCCCAGGGATTGCGGCTCAAGTTCAACAACACCGGCGCGGATGTGGGCCCGATCTCAGTGGCGGTGTCCGAGGATTCTTCCGAAGATGTCACGCTCGAGTTCACGGGCGCGTATTTCCATGACTATTTGGCGGTTTCCGGGGCCGCCCAGATTGATTTGAGCGGCTACGCCGTGCTGGGCGGGGTGTTCACCTTTGAGATTTCCGCCGCCGATCCAAACTCCTTCACGGTGGCGGCGGAAGACGTGATGTTCAACCTCCAGGCGGGTTCGGTGAATGTCGTGTCATTCCATCAGGGCTCCGGCGTCTTTGTCGTCACGTCCAGCGGATTCTTCGGCGAGGCGACGTTGGATTTCGACGTGGGCCTGATCGCGTTGAGCGGAACCGTGGCCCTCGAGGTCAACACCACCAACGCGGCGCAGTCCGCGACCGTGACGACCTCGGGCGGCATGACCTCCCTGAGCCTCACCGACACGGAATACCTGCGGCTTTGCGTGAATGGGCACCTGCTGCTCGGCTCCGTCGCCGTGCCGCTGAACTTCACCATCCAGGCGAACACGGTAACGGGAACGGTCGAGTTTCGGGACAAGAACACCAACAACCTGCTAGTATCGGTCGATTCCTCCGGCGCGGTGACGCTCGGGGGCGGGCTGTCGGCGGATGACTTTGCGCTGGCCGGCCCGTTGGAGTTTGTCAGCATGCTGCGCCAACTCGCCAACTGGCTGGCCCTGTTCCGCGATTCGGACCTCTTTGACATCGAGATCCCGTTTACTGACGGCGCCACGCTGGGGAGCGCGTTTGACTGGTCCCAGGCCTTTTTGGACGAGGTCTTCAGCCACGTTGTCAGCATCGAGTTTCTGGCCTCGCGCGATCTCGACCAGGATCTGACGGACAACGGCGGGAACACCATTTTGAGCGGCTCCGACTTCGACTTGAAAATCGGCGACACGACCTACAGCGGATTTTCGGTGAGCGGCTCTTTCAGCTCCGTGGAGAACCCTGTCGACCCTTATGACGCGACCACGCTGGCAGGCCTGTTCAACAACGAATTCGCGGCCAAAGGCGTCGACAGCAAGGTGGTTGCGCGGGTCAACAACTCCGCGGGAACCGGAACTTTTGTCATCGCCTTGAAGCCCGCGCAGATCGCCGAGAATCCGACCTTGGAGCTGCACAATCCCAACAGCGAGATGAGCGGAACGCTGGGCTTCTCACCGGATGACGGCGACGCGGACGCCCCGGAGCAGGTCGGGCTCGAAAACCAGCGCTTCACCGTCGAAGAGCTGATCGAAAAGCTGGGCATGCTGCTGACGGGATCGCCGGTCACCTACAACCCGGCCGCCCAGATGTACTCCTTCCCCGCCAGTATTGCCTGGAGCCCGAGTTCCCCGCTGACCGTCCCCTTTGGTTTTGACGCGGACCTGGGGCCCCTGGCCAACGCCAATCTGAGCGGCGAACTGGAACTCACCGCCAGCCTGGGACTCGACTTCACCCTGGGTTTTGACCTCGCCGCAGCCTCGGCCCCGATGGTTCTCAGCTCCACCCTCGTCCCCGTGCCCAGCCACGGACGGCTCTCGGATGACGCCCATTTTGAGGTCTTCTTCAATGACGATCCCAGCGGCGTCAGCCTGACCCTGAGCGCCGCCGCCACCGCCGGCAACAACAGCATCGTTGATTTGGCGGCCGACCTGAACGCCCTCTTCGCCACCCAGACCTATGGCGGGGATGACTTGGATGACATCCTCTACGCCCAGAAGGCCGGCAACGGTCTGGCCATCATGGTTCTCGCCGAGGACGCCGATGAAGACGGCGCCCTGGACGCCGGCGAAGACACCAACGGCAACGGCGCCTTGGATTCTCACCTCAATCTGATCCGCAAATTGACCGTGCGCGCCCAAAGCGGCGACCCCTTTGCCACGGAACTCGGCTTTGGCGCGGAAGTGACCGATCTCGACGGCAACAGCGCCACCACCAATGACCAGTATTACCTCACTTCCTCCACCTCGCCGATGAAGGGCTTGTTTGTGGAGGATGTCAGCCTTTCCGGCAGCGTCAGCCTCAACACCACGACTCCCATCTCGGGATCCCTGAATTTTGGGTTCGTCGAAATCTCCACCAGCGGCGGCAGCGTCGGAACGGTCGAATTCGACGGCGTCACTTCCAATCCCATCACGGTGGGCGTCGAATTGCAGGACGACGACACCGGGGCGGATCGGTTCTACGTCAACGAGCTTTATACCAATCTCGATGTCGACTCCATCCTGTCGATGGTGCAGGGGCCCGATTTCGGCGGCAGCTTCCTGGCCCGCCTGGACAACATCGCGGTCAATGACGGGCTGCTCAACCTGGGCAGCGATCCCGAGATCTCCCTCTGGATACCCGACATCAACCACCTGGAATACAACCCCGACCCCTACGACGGGACCAACACCGGCCTCTTCCTCACCTATCCGGATCTCAGCAATTTGCTGAATTTCGACGAGTTCAATTTCAGCTCGCTGATCAAGGCCCTCAAGTCGGTGGCGGACAGCCTCAGCGAGCTCAGCGCCTTCTCCTTCCTGGACGACAAGCTGCCGCTGATCGACATCAGTGTGAACGACATCCTGGACTACGCGCAGAAATTCGCGGATTTGGTCGACGAGCTTTCGGCCAGCTCGCAGTCCTCGCTGCAAGGAGCGTTGAGCAAGCTCGAGGATTCCATTGAAAGCCTGTTCGACTTGGATCCCTCCATTCTCTCCCTCGTCCTGGACGACAACGGACTTGGGACCGAGATTCTCACCGCCGGCGGAACGGGGGCCGCGATGGCCTCGGCCACGGTCGATCCCGATGGCGACAACAACGGCATTGTCGTCACGCGCACCGTGAACGGCGCCGAGTGGAATGACGTCTCCGTGCGCGTCAAGGGCGACGCCTCACTCTCGGGTGATCAGGCCCAGGCGGTTTGGGACGAGACCAACAAGGTCCTGACGCTGTTGATCAGCGGGGGCGACACCACCGCCAACACCCTGGTCACGGCGGTCAACGATCTTTCCGACTGGTCCGCGGCGCTCAAGCCGGTCGACAATGGCGACGGCGGCAACACCGGCGCCGGCGTGGTCACCGGGAAGTCGCTCAAGTTCTCCCTGACCTTCAGCGTCGGTTACGCAAACTCGTTCCCGCTGCAGTTGGATCTGAAGGAGCTGGTCGCCAGCTTGACCGGGGAAAACGAGGCGGTCGCCGCTTTCCTGGACGCCGCCACCACCCTCATTCAAGTCGAAGGCTCCGGCCAATTGACCGTCAGCGCCAGCGCCGAGCTGACGTTGGACTTCGGCATCGACCTGACGCGGCCCCTGGCGCCGCGGCCCTTCTTCTACGACACCACCGGGGTCGAACTTCGCGCCAAGGCGCTGGGCAGCGATCTCGAAATCGAGGCCAGCCTCGGATCCATCGTGGGCATCTTCATCCGCGATGGCGCCGTCACCCTGGACGCGGACGGCAATCCGGAAACTGACGCCGGCGATGGCGACCAGGGCGCGGAATTCCGCCTGGGCCTCCGGGACAACAATGGCGACGGAAGACATTACTTCAATGAGGACTGGTTCAATTCCGACAGCATCGACCTGCACTTGCTTGGCGGCGTCAGCGCCATGTTGCCCATCTTCGCCCCCACCGAAGGCCTGGCGCTCGGCGGCGATTCGGACGAAAATGGGGACGGCTATCCCGACAACCAGCTGGTGATCGACATCCCGGATCTGATGCGCCTGTTCACCGACACCCGGGCAGACAGCGGCGTCGCGACCGTTCGCATCCCGGGCGGCCTCAACGACCTGGAAATCCAGGACCTCAGCGGAAACAACGACGATTTCACGGTTGCGCTGGAAGAGGACAACAGCCAGGGCCCGGGAGCCAACGCGGACTTCACGAATGGCGTCCTGACGGTGAGCTTGGATAGCGGGTCGACCACCGCGCAGGGCGTCAAGACCGCCATCGAGGCCCTCGGAGGCTTCAGCGTTTCCTTCCTGGATGACGACCCCTCCGGCGTCAACGACGGCAGCGGCGTTGTCACGGTCTCCAAGGCGGCCGTCGCCACCCCGGACTTCAGCTCGCTCTTCCAGGACCTCGATTTCTGCGACCTGATCGATTCCCACGCCGGCCTCCTGCTCGACGGGATCGATTCCTTCCTCGGATCCATCCAGTCCGGCCTCGAAGCCATCGTTCTCAACCAGAACCTGCCCCTCGTCGGATCCGGCCTCGCCAACGCCGGGAGCTTCATCGACAGCTTTCGCAACGGCTTGCTGCTCGAGTTGCGCAATCGCGTCGAAGCCGCGGGCGGCAGCGCCACGACCGCGATCGAGGACGCCATCAAGGAAGCCTTTTGGAACACCTTGGGCCCGGGCGGACTCGACATCCTCGTCAATCCGGAGGACGCCTCCGAACTTGACGAGAGCGAAGGCTTCAGCCAATTGGACGTTTCGCTCGACTGCGACGACGGCCTGGTGGTCAACCTGCGCCTCCGCAGCGAGCTCGCCCTGCTCGACACCACTTCAAATCCGATCGATCTCGATCTCGGCGTGCCCGGTTTCGGCCTCGAGGTCAGCGGCAATGTCCAGGTTTCCATCGGGTTCGACCTGATGTTCGGCTTCGGCCTCAACAAGGAAGACGGCTTTTACTTCGACTCCTCGGCGGACGAGGAGCTGAGCCTGTTCTTCATGGCTTCCATCCCCGGGCTCGCGGCCGCCGGCCAGATCGCCTTCCTGCAACTGGATGTCTCCGACGATCCGGATGATCCTTCGATGTTCGAGGGCCAGTTCTACATCGACCTGATGGATCCGAATGACGACGGCAAGCTCACCTTTGCCGAGATCACGTCCAGCGGCTCTCAGTTCTCGGACATTATCGACGCCGGGCTGGAAGCGGTGGCGGATGTCAATCTCGACCTGTCGGCAAGCTTCGGCGGAAACACGGCCTTCCCGCGGGTCGTCGGCGAATTCCATCTGGACTGGATGTGGGATCTGGAGAACGGCGCCAGCAAGCCGCAGATCATGTTCAGCAACCTGGCGCTGGACCTCGGAACGTTTATCAGCGACTTCCTCTCGCCCATTCTGACGGAGATTCAGAAGGTCACGGAGCCGCTTCAGCCGATCATCGACATCGCCACCGCTCGGCTGCCGGTCCTCTCCGACCTGGCGGGCAAGACCGTGACCTTCCTCGACCTGGCCGAGGCCTTCGGCTATCTCGAACCCTCCACCCGCAAGTTCATCGACAACGCTCTGCAGATCATCGAGCTGATCAATAATATCCCCACCGGCAGCGGTTCGATCATGATCCCGTTCGGCGCCTTCAGCTTGGGCGACGACGGCAGCGGCAACATGAACCAGATCAACCCGCTCGGGAACCTGAGCGAGATTGACGTCGATCAGGTGATCAGCGACGCGGCCGACACCGACGCCAGCGCGACCTACAAGAATCAGGTTTCCGGCTTCATGGGCGACGTCAACAGCCTCGACAACTTCAAGATTCCGATCTTCGAGAACCCGTCCGTCCTCTTCAATCTGTTCGTGGGCGAACCGGTGCCGTTGGTCGAATGGCACATGCCGGCGTTCATTTTCGAGTTCAGCTACGTCCAGAAAATTGCGATCTATCCGCCGCTTTACGCGCAGTTCGGCGGCAGCATCGGCGCCAAGATCGAAGTCGGCTTCGGCTACGACACCTTCGGGATCCAGAAATTTATCGGCTCCGAAGACCGCAATCCGCTCGACCTGCTCGACGGTTTCTACGTGATCGATTTCGACGAGCATGGCAACGACCGCAACGAACTCGAGTTGACCGGCGAACTCTTCGCGGGGGCTTCGATCGATCTGTTGATCGCCGAGGTCGGCGTCCGCGGCGGCCTCTACGCCACCATCGGCTTCGATCTCAACGACGTGAACGACGACGGCAAGGTGCGAATCAGCGAAATCATCGCCAATGCGCAACAGGATCCCCGCTGCATCTTCAACATTCACGGCGAACTCGGGCTCTTCCTCGAGGCCTTCCTGACGGTGGACCTGTTCTTTTTCAGCATCGACAAGACCTGGCGTTTCGGCGAGTTCACGCTCTTCGAGTTCTCCATCACCTGTCCCGAGCCCGTGCTGGCCAGCGACGACGGCGGCGGCAACCTGACGCTGCACGTCGGCTCCCGCGCCGCCGACCGGCAGGAAATCGACACCAACGACAACGCCGAGACCATTGTGGTCAAGCATGTCGGCGGCTCCGCCGGCGCCGAAAGCGTCGAGGTCTCCTGGGGCAACTACTCCCAGACCTTTGACAATGTGAAGAAAATCATCGTCGAGGACGCCGGCGCCGGCGATGACGTCATCGACCTGCGCGGCGTCCTGGCCGAGGCGGACATCCGCGGCGGCGTCGGCAATGACACGCTCTACCTGAGCCACGGAGCCAATTCGAAGGCCTATGGCGACGAAGGCAACGACCTGCTGGTTGCCAGTTCGGAGGCGTCGGCCACGGGCGTCACCCTTTACGGCGGCGACGGCAACGACAATTTCACCCCCGGCACGGCCGCCATCATCATCTACGGCGGCAACGGAAATGATATCCTCGTCGGCACCAGCGAAGATGATGAACTCTATGGCGAAGGAGGCGCCGACTCCCTGGATGGACTTGCCGGCAACGACAAACTGCGCGGCGGGGACGGCAATGACGACATTCGCGGCGGACCCGGCGCCGATGACGCCGACGGCGGCGCGGGGAATGACGTCATCGAGGGCGGCCGCGACAGCGACCTGTTGATCGGCGGCCCCGGAGAAGACCAGCTCCTTGGCGGCAGCGGCAATGATTTCCTGGTCGGCGGCGACAACGACGACCAGCTCTACGGGCACAGCGGCATCGACTTGCTGATCGGCGATGACTACGGCTCCTTCAACGGGGGCGCGCCTGATCCTAGCACGCTGCAGGCCGATCTGGCGGCCGCCGTCGCCAACGGCTTCTTGCTCGAGGACATCACCGGCGGCGCCTATGACCCCAGCCTGACCGGCGACGACGCCCTGGTCGGCGGCGGCTCCAGCGACTTCCTGTTCGGCGGACCGGGCAATGATTTCCTCTATGGCGGCAACCTCTTTGCCAACGGCCAAACCGAGGTGATCGAGGAGGATCACAATGACTTCCTCGACGGCGGACCCGGCGACGATGAGATCTTCGGCGACGACGCCCTGGGCCGCACGGGCGACCGCGACACCGGCATCGGCGTCTCGGGCGCGGTCTTCCTGGACCTCGTCGAAAACGGCCTCCGCGACGAAGAGGAGCTCGGCTTCGGCGGCGTCCTCGTCTCCCTCTACCGCAATGACGGCGTCTTCATCGCCGACGAGACCACCGCCACGGACGGCAGCTTTGAATTCACCGGTTTGGATCCCGATCGCTATTACCTCACCTTCTCCAAGCCGGCCGGGCTCGTCTATGCCACGCCGCTGGCCGGCGGCGCCGCGACGCCCGAAGACGCCAGCAACGACAGCGACGCCGAGGACGGCACGGGCGTCCTTCCCGCCGGTCAGACCCAGGACTTTGAGCTGACCTTCGACGAAACCGAGACCGCCGTCACCGCCGGATTCAAGGGCGACGCCCAAGTGTCCATCTCCGACATATCCCTCGATGAGGGAGACACCGGCCAAACCCTTGCCACCTTCACCATCACGCTGGCCGCGCCGCGCATCCAGATCATCACCATCGACTACGAGACGGCCGACGGTTCGGCCACCGCGGCGGATGGCGACTACGTCCACGTCGAGGGAACGCTGGAGTTCGAGCCGGGCGTCACCAGCAAACAAATCTCCGTGGCGGTCCTGGGCGACGACAAATATGAGGAACACGAACAATTCGTCCTCGCGCTTTCGAACGCCTCCTCCGGCGTCGTGTTGCCGGCCTCGCCGTCCGTCCTCGCCACCATCGTCAATGACGACGCCGTGCCGCAGATCAGCATTGGCGACTTTGTTCCCGTCCCGGTCGATCACGACGCGGACGAAAACACGGCTCCGATCTACGTGGAGACGACCCCGAACGTGTTTGTCGTGTCGTTGACGAACCCGAGCTACCACGCCGTCACCGTCGAGTACACGACCGATGCGGCATTGACCTTCTCGGGCCTGGAGGCGGAGAACGCGGCGATTCCGTCAGGCTTGTTCCCCCAATTCGACTTCACGCAGACCTTCGGGACGCTGACCTTCCTGCCCGGGGAGACCCGAAAGGAAATCACCGTCATGGCCGAGCACGACACGCTCGACGAGCACGATGAGCATTACTATGTCACCCTGACCAATCCCGTCTATGCCACCCTGGACGACGATCGCGGCTATGGCGTCATCGCGGATGACGATGATCCGGTCAGCGCCACGATCGAGGCTTCCATCCCCTACATGGGCGACCCGTTTATGACCGAAGTCACCGAGGAAGACGCGCTCTCCGTGGTCGTCGATTTCGAGGTCCGTTTGTCGGCGAAGAGCGGCAAGACGGTGACGGTGAATTACTCAAGCGCCCCGGGCACGGCGGTGGGCGCCGTGTTCAGCGGGAGCGGGGAAACGCCGGATTACATTCCCGTGCCGCATGGCGGCCTGGCCGAGGAGCTGCAGGAACTGAAGTTTGCTCCCGGCGAGCTCGTGAAGACCATCTCCGTGGAGGTGTTGCCGGATAACGCCGTCGAGGGCGACGAGTATTTCTTCATGAACCTGCTCACGGCGGACGCCGCCGAAATCGCCGCCAACCCGCTCGCCGAAAGCAACCACGTCGTTGTCCGCATCGCCGACGATGACACGGCGGCCGATCCCAACACGGGCCCCTGGAACATCCGCTTCAGCGACAAGCTCTACACCATCGAGGAGCCGGACAGCGGCTCCGCCAACGCCGAAATCACCGTCATTCGCAATCCCGGCAGCACGCACGCCATCGCCGTGCTCACCACTTATGATCTCACCGCCACCGCGGGCGCCGATTATACGCCCCTTTTCCGCGAGTTGATCGTCTTCGGCGACGGGGAATACTCCAAGAAGGTGGAGATCCCCGTGCACGCCGACGCGCTGGTCGAAGGTCCGGAGCGCGTGCGACTCGAACTCCGCAGCCCGACCGGCAGCCCCGTCAATGGCCTGCCGTACCTGGCCGACCTCGAAATCATCGACGAGGATACGCCGCTGGTCACCGTGGAGCCGCCCGAGTTCTTCTCGATCCCCTGGTTGGGCACGATCTATGGCATCAAGGAAGGCAGCGGAGGCGGCGTGGATTCGCACGACTTCGTGATCAAGCTGGTCGATGAAAACGGCGCTGCGACCGTCGCCGGACCGGCCGGCGTCTCGATCGCCTACCGCACCGTCGCCCTGACCGCCAAGGAGCCGGCGGACTTCACCCAAAAGACAGGGGTCGCCTTCATTCCGTCGGGAAGCTCCGAAGTGATGGTCGCGGTGGACGTTGTGAAGGACGACCTGGCCGAAGCCACCGAGAACTTTGCCTTGCGGCTGACTTCCGCGACCGGCGCCCTCTTGCTGGATGAAAACAGCGTCGCCATCGCCAATGTCTTTGACGACGACCCGAAGGAGATCACCGGCAATGTCTTCTATGATCGGAACGAAAACGGCTTCCGGGACTTTGACGAATCCGGGATCGAGGACGTCGATGTCACCCTCACCTGGTTTGAGGACGGCGCCGAGCAGTCCGCCACCGTCCAGACCGATTCGAACGGGGACTACCAGCACGACGTCTTCCTGGGACAAGTCACGATTTCCGTCGACGGGACCACCGTACTTTCGCCGTATCAAAAGGGCGCCGGCCTGTTGGCCGCGCTGCCATGGTCCGGCGAATACGAAACCACCACCTTCAACGAAGTCCAGACGGTCGAATTCGAGGGCGTCGTTGGCATCTCCCCGTTCGAGGACGTGGGCTATGACAGCAGCCACAGCTTCAGCCAGCCGAGCGAAAGCGACGATGTCGGGCGCGGCGGGACGGACGACACTCTGTTTGGCGGGCCCGGCGACGACGAGATCGATGCGGGTGCCGGGGATGACCACATCATCGGCGGCCACTGGATGACCGCGACCGACGAAAACATGCCGGTCAACGACGCCGCCTACGACGCGGAGGTCACCGTGGTCGATGACACCACCGATCTTTCCTTCCTCGGCCCCGGCGTCGAATTGCATTCCATCTACGACGAAGGACCCATCTTCTCGGTCAACCCGACCTCCTTCGCCGGCGCCATCTCGGGCGAGATCTGGGAGGATTTGGACAGCGACAACCAGCAGGACGGCGGGGAGTTGTTCTCCGGCCAGGAAGTCCTGGTGCATCTCCTGGACAGCACAGGCAACCCGGTCAACTCGTTGGTCACGACAACCGGCGTGTATTCCTTCACGAACCTGTATGTCGATCCCGACAATCCGGCCGCTGAAAGCAAATACATCGTCGAGTTTGAGATTCCGGACGACTACGAATTTGCCGAAGCCAACCTGGGCGGCGAGACGGTGGACAGCGACGCGGAGTTCGCCGCCCGCACGGCCAAGTTGGCGATCTCCCACAACAACCCGACCCAGACCGACGTGGACGCCGGCGTGGTGTCACGCGACCTGTCGCCGGACGCCCAGGGACAACGCCTCGTCTTTTCTCGCAACAGCTATACCCTGTCTGAGACCGATCCGGCCGGCAAAGTCCTGGTGACGCTCACCCGCAGCGACACCACCGCCGAAAGCGCCTGGGTCCTGCATGCCGAGGACGCCACGGCGGTGGACGGCGTCAATTATCTGTTCCCGGATGAACTGGTCGTGTTTGGCGTCGGGGTCGCCAGCGTGACCGTCGAGATCCAGATCCTCGACAGCGGCGCGCTCGGCATCTGCGACATGGTTCACTTCACTTTGTCCGCGCGCGAACCGACCGGCCGCCCGGGCGATAACACCACCGTCTATATCGTGGGCGAGGGCGCGGCTTCCATCTCCGACGACGACACGATTCTGGGCGGCGATGACTGGGACATCGCGCTCGGCGACTCCGGCAACATCCCCGGCTACGCGGTCGTGCATGAATATGCCAACATCAATCAGAGCCAGTATCTCGGCGATATCGAACGGTTCGGCGGTCCCGGCGACGACACCATCGACATGGGCCTTGGCGCCGACTACGTCGACGGACAGTTGGGCGACGATGATTTGCGCGGCGGCGACGGTGTGGACATCGTGATCGGCGGTCTCGGCGACGATGTGTTGACGGTCGGGCAGGGCGACGACGACCTGGAGGGCAATCACGGCCTCGACACCGTGGTGTCCCAGCGCGAAGTCCTCGGCATCGAGCTGGATCCCGGCAAACTGACCCACATCGACAGCGACCTCACCATTCTCAACGAGCACATCTTGCATGACACCTTCGAGCTTGCGCGCCTGTTCGGCGACTATCAGGACAATGTCTTCGACATCGCCGACTGGCTCGCTTCAGCCTACATCTACGGCAATCTCGGCGACGATACCCTGATGGCCGGGGCCGACACGGACATGACGTTGCTGGATGTCACGCTGCCATACCCGCAGGACGGCTACTTCGAGCATGACCATGGATTCAGCAAGGACGCCGCGGTCAGCCTGGCAAATGGAGAGACCTATCATCTGGGATCCCTGGAGACGGTTTCGTTGACCGGCGGCGCCGGCGACAACACGCTCGACGCGTCCGGCTACTCCAAACCCGTCACCCTGGAGGGCCTCGCGGGCAGCGACACCCTGATCGGCGGATCGGCCGACGACGTGTTCCTCTTCGACGTCGACAACGTTCTGGGCTTTGACCTCATCACGGGCAACGGCGGCTCCGACACCCTGGACTTCTCGGCCAGTTCGGACCCGGTCACCGTGGATCTTTCGATTCTGAACCCGTCCATCCAGACCGTGCTCCTGGGCCGCCTGGCGTTGCAGCTCAACGACAAACTTGAGAATGCCACCGGCGGCGAGGGCAACGACAGCCTCACCGGCAACGACCTCGACAACACCCTCCGGGGCGGCCCCGGCGACGACACGCTCGCCGGCGGGCTGGGCGACGAAACCTACGCCTTCGACACGGACCAGTTGTGGGGCAGCGAGACGATCATCGAGAACCCGGGCGAAGGCAACGACACCCTCGATTTTTCCGCAACCACGACGATGGCTGTCACAGTGAATCTCGGCGTCACGAGCGCGCAAATGATCAACGGAAACCTGACCCTCACGGTGCAGGACGGCGGCGGCAATGAAGGCGAAATCGAGTCGCTCATCGGCGGCGCGGGCAACGACACGTTGCGCGGCAACTCCTTCAACAACGTGATTCGCGGCCTCGCAGGCGACGACCTGCTGGACGGCAAGAGCGGCGATGATTTCCTCGACGGCGGCTCCGGCAACGATCATCTCGACGGCGGCGACGACATGGATTCCATCTCCGAGACCGAAGACACCGACTTCACGCTTTCCGACAGCTCGCTCGCGCGCGCCTCCGGCGAAACGGACACGCTCGATGACATCGAATCCGCCTCCCTGACCGGCGGCCCCTCCGCCAACCGTTTCGACCTGACCGGCTGGACGGGTTCAGGCTCGATCGACGGCGCCGATGTCGCCCCGCGCATCGATACCGTGGCCGTCGCCGCGGACGCCCATATCACCCTTGACGACGTCCAACTGACCGTGTCCACCAGCAGCGGTTCCATCAATTTGACCTCCATCGAAGCGGCGGAGCTGTCCGGCGGTCCTTCAGCCAATACAATCGACGCCTCGGGATTCACCGGCGATGCCCGCATCCTGGGCTGGGAAGGCAATGACATCCTGACGGGCGGATCCGGAAGAGACATCATCATCGGCGGCCCGGGTGACGACACCCTCACCGGCAATCAGGACAATGACATACTCGACGGCGGCAGCGGCACAGACTCGCTTACTGAGTCGCGAACAGCCTCGGCGACGGAATTCCTGCTTGGCGACGGCGTATTGCTCGTGAATGAGGCGGCGCTCCCGGTCGCGGAGCTGGACTTGCATTCGGGCATCGAGACCGTTTCGGTTTCCGGCGGCGCGTTCGATGACGTCTTTGACTTCACGGGCTGGACCGGCGGTCCGATCATGGCCGACGGACAGGGCGGCACGGACACCATCAAGGCGGCCGGATCCGGCAATCTTGTCCTGACCGCAACGGGCTTGACCGTGCCCTCCGGGGGCGGCATCTCGTTCCTGTCCATCGAGGCTGCGGAGCTTTCCGGCGGCGACTCCAATGACACCCTGGACGCCTCCGCGTTCACCGGTCAGGCCGAGCTTTTCGGCGGCCAGGGCAACGATATCCTGATCGGCGGCCGGGGCAACGACTTACTCGATGGCGGCGACGGCGACGACCGCTTGGTCATCAACCAGGATGGCAGCGCGGACACGGATACGGTGATCGGCGGCGCCGGGATGGACACCCTCGACTTCAGCGCGTTCGCGGTCGGGCTGATGGTGGATCTTGGGACCGTCGCCGTCGCGCAAACGGTCGTGGCCGCGGAATCGGATATCGTGGCGCCCAGCGAGGACATTGAGGCCGTGATCGGCGGCTCCGGCAATGACACGATCACGGGCAATTCCCTGGATAATCGATTGACTGGCGGCCTGGGCGACGACGCCCTGACCGGAGCCGACGGCTTCAACACGGTTGTTGAGAGCGCGGACGCCGACTTCACGCTGACTGCCGCGAGCCTGACCATCGGCGGCGACGTGGACACATTGGCGACGATTCAGGCCGCGGAACTCACCGGCGGGGCCTCCGGTAATATGATGGACGCCTCGGCATGGACGGGCTCGGTCCAACTCGTGGGCGGGGCCGGCATGGACGTCCTGATCGGCGGCGCGGGCAATGACATCCTGATCGGCGGCGAAGGAAACGACGACCTTTCCGGCGGGGGCGGCGCGGATCTCTATCGCTTCGACGCCGACACTCAGCTCGGCGAGGACACGCTGAAGGATACGGCCGGCGTGGACACCTTGGGCTTCGGCGAAACCGACACCCTGGGCATTCAGGTGGATCTTTCGCTCCTGAGCTCGCAACAAACGGTCAATTCCAACCTCAAGCTCACAATCCTGGCCGGAACCACTGTCGAGCATGTCATCGGCACGGCGCAGGCGGACATGATCACCGGCAACGCGGCCGACAACTCGATCAATCCCGGCGCCGGGGATGATGTTATCATCGGGGGCGGCGGATTGGACACGGTCATCGCTGTGCGCGACGCGGATTTCACGCTCACGGACACGAAGCTGTTGATCGGCTCGGAGAAGGATGATCTGGCCGGCATCAGCCGCGCCGTCCTCTTCGGCGGCGAGGGAGCCAACCGGATGGACGCCTCCGCGTTCACGGCCGGAACGGTGATGCTGATCGGCTTGGGAGGCAATGACACCCTGTTTGGCGGCTCCAAGAACGACCAGTTGGTGGGCGGCCTGGGCAACGATACGCTGCGCGCCGGCGACGGGGATGACTTCCTCTTCGGCGGCGACGGACGCGACTTCCTGGAGGGCGGCCTGGGCAACGACTTCCTCGCTGGCGGCGCCGGCAACGACTCCTATTTCTTCGACCAGAGCCAGATGCTCGGCTCGGATGTGCTGGAAGAGTTCGCGGCGAACGGCTATGCGGACACGCTGATCGGGGTGGGCATCAGCGGGATCCATGTGAACCTCTGGTCGACCCTGCCGCAGTTGATCAGCGCGAATCTGACCCTCCGGCTGGCGTTTGCCGGAACTGTGGAGGCCTCCGTATGACGCGCCTTGTCTCCAGTTTGAATTTTCTTCGCCATCGGCGTTCCCGGTGTCCCGGGACGCTCTTCGACACCGGTCGAGATATGAACCGTCCAAATTCCCCCCACTCTTGGGTCCTCCGGCGGCAGTCGGCGGACGTCGCGCCATTAGCCCGCTTCCTGTTTGCCGCGGCCCTCGTCCTGAGCGCGCTCGCCGCCGCGGCGCAGGACTTTGATTTTGGCGACGCGCCCGAAGTGTTTCCCGTGAGCCTGGGCCAGGACGGCGCGCGCCACGCGCTCGGCAACCTCCGATTGGGGACTAATGTCGACAAGGATCCCGACGGTTTGGCCAGCGCGGATGCGCTCAAGGACGATCTGACGGACTTGGACGATGAAGATGGCGTTCAGTTGGTTGGCGGCGCGCTGATTCCCGGACAGAACGCCGACATCAAGGTGGAGATGATGGGCGGCGACAAGGCCTTTCTCAATATCTGGATCGATTTCAACCAGAACGGTGATTGGTCGGACGCCCCCGACCACGTCGTCGCGGATGCGACCCTCACCCCGGGTGTTCGCACGTTTACCGTGCGCGTGCCAACCGGCATTCCATCAGGGATCGCCTTCGCGCGCTTCCGACTCTCCACACAACAGAATCTTGGCGTCAAGGGTCCGGCGGAGGATGGTGAAGTCGAGGACTACGCGTTCAATGTTTCCAGCGAACAATCCGGAGAGCAGGATTTTGGCGACGCCCCCGACTCTTATCGAACCACCCTTTCCAAGGACGGCGCCCGTCATTCCCGCCTCCAGGAGTTCCACTTGGGCCCTGCCATCGATCTGGAGCAGGATGGTCAGCCATCCGTGGGCGCGACCGGAGACGACCTCCTGCCTTCCATCGGACCGGATGACGAGGACGGCGTCGAGCTTCCCGGCGGCTCGCTCCAACCCGGCCAGATGAACACGGTCAAGGTGACGCTGACCGGCTCCGTGGGCCGGCTCGACGCCTGGATGGACTTCAATCAGGACGGCATGTTCGATGAAAAGAGCGAGCGCATCTTCTCCGCTGCGCCCTTGGGCGGCGGCGGCAACAACCTTTCATTCCACGTCCCGCAGGCCGCCAAACCCGGCTCATCCTACGCGCGCTTCCGCCTGAGCCAGGAGGGCGGCCTGCCGCCTTTTGGGGACGGCGGAGCCGGCGAGGTGGAGGATCATTACTTCGACATCGCCATGCCGCAGGGACAACTTGATTTTGGCGACGCCCCGCAGTCCTATCCGGTGACGATCTCCCAAAACGGCGCGGCCCATGTCGTGGTCCAGGGCGTTCACCTGGGCGCGCTGATTGATGCGGAAGCGGACGGCCAGATCGACGTCGGCGCCTTGGGCGACGACCAGAATCCGCCGGGCGCGGGCGACGACGAAGATGGAGTCGCCTTGGTCGCCGCGCCCCTGAATCCCGGCTCCGTCGAGCAGGTTGATGTTGTCCTTTCCACCGGCAAGGGACGGTTGGACGCATGGGTGGACTTCAATGGGAACGGAAACTGGAATGACGCCGGCGAAAAAATCTTCCACGCCGAAGCGATTGTCGCCGGAAACAACCGCCTGAGTTTCTTCGTGCCGGGCGACGCCAAACGCGGCGCGACCTTTTCGCGCTGGCGGCTGAGTCAGGACGGCGGACTGGACGTGACCGGCGTTGTTACCGGCGGCGAGGTCGAAGATCACGCGTTTGTGATCGGACCTCCGGAGCAGGGCGAATGCGACCCGCGGACGCACCGGGGACTGGAATTCTGGCTCGCCTTTCCCGGGAATCTCACGGCGGGCCAAACCGACGGCCACAGTGTGGAATTGTGCATCACCGGCGCCCGCGGGACGCAGGGCCTCGTCGAGATGCCCGGCCTGGCCGTGCCCTTCTCCAAGCCCTTCTCCATCGGAGCGGCAAACTTTGTCATCGTGACGTTGCCCCTCGAGGCCGATATGGCGGACCAGGTGGACGTGACGCTGCCGCATGGCATTCATGTCACGGCCGATCGGGAAGTGGCCGTCTACGCGTTGAACCGATTTCCGTTCACGACCGACGGCTATCTGGGTCTGCCCACGGACATCATCTCGGGCGACTACATCGTGCAGTGTTATCCCAACGTGCAATCGGGAGTCAGCGAGCTCAATGGTTCGCAATTCGCCGTGGTGGCGACCCAGGACGACACGACCGTGATCATCACGCCTTCTGCGTCCGCTGCGGGCTATGCGGCGGGAGTCCCCTACATGAAGACCCTCAATCGGGGCGATGTCTATCAACTGCGCTCGGACAAGGACACCCCCGCCGACCTGAGCGGATCGCTCGTGATGGCCAACAAACCGGTTGGCGTCTTTGGCAGCCATCAATGCGCCTTCATCGACAGCCCTTCCACGTTCTTCTGCGACTATCTTGTGGAACAGATGCTGCCCGTTCACCGGGCGGGAACCTATTTTCTCGCGACGCCGCTGGCCACCAGGACCGGCAATATTTTGTGCCGCGTCACGGCGATCGCCGACGGGACCGACGTGTTGGTGAACGGCGTGTATCAAACGACCCTGATGCAGGGCAAGACGCACGACATCTCGCTGGGCGGCGCGGCGGCGATCAGCACGACGAAGCCGGCGTTGGTCGGGCAGTTCTCGCCCAGCTCCGATCACGATGGCGTCGTTGACTCCGATCCGTTCATGGTCAATCTCCAGCATACCGGGCAGTTCCTGGATCGCTACGAGGTGTGTCTTCCCGGACACGGTTTCATGGGGGGATACGTAAACGTGATAACGACCGGCGCCGGGGTCGGGTCCATCACGGTCGACGGCGCGCCCATTCCGGCGGGCAATTATGTGGCGATCGGGGCCAGCGGCTATTTCTACGCGCGGCCTGCTGTTTCCGCCGGCCTGCACGTCCTCGCGGGCAATGTTCCTTTTGGCGCGTTCGTTTACGGCTGGATGGAATATGAGTCCTTCGGTTATCCGGCGGGGTTGTTGATTGGCGACAGCCAGCCTCCCGTGTTGACGTGTCCGACGGAGGAGGTGCAGTTGCAGGTGAGCAGGGGCACGGCGAACGGCGCCTTCTGCCGGGCCGTTCTCCCCGATTTTCGCAGCAACATCGCCGTCACCGACAATTGCCCGCTGCGCCAGGAGATCGTGATAACGCAGTTCCCCGCGCCGGGAACGCTGCTGGCTCCGGGCGCCCACAATGTCTTTGTCACTGCGGAGGACGACGCGGGCAACACCGGTTTCTGCGTCATCCGGGTCGTGGTGGTCGACCCCGAACCCGGCGATCTCTTATTCTTGTGCCCGCAGGACATCATCGTGAACTGCAAGACGCCTCATGGAGCCGTGGTGAACTACCAAGTCTCGGTCAGCCAGGGTTGCGCGGACAACCTGCCCGTGACCTGCCATCCGCCCTCCGGCAGTCTGTTCCCGCCGGGAACGACGGTGGTGACCTGCGTCACTCGGGACATCAACGGCAACACCCACACCTGCACGTTCAAGATCACCGTCAACTGCGATCAGAATCCGCCCGGCATAGTGAAGATTCCGGATCGCGTGCGACATGTCTTGGGCGAGGCCTTCAACCTCCAGGCGCAGGTCGGCGAGGTGGCGGAAGCCCAGTTTCAGTGGTTTCACAACGGCAATCCGGTCGAGGGCGCCAATTCATCAACCCTGTCCATCGACAGCGTTGACCCGACGCATGCCGGCCTTTACTGGGTCTCGGTGAGAAATCCGTACGGCGTTTCCTTCAGCAATCGCTCGCTGCTCTTGATCGGGTCTTCGGTCCTTACGAACCGGCGCACGGCGGAAATCGTCGATCAATTGCGGAACGAGGGCTTTCCCTTGAAGTTTCGGCTGCGACCTGACCGCCAATTCGACGTTCAGGTTTCGACGGACCTGGTGAGTTGGACGACCATCGCGACCGTTCAAGGAGCGACCACCGAATTTCTCGACAGCGCCGCTCGCGGCAAGCTTCGACGCTTCTACCGGATCGTGGAAAGGTAGGCGCCTTTCGCCTGTAATGGCGTTCCGTGTATCGGGCGCCTTTCGTGGTTGCTCACTTCAGGCGCGCCTTGATTTGCTGCGCCAACTTGCGGGCGAGGTCGGGCTGTGACTCGGCGAGGTTCCGGGTCTCGGCGTCGGGTTGGCGGTGGTCGTAGAGTTCCAGGTGACCGTCCTTGTGGACGATGAGCCGATGTGTCCGCGTCCGGATGGTTTGACCATTGCGGAAATAACCGAAGGCGGAATGGCCCGGCGCTTCGGGGGATTCCAGGATGGGCCGCAAGGAGACGCCATGCGCTCCTTGGGGCCGGGTCAGACCCGCCAAGTCGGTCAAGGTGGGGAAAATATCCAGCGTCTCCACGAGCGACATTGTCTGGCGGCCGGGGTTGGGGATGCCGGGATAACTGATGATCAATGGCGAACGCAGGGATTCCTCAAAGAGCGCGTGTTTGCCCCAGATCGAGTGTTCGCCGAGGTGCCAGCCGTGGTCTCCCCAGAGCACGACGATGGTCTCGTCCCGGAGGTCCAACTCGTCCAGGCGATCCAGCATGCGTCCGACTTGGGCGTCGGCGTAGGTGACGCAGGCCGCGTAGTGTCGTCGGACCTCCAACGCAAAATCCGCATCGGTGTTCGGATTCCGTTTCCAGCGATTGTATTTCATGAATTCGCCGGAGCCGTGCCAGGTGGTTTTGCCTGTCGGTTTGGCGGGGTGAGGAATGGGGGGCAATTTGGCGTTGCGGTAGGGTTCGAGGTATTTGGCCGGCGCGCCGAAAGGCAGGTGGGGCCGCAGGATGCCGAAAGCCAGGAAGAAGGGATTGCCGTCCGGGTCGCGCGCCAACTGTGTCAATTGCCGCAGGGCCTCGTCAGTGTTGGGTCCGTCGGGATAGATCGTGTCGGGCCCTTCCAATGCCTGGAAGACGTCCATGTCCTTGGCGTTCTTGCGGATTTCGCCGTGAGCGAGCCCGTGCATCCAACCGCGCGGGTGTTGCCAATCTCCGGCCGGCAACAGGCGGCGATTCCAGGAGTGAGGCATCTCGGGATCCTGGAGGTCGTTCCAATCCTTGCCGCCCCAGCCGCCGGGATGGTGGGACACCTTGCCGACGGAAACAGCGGTATAGCCATGGCGGCGAAACCAGGCCGGCATGCTCGGCGCCGTCGCTTCGGGGTTCTTGGCGAGTTCCTTGGCGCGCGCAAAGAGGGCGCCGTTGCTGGCGCCGCACTTTTCGCCCGCCCGGCGCCGCACTTTTGGACCGGCGTTCACAAGGGGCTCGAAATCGACTACGCGGGAATCTGCTGGGGAGGAGACTTGATTTGGGGCGACGGTTGGATCGCGAGGGCGATGCGGTCACCTCGATGGCAGTTGGTCAACAAGTCGGAGAATAGAAGCTTTCGTCTCAATGTCTACAGGGTCTTGCTGACGCGCGCGCGCGTAGGAGCCGCCGTCTACATCCCT
>Ga0181573_10001331_pt1 | contig 24572 bp, 14 predicted proteins | sample 101ome_25_FD_148643 | JGI IMG/M metagenome (GOLD analysis project Ga0181573, IMG submission 148643) | Coastal salt marsh microbial communities from the Groves Creek Marsh, Skidaway Island, Georgia - 101409BT metaG (spades assembly) | ecosystem: Environmental > Aquatic > Marine > Intertidal zone...
GGTTGGCGTGGGGGCAGAGCCGGCTGTCGTTGTTCGGCGGTTTGTTTGCAGCGGCGACGGGAGCGGGGATGGGGACGGAGATGGGGACGGAGATGGAGACGGAGATGAAGGCGGAGGAGAACGGAAGCCAGAAGAAGAACGGCAGCGGGAATCACCATGCAATGCCGAGCTGCGCATTGTGTGTCCCGGGGCGGTGCAGGACGTGGTCTTTTTGCACGGTGGGAGGTTTGTGGGGGTGGTGCACTATGATGATGCGTCTGGAAGGACGCTGTTAACGCTTGTGGCGCTGGATGGGCTCGCGGATCGCGGCGCGGACGGCGCCACGGTCACACTGTGCGTCAAGTCGGATGGGTCGGATGCGTCTGCGGTACGTCGGCGGTGACTTGCTTGCTGTAGATCGGTCGACGTGATCCGACGACGGATCGCGTTCTCGTGCTCATGCATGCTTACGTGCGTTTATATTCTTGACTCGCCTTGCAGTATACGCAGACGGATCTGTACGATATCTACGTGCAGGGGTCGGCGGTCGGGAGCGACGAGGAGGACAACGTGATGTTGCTCACGTCCTCGGGGGTGCGGTGTGTGCAGGTGATGTCGTGGAAGCAGAAGTTGAGCGCGATGGTGGCTTCGAGGCGGTTTGAAGAGGCGTTGGTGCACGCGGTGAGGCTGTACTGTGGCGATGGCCGGGGTGACGTCGCCGCACGGGCCGGGCATCCCTCGCTGTGGCCGTCGAACCGGGCGGCGGACGCGACGGCGGTGTCGAAGCAGGTGCTTTCGCTGCTGCTCATGTATGTCGAGCAGACGATGGGGGCAGCTTGTCCAGCGGATGATGGGGTCGGGGGTTGCGACGTCGACAATCCGCAGACGCTCGTGCAGCTGGCGCTCGACGTGTGCCTGCTGGTCGACGAGGTGTCGTCGGCGTTTTACCGGGACTTGATGCCGCTGTTCAAGAGGTCGCAAACGGTGTGGCATGCGTACTTGGACGCGGTGATGGAGCACTGCTTGTCTTCGTCGGCGGCGAGCAGGGCGCTCATGCCGGTCCCGCCACAGGTCATCCAGAGTCTCGTCGAGCGCGTGGTCGAGTCTCAAGATGGATGCATGGACGCACAGTCGGCCCTCAACCGACTGGAGGACGTGCTGCTGTCGTTCGACGTGAGCTCGCTCGATCTGAACCAGGTGCTGCCGCTGTGCATCAGGCACGGGCTGTATTCGGTTCTAATCTACGTGTTCACGCGAGGCATGAGGGACTACAAGAGCCCGGCGGCCCTGCTGTTCGCGAGAGCCGCAATGGGCGCGGCGGGTGCGCAGGGTGCAGACGACGCCGAGGCCTCTGCGGCCGCCACGTCAAACCCCATGGCGTCGGAACTGCTGGTGTACGTATATGCGTGCTTTGAGGGGCTCGCGTATCCGATTGGTAGTGCCGATGCTCAGCATGGGCAGACAGAGGAAACCAAGACGACCATGCGGTTGGAGATGATGGAATTTCTCTTGTTTGCGACGGTGGCCCAGGTTCGGGAGACGGTCCAGCTGTGGACGGCGCTGGGCGGCGCGGGTGTCGAGTCGGAGTCGGGATCCGACGGGCTCGACCGGTATCAGAACATGTCTTCTCCGGTGTTGGCGTTTTTATGCGGCGTGGACGCGACGACGACCCTGGGCTTATTGAGGAACCTGCTGTCGGCGTGGGACGGCCTGGTGTCGGACCTCGCGTCGCCCCTGCCAGAGACTGCCGACGTTCCCGAGCACACCACGCTCAGTCAAGCAACCGTGGAGCGTGTGGTGGAGCTGCTCCATGTAGAAGAGGCGGAGCGGAGCAAGGAAGCGAACCACGCCAAGCTGGACTTTGTCGCCGGGCTGGTCTCGTCGAACCGGGCGTCGCTGCCGCCTGCGGCGACCCTGTCGGTTCTGACCTTCCTCAGCCGCGACATGGACACCACAAGTACTCGAAAGAATTTCGTGGACATTGTGGCGCACGCGCCCGTCGATGCACTGGGTGACGACGTGCTGGACCTCGCGCGCGCCGCCGCGTGCGCGCCAGCCGAGGCAGACATCCTGCTCAAGCGCGGGGCCTATCGCGAGGCCATTCAATGTCTCATCGAGTCTCACAATGTTGAGGACGTGTGTGGAGTGTTTGCGTGCTATCGTGACATTGCCGAGCGGGGTGGGGCGACTGCTGCGGCGTTCCAGGAGGACATTGTGTCCGAGTTTCCAAAGCTCGTCGAGGTCGACGCTCGGTCTGCCGCCGAGCTTGCCGTCGACTTCGCGTCCCATCAACACAAGGAGATCATGGCAGCCTTTGAGGACGATTCAAACGGCCAATTCCGCTTCCTGGACGCCGTCGTCACGCTGCTCCGCGAGCGGGCCGCGGTCGGGGCCGATGCCGACGTGTACGAGGCGTCTCCCTGGATCTTGCTGCTCAAGGGCAAGGCAATGTCCAACATGTACATCCGTCTGATGTGTCGATTTGATCCGGACAGTGTGCTGGAGTACCTCAAGATTGCGGACTACGACGTCGACGAGTGTCTCGACTGCTGCCGAGAGCACGGCTTGCGCGCGGCGCAGGCATACCTGCTCGACAGGAGGGGAGACCTCGATGGTGCGTTCCAAATGTACCTGGAAGACATCGAGGAGATCAACGCAGAGGTTTTCCGGTGCGACGGGGACGCCGACGGGGACGCCGACCCGGCTCGCTCGTCCCGAGAAGCCCTGATCGCGAAGGCCGACGAGGCTTGCGACACGGCCGTCTCGCTGTGCGCGCGCGTGGCGGAGAGCAAGTACGGAGATCTGGTTGTCGCGTACGTGCGCGGCTACGTCGCGCGTTCGGGCGGCGTCGACGGCATTGGGGCGCCTGGATGGGCCAGAGGACTGCTGCTGCGCCTGATCAAGCGGGTCACGCAGCGCGCCAGCCGCCCCGAGACGATCGTCGAGCACGTGGTCGACACGTTCGAGGACGTGCCTAGTGGCGAAATGAAGGCCGTGTTGGCCGTGTTGCTGGAGGCGTGTAGTTTTCAGGAGCAGAAAATGACGCTCGCGGCGGACATTGCCAGGGGCGATGTCGGCGCGTTGCTCCACGACACCTACGGGCGAATGTCGGCGTCGTATGTTCGCACGCATCTTTCTTCTTAAAAGGTAAAGGCGCGTGATCAAGAGTTTAAAACACATTCATCGACCCCGATGCGCTCTTCAGCTTCGAGTCCAGTCGGCCCTTGGCCGCGTCGAACTCGGCGCCAAGCGTGTCGCCGGCGACGAGCGGCAGCTGCCTCGACTCGGAGGCATAGGCCTCGCACGCGGACGACAGCTTGCTGAGCAGCCTGCGCTTGTGCACGTTGCTCACGTTTCTAAACTGGTTGTCCAATCCGTTGCTGTGGAGGGCGTCCTCCACGAGGTCTTTGATGGAGCAGAGGATCCTGAAGCGCATCTCCGGCTCGTGGACGGCCGCCCCGTCGAGCTCGCTGCTCTTGATCGACATGAGGTCATCGTAGGCTCCCATGGCAGCCTCGTGGTTCCCTCCACAAAGCTGCATCAAACTGTCCCTGACGATCCTCGCGCTGTTCACGGTCGCCGGCACCTGTTCCTCGGCCGGCCAACCGCCGCTGGCGGCCTGCTCAAATCGGAGCAGGATGTGGGCGATAGGCAGGCTGTTCTCGTTCGGGAAGAACGTCTTGCCGAGCGCCGCGACCGACAAGCACATGGCTTCCAGGGCGTCGAGGGACCCGTCGTCGGTTCCCCGTCGCCGCTCCCAGACGGCCTTCCACTCCTCCTCCATGAACAGGTCCCACACCTGTCGCACCTTGGCGCTGTCGTCCAGCGAGGACACATTGATCAGCTCCAGGCACTCCCTCCACATCCTGTACTTGACGGTTATGTCGTTGAAAAGCGTGTCGAGCGAGAGGAGGCTCCTCGAAATCTCGGCGAGCGCCGGGTCCCGCCCGCCGATGCCGTCACCGTCGCCCAGGCCGCGCCGCTGCATCAACTCCTCTAACTTGATCTGGATGCGACCCAATCCGGCCTTCGTGGATGTGATGTCCACATATTGACTGTCTCCGCAGGCACGAGCCTGGAGGACGGCCGACTCAAGGTACTGGACCCGCTTGGCCAACGACGGCCTGGGCGGCTCGACCGCCCCGGCGACCTGAGCCGCCAGGTGCTCGTAGACGCCGGTCGCAGACGCGTACTTCTTCTCCTTTACGTAGAATTTGGCGAGTACCTCGGCGTGGGTGACCTGTTGGGGAGTCAAGGGCCCCACCGGGGAGCCGTACATGGCCGTGGCCAGGCCGCTGCTCTGGAACAGGTACTGCTCGAGGTTTTCGCCGGTGTCGACGCGACCCTCGGCCATGGAGAGCAGGTCCTGTACACAATTGAGCTCGATTAACGTCGCGTAGATGCTCTCCTGGAGGAACGGGTCCTCGGACGATGACACGCCGCTGATCAGCGCCGACGCCAGGGCGGCGTTTTCGCCGTCCACCAGGCTCTTCTTGAAAGAGTCGAGAGACGCCGGCGCTTTCTTGCTTGGAGACTCCTTGAGCACCTTGAGCAAATCGCATACATGCACGTAGCAATGCTCCCTGCGCCGCGCCTTGGCCGGCTGGGCGACGGCCGGGTCGCCCTCGCCTGCTTGCTTTGACGGGTCGACCGCCGACGCTTTCTTCTCGGTCAGCTCGACGATCTCGCCGATGGCACGCAACATCGCCAGTTGCGGGATCACCTGAGCCAGGTCACACGACAGCGGCACCTTGAGCAGCAGGGAAACGGCGTCCTTGGTCATCGCCGCACGGTCAGCCGGCGAGTTTGCGCCCTCGGCCCTGCGCAGCAGGCTCCTGGCCTCGTAGTACTTCCTGTCGTCATTCTTGAAGTACGACGGACAGCCCCTCTGAAGAGTGATGGCCAGCTCGTTCGATAGCTCGCCGGCCTCGTAGAGGTCCTCCGAGATCAGCGCCGCGATGAGCATCGTGGCCGCCTGGTCGCCCTCCTCGTGGGACATCCACTCGCGGAACCTAAGCGATCTGATTGCCCTCCTCGCGCCTTCCTCGAGCCGGGCCGCTAGCCGGGAGATATTGCGGGTGTGGAGCACCATCAGCAGGAAGCACCCGTCGGCGACCCTGCGGATGAGCGCGTTGACCTGCTCGGTGCGCTTGAGCTCGGCCCGGATGGCATCCTCGAGCTTCTGTCGCTTGCTCATCGGCGCATCGCCGACGTCATTCGACGTCCCGTAGATCCGGTCGATCATACCAGAAGCCCTCGCAGACTTGCGCCTGGTGATGTACCTCGACAGGAAGTCGGACAAGCTGCGCAACGTATCGTAGAGGGACTCGAGGACCGGGAGGGCGATGGTGGACGACAGGATGTCCGGCGAGGCCGCCTTGAAGACGAACAACGGCTCGTCCCACAGCCCGCGGAGAAGCCTGGAAACCACCGTGCAGACGCCCTTATGTGCTGCCGACCATTCGGGCTCGGCGATCGGGATGACCGCCCCCATGTCAAAGCCGCTCGACAGGTGCGCGGCCGGCTCCTCCTTCGCCTCCGGCGACCTCAGCGAGCCGTACGGGTTCATCAAGGGACTCCGCATCGCCGACTGACCCATGCCGCCCATGCCGCCGTTCTGTCTGACCTCGGGCTGGCCACACAGCCGGGGGTTGTCCAGAGCCGCCTCGGCAAGGCTCGCCACGGACTTGGCCACCGAGCCCGACGGCCTGCACACGAGGTGGATGCACATCGCGCACGCTTCGATCGCACCGTACGACTCGAAGAAATCCTCTAGCGTGTCTTTGTCCCCGTCCAGCAGGATGCTGGACAGGATCTCCGACGGGCTCAGCAGCTCCACCTCGGCCACGCCGGCCGTGGTCGCGACGGCAAATCGCAGCGACACGCCCTGATTCAACTCCCCGCCGCTGCTCTGCGGCAACATGCTCACCCCCGCTTTATTCGTCGAGATCTCCCTGATCGAAAACGCCTCACCAGGCAGCGGAAACTCCAGCTGCGACACCGACTCCCGGAGGCCGGGCATGCTCGAGTACCCTACGGCCGCGCCCACCGGCGGGATCGTCGTATCCCTGGTGACGATAAACACGCTGGTCTTCCCGTCGTTCGGCGCGGCCTCCGCGAGCACAAGCGTGTCGGTCACCGCGCACGCGGCCAGGACCTCGAGGCTCCGCCCGACGCCCGCGTGATGCGGGGCGCCACCCCTCCCGCCCCGTCCGCCCCCGGGCATCGAACTCGGCACGGCACGCCTCACAATCTCCGCCTTCAGTCGATCCGGCCTGGCGCTCACGGTACTCGAGTGCGTCGCCCTCGACGTCGCCCAGTACACCCTCCGTCCGTCTGCCGTCACCGTCAGCAGGTGCACGCGGCGACTCACCGACGGCGGGATCACCGACATGTGCACCACTTTCGCTCCCTTCTTATCCCCGGCCCCGCGCCCAAACACCTCCCGTCCCCCGAGCGCCCTCGACGCGTCCACGGCAAAGTCCGCCGTCTCGGCCACCTTGGACGGCGGATCCGACCCGCCCGCGCCCAGGTCAAACACCGTCAGCACGGAGCTCTCCGAGCGCGTATACAACAGATGCCGCGCATCATCCACCGCCACCTGCACGATCGGCTGCGGGGATCCCAGCAGCGAGTTGGGGATGAACGACGGCAGGTAGGCCCGGATGCCCTTCGTGTGACACACCTTGACGCACTTCTTCTGTCTCCACGTGTCCTTCGCGTTATACACCACCTCGTACAGGTTCCCATCCTCCCCGCCAAAGAACACCCGCCCATCCGCGCTGCTCGCCACCGAAATCATCTTGACGTTATCCGTCGGCACCCTATACTGCGACAGCGTCTGGAGCTCAATCTCCTCGAACTGATCACCAGTATGGCACACGCCCACAAAAACAATCTCCGTCGTCGTACACATCACGAGCACGTGCTGAACCGCCGGCTGGAAGACCTTGGCCCGAGGCGTAAACACCCCCGCCGCCACGATCGACTGATCCGTCGCCTGAAACTCCACCGGCACATCCTGCCACCGATCATACCGCCACAGAAACAACGCATTATCCACGCTCGCCCACGCACGATTCACCTCCGGAAACACCCCACAGAACGCCACCGTCCGACACCCCGAGAACCGCTCCATGACCATCTTTGGCATCTCGTTCACCATCGGCGACGCCAGCCGCACCATCCGCGGCCACCCCTTGGGAGGCCACACATACGGCGTATCGTTCAACCCGTTCTGCAGCAACTCGAACAGATCCGGCACCCGACCTTCGTCCCGCGTGACGTCCTTACAGTGCCTCCACGCATCGTGCGCGTCCTGCGTGCTGCTCGCCAGGTACGCCATACTATCGTACCCCTCGTCCGTCGCCTGCGCAGAATACAGCTCCATCGCCCACGACGAGGGCGGCGGCGGCTGCAGAAACTGCTGTTCGGCGTTCGTCATGTGAATGTTCTTGGGACTCCGGAAATCGGAATTTGAAAAAGCGCAGCGTTCGAGCGCGCGTTGGCAGCGTACCACGCGGAGGACGGAGCAGCGCGGTCTGTGCGGTGCGAGGCTGTCGGAAACACGCACGTGACGATACAGTTCGTCGTGGTTTTCGCTCTGGTTCGCTCCGTTTCGTTTCCGTGGTTTGCGAACGACCGAACGAGGCAGATCGATACGAAATACAGTCTTTGGGGCATTAAGTCGCCGTCAACGGGCTGGTGTCATATATATCTGCGTGTGTATGCGTGCCGGGGCGCGCGTTCGTGTCCAGGGTTTGAAATTCAGGCGAATTCGTCGCGCCAACAGACGGAGAATTCTTCATGGCGAGTACGAGCCAGGCTGCGCACGGGGCAGGGAGTGTCGACGATGTGTTGGATTTGAATCCGACGAGCTTCGTGGACGACGTGTATAATGCGGTACGTGGTCGTGTTGACGTGACTCGACGAGAGAACCTGCCGGATCGAAGTTCAGCTCGGAGGGATCTCTCTTCCCTACTGTGTGCCTCCCCTCGGCCCGCTTCCTCGTCTCGCCCGTTCCTCGTCTCACGCCTCGTATCATTCCTTCTCTCTTCCTCGGCAGGTGGAGCTCCATTGCGCCAACGGGTTTGAAGAGTTGGATCAGGCGTTGCGCGTGGGGATGGGCAAGGACCTGAGTCCGGAGCAGCTGACGGCGCTCTTGCAGGCGACGGCGGGGGTGTATCAGGATCTTCGGATGGAGATCAAGAAGCGTATGCGGGTGTTTGAGGAGTATGCGTTGGCGGAGATACTCCGGTTGCCGCCGGGGCTGCTGGCGGATCCGTCGGCAATGTCGGGGACAGAGGCAGAGGCAGAGGCGCTGGCGGGGGTCACGGAAGAGGAGGAGAAGGAGATTGACGCGGAGATGAAGCGGCTGCAGCAGGAGGTATCGGATGAGAAGCAGCGAGGTCGGGATATCAAGGCGACGACGAGGTACCTGGAGCTGTTGGTGAGTGACGTGAAGGAGAAGATGCGGGCGTTGGATTCCGTGCCGAACGTGCTGGGGCCGAATTCCAAGTCGTTGGAGAAGGACGTGGAGTTTGTCGTGGAGAAGGGGCAGCATGTGTTGAGGGGGATGTCGAGGTTGGAGGCGCTGCAGCGGACAGAGGGGGTGGCCGGGGGGCGGGAGGACGGGGCCGGGGTGGATCGGGAGATGGTGGCGGTGATCTCCGAGCGGGAGCGGGGCGGGGAGGGGGTCGGTGCGGGGGCGGTCGGTTTGAAGCAGGCGGAGGACCTTCGGGCGTTCCGGGAGAGCTTGTTGGGGAGGGGAGAGGGAGAGGAGGGGGGAAGAAGATAGCCGTACATGTGACTATTATTAGAAAGTAAATACGAGAAGAACCCAGGTGAATTTGACCCGGAGGATATCTGCCGATATGTCTGCCGATGATCAGCTACCATCCTGTTCCTTGGTGCCGGTGTCGGTGTCGCCCCCTCCACCTCCACCTCCACCTCCACCTCCTCCTCCTCCTCCTCCACCTTTCCACGGGCTGACGAAGGCCGCGCGGAGGGACGAATCGGGCGCCCTTGGCGCCAGGGCGATGACCTTGGCGTTCGCGTTGCTGCCGTTCGTGCTCGTGTTGGTGTTGTTGGACGGCGAGCCGAGCTTTCTGAGGACGGCGGGGCGGAGCGGTTTCAGCGGCGACGGGTCGCCCAGCGGGCGCTTGACTTCGTTCGCCGGCGTGCGGCCCTCGGCATTCTCCGCGGCCAACCGCTCGATCCGGTCGAGCGCCTCGTTCAAACGAGACGTCTTGAGGCAAACGTCGCATTTGAACTGCGGATCGAGCCCCGAGCACGACTTGGCGGCCCCAAAAAAGCCGGTGAGGACCTTGCGCCGGCAGGAGCCCCCGTACACGTAGTCATCCATACCCCGCATGCCGCCGTACCGCTTGCCCTTCGCGATCTCCTCGTGCGAGACGAAGAGGACCGACCGAGCCAGCTCGCCGTCTCGGCCCGCGCGACCCACCTGCTGATAAAAGTCCGCCAAGTCTCCTGGCGGATCGTAGTGCAGCACCCAGCGCACGTTGCTCTTGTTCACGCCGAGACCGAAGGCGACCGTGCAGACGAGCACGTTCAGGTCGCCCTCTTCCCAGGCAGCCTGATTGCGCTCGCGAATCCGCTGGTCGAGGTCGGCATGGTACGTCCCGACCCGCTCCTCGAGGCCCTCGATGCACTGGAGCCGCTTGGCGACGGCGTCGCACGTGCTCTTCGTGCGGCAGTATATCAAGCCGCAGCTGTCGTCGGTGATGAAGGCGGCCATCTCTTTGGCGACGGGATCGCGTTCGTTCTTGTCGAGCAGCTCTTTGTAGACGACGCTGAGACAGATCTCCGGTCGGTCGGCAGACGCGACGAACCGGGCAGCGTTCAAGCTCATGCTCAGCGTCTCCAGGATGGCATCCTGGGCGTCGCGATTGGCCGAGGCCGTGCACGCGTAGATGGGGACGCGCGTCCGGTCGATGATCTGGAGGGTCTCGGCGAGCAGCGCATACGCGGGCCGGAAATCGTGGCCCCATTGGTGCGCCACGTGCGCCTCGTCGACGGCGATGCAGAAAAGTTTCCCGGCGTCGCTCGCGATACTGAGGGCGTCTCGGAGGAGTTGATTGCGGGCGAGCGTCTCGGGCGTGGTGATCAGCACCTGGATGCTCCCGTCCTCGTCCTTGAGGTCCTCTGCCATCTTCTTTTGCTCCTCGGGTGTGCAGCTGCTGTTGGTAAAGAGTCTTGCGTCGACTTCGAGCTCGTCGGCGAGCGACCGCACCTGGTTCTTGCCCAGCGCGATCAGCGGCGTGACCACCACGGAGAAGAAGCCCGGTCCCAGTGCGACGGGAGGGAGCCCGTAGATCAGGGACTTGCCCGTTCCCGTCGGCAGACACAAGAGGGTGTCGACACCCTCCGCGAGGCTGAGCATGGCTTCTAGCTGGAAGTTTCGGAACTGGGCATCCTGCCCATACAGCTCGCACAGGGCCACGTGAAGGCTGGCCTTCAGCTCATTGTGCTGATCCTCGTCGCGCAGGGCCACGTGAAGGCTGGCCTTCAGCTCATTGTGCTGATCCTCCATCTCAGCTTTGTGATCTGGGATTCTCGCGCGCCGCGGTTCTGCCCTTTTGTGCCCTGGCAGGCAGCACCTATAATAAACTGGTATATATGCCTCGCTGATATACGAAGCAGCGCGGCCGGTTTCCGGACGAATTGAGGTTGTTCGTTTGAAGTTTGACAAACCTTGTGATCACATCGCCACGCCATTGATCAAGTACGGGCTCTCGAATGTCGTCGCCTCCCCGGCCCCACGCCCGATACAAGGGAGCACCCGCACCGACAGCGCCTTGCTCTGTCGTCGGCTGATCGCGGCCACGTCGAGAATCAGTCCCGCGAGCCGCCTTTCCGCAGCCTCCCTGGCAACCGCATCCCTGCCGCCTGCCAGCGGCACGACGTCGATCCCCACCCCGCACACCCCACTATACAGCAGCAGCTTGTCGACCGTGAGCTCGCCTCGCTTCGATGCCTCGACAAGCGACTCGTTCTCGAGGAGCGGCAGCATGACGCCGGCGTACCCAGTGACCGTGACGCCAGGCACGTTCCGGAGCGCGCTCGTGATGGCGTCAATTTTTGCGACTGTACCTGCCTGGAACGGCGGGAGCGTGCCTTCCAGGCTGACACATGCCGCCATGTCGTGAATTGTGCCGCGAAGGTCCGGCGCGATGCTGGTGTCGATGCCCTTGTACTCGATCCCGAGCCGCTCGGCCGCACTCACGCACGCGCGCTCGATCGGCGTCAGCGCCTCGCCTAACACCCGTTTGATCTGACATTGGATCTCGTTCAGGGGATCGAGACTGCGGGGGTCGCAATCGGCGACAGCGCGGTGTAGGAGCGCCGAGTTCTCGAGCCCCACTGAGAAGCACAGGGGCGGGGCGCCGTCCGCCGACGGAGTGCAAGAGCTCGCGGGAAAGAACGGAATGAACTTGTCCTCGCAATGGAAGGAGACGCCAAACCGAAAACTCGTCCCCTGGACCGAGAGCGAGAGCGAGAGTGAGAGCATGCGTGTCGGACGGTGGTCCGGTGAGCTCAACGCACCGGCTTGTGCTCCTCCATGGCGAACATGGCGTTCGCCAGGCGTATAGCCTCTGGGTGTCCCCAGTCGTGCTGCCACGCGACCGAGACGAAGGCGTGGCTCGTCTCCGTCACGAGCCGCACCAAGAAGTCGGGGTCGCGGACAACCTCGCGGGAGCGGATGGCGCCGAGGCTGACTGGCGCGACTCCGGCCGCGGAGGTCGTCGACTCGAACGCTCGGGCGGCGTCGATGAGTGCTTGCTCGGGCTTCTGGTCGGGGTCAGAGACGACCGTCGACGTGTACCTGGTCATCTGGACCTCTGTCGCATCCCCCGAAACCGACTCTTTAAGCTTGCGTAGGACGTCCGCCACCTCCTCGGGCGGGTGGTCTCCACCGCCAAACACCGTGATACATCGAACCTTAAACATTGGAATGCCTCACACACACTCACAAGATGAAAACGAAGTGCAAGGGTCCTTCCTGGCGAACGCGAGCGAGCGAAGCGCGAGTGAGAGTGAGAGTGACAGTCTGGGCGCGGGCGCACGTCGGTCGAGCTCGATCCGTACCAGCGGGCAGAACGAGTAGGCCACGGTAGGCTTGAACCCCATCCGTTTGTACAGCGCGTTGGCTGCCGTGAGCCGTTCCAGCGTGTCGCAGCATACCGCCTTGTATCCCATCTTCCTCGCCGACTCGATGCACGCCATCGTCAGCGCCTCGCCGATCCCCCGCCGCTGGTGCGAGGCCGACACGTACAGCCTTTTCAGCTCTGCAATCTCATCCACGCTTATCCCCTCGATTTCCTCGATGCCTTCCGCCTGCTTGCCCCGCAGCGGCCGGAGCGCGGCCGTCCCGGCATAGTCGCCGTCGCAGACCGCCACGAGCAGCGACCCTCTGTTCGCGGCCGCGTAGATCCCGGGAAGCGTGTCGAGCTCGTCGTCGACGGCCTGGAACCCCAGGTCCTCCCCCAGCCAGGACAGATATTCGCGGGCGAGCGACACGAACGCCCCCAGGTGCGTCTGGTTGCCCTCGACCTGAACGATCTCCACGGCGCTCGTCTCCGGCGACGACGACGACGCTCTCGCTGCCATCCTGCGACCTCTGTATGATGCAAAGCTCTGAGGACGCCCAAATCGCGCGATCGTCGCCATACGAGCTTACAAGGGTCGAATTATTTTTTGCCAAACCCGCCTCCGCCCCCACCACCAAACCCGCCCTTGCCCCCCCGCTTCTTCTTCTTCCCGCCCGCCAACGACAGCAGCGCGCTCAGCCGCTTCCGCGCCTGCTTCTTCGCCGCCACGACGCCCGCCGACTCGCCGTCGTCCAGGGCCTCGAACAGAAACTGGTTGGCCACCTTCTCGACCTCCGTCACCTCGGGGTGCCAGTGCCGCATGATCAGCACGTAGCGGTCATTCTCGCTTTCGTTGCTGGTCTCGTGCATGAACGACGTATCGCAGATGATAATCTTGCCGTTCATCCAATTCCGTGTGTGCTCGCCGACCTTGATCCAGCACTCGCCCTCCGGCACGTCAATCCCGAGGTGCGTCGTCTGGATAAAGTTACTGTTGTCCGTGTGGGACGCGATGCCCGTCTTGGCATCCTGCCGAGCGAAAAACACCTCCAGGGTGGGGGCGGCCATGTCGGACAGGAGCTTGTGCGTCCGCGGGAACATCTTGATGTTACTCTCCTCCCAGACGCCCCTGTCCTGCAGCACGAGCGTCCTCCAGTTCGGTCCGTACGCCACCGCCTCGTCCCGGGCGGCCTTTGCCCACACGCGGTTACCCCGCACCAGCATCGAGCCGGGGTCCTTCATGGCCAGCGCGAACTCCTTCTGGATGACGTGCGCGTTCTCCTCGATCGTCTTGAGCCACTCGTACTGGCCGCTGTTCATCTCAGGGAAGGCCACAGCCGTCAGCCCCTCCATATAGCTCCCCGCGCGTTGCACGCCCTCGCCAGGGTGCACCTGCACAAACTCTTCGCCACGTCGCAACCGCCGGAAGCTTTCGAGGACACGCGGCGCCTTGTTATCAAACACCTCGATGAACGCCGCCTCCACCTCGGCACCGAAGCCGACCTCCTCCGAAGCTGTCGGCAACGTGGGCACCTCGGCAAACTTGGTGCGCCCCTTGGAGGCCGCCTCGAGCGACTTGTCAGCGTCCGGAGCAGTCTCGGCGCTCGGCGCCCCCTCGGCCTTGGCCTGTCGCTCGCGCTCGCGCCTCGCAAAGTGGTCGGTCGGACCGTCCCCCAGCACGTTTTCCGGGTCCCACGCGACCTGGTCCTGTCCAGCGGGCAGCACGTCCTTCAGGTCGCCCCCGGCCCGCGCGAGGAGCGGCGTTGGGCGACGCATGGGCCGGGCACCCGCATGGGCACCCGCGCCCGCGCGCGCAATGCCATGTCGATGCGCCGCGTGCATCATTCGGATAGACAATATGGTGCTGTACTCTGTCGGGGTGTAACGTACACAATGTACTGACGGAAACACTGTTTTGGCGCGAAAACACCGGGTAGGAGGAATTTACATGACGACCCACAGACACAACGATCATCGCGATCATGCGGCTCGCACGCCGTCCTCCGGCTTGCCGCTCCTCCAAAGCTTCTTGACCGCCCCGCCGATCCCGGGCCCGAGCACGGCCGTCTTCATCAGGCCCAGGAACGCCACGGCAGTCAGCCCCGCCACCCCGGCCCGGACCGGCAGCTGGAACGTCTTGGGGACGTAGTCGCTCACGACGTAGTTGAGCGCAACATGCGAGTGCAACGGCAGTGCCGCTGCCAGCCCCACGTCAGCCACTCTGGCCGGAATGCTCGAACTATCAGCCAGCAGCGTGGCTGGGACCAGACCCGCGAGAACGTAGCCCGATTGCTGGTAGAGCCGCTGGACTTTCGGCCCCGCACTGTCAGCGAACAGGATCGCGTTCATGCTTTGCTTGTCTTGTCAGGTTCACGCTGTCGTGTCGGTCGGGTGTTCGCCTGTCTCGGTCTTCGAGATTTTTGATTCGTTCGGTTCTGCGACGCCGAGTAAACAAGAAAAACCCGCCTCTGTGTGCCGGTGCGTCGCCGGTACGGTCGTTCGGAGGGTAGGTAGTAGCAGATCCCGTCAGAGAGATAACGGTCGTTTTGTTGAGCGAACGGGTCGCCGGGAAGGAGAAAGGACCCATCGAGCGGCATGCTTATAAGCAGATCTGCTTAGATCGATCTAGATCGATCTGCTACACGTCTAGACGTGTAATTACACGTCTTCCCAGTCTTCCTCGTCTGCCTCGTCCTCTTGCCCCTCCTCGACCTTGGCCCTCTTGGCCGCAGGTTCCTCCGCCTCCGCCTCCGCCTCCTCCTTGACCTCGTCGACGTCCTTCTTCTCTTTGTACACCTCGGCCTCCTCCTTCTTCAACGCGCCCTCGCCCTTGTCGTCCACACCACCACCACCACCACCAGCGAGCCGCTGCTCCTCGACTTGCTTGAGGTAGGCCTGGAGGTACTCGGTCTGCAGCCGCCGCTGCTCCTCCGTCTCCTTCTGCTTTTCCAGTTCCCGCTGTTTGGCGTCGTTGACCTCTTCCGACGCGCCGGGATTGTTGTTCTTGAACCACGCGGGGAGCTCCTTGCCCTGGGCCTCCTGCTCGTCGAGACCCTTGTTGATGACAATCTCGGCGCGGTCGGCCCACTCGAGCAGCTGCTCCTCGGTGAGCTCGTCCGCCTTGCCGGACGACTTGAACTTGGCCCTGGCCTCTTCGAGCCGCTTGGCGCGCTGGATGGCCTGGTTTTTCTGGACCGTGTACCAGTCCTTGAGGGTGCCGGGGTCGGGCGGGTCGACGCCTTTCACGTCTTCCAGCAGGGTCTGGACCGGCTTGATCTGTGCTTCAAACCGCAGGGTGAGTTCCTTGAAGAAATTCTGCCGCTCTTTCGACGTCGTGTTGCCGCTCTGCACGAACCCCGCCACGTCCTCCCCGCCCCGCTCCTCCAGCACGCCCCGGCAGTCCTCGCACCTGAAGACCCCGCTGGCCATGTCGATCAGGGACGCCGCCTGCAGGCTCGTGTAGCTCGCGCCGCACGCCGGACATTGGTACGTCATGATCGATACCTTGTTACCGCTGTTTCGCTTGAGCAGCTCCGTGATGCCGTGGATCTTGAGGCGGAGGACGTCGACCACGCGGGGGTAGTCCACGGCCCAGAACACGTGCGTTTCGGACCGTTTTCTCACCTCGATATCCGGATCGTCCGGCTCTTCAACGTTCGTCGTCCGCTTGATCGAGTATTTGACGCTCTCCGAGACGAGCAGGTGCTCTTCCTGGAGGAAGCGCAGGGTCTTTCGGATGAACTTTGCGCTCAGCCTCATGGCCTCCGCGATGACCCGCTCGTCCACGAACCCGTCGACGGCCTCCGACGTGAGATAGTCCAGCAGCACCACGCCAAGGCCTTCGTAGGACTTGGACCAGGCTTTGAGGTCCTTCTTGGCCTCCTCCGTCTCGCCCGCGTTGAGCCCGGCGTTCTGGTTCATCTCGAACAGCTGTTCCCGCGGCGGCACCTCGCCCGAGTAAAATACCCGAGCGACGGTTCTGACCAGCTCCTTGTACGCTTTGCCAGACGACGACGACGACGACGACGTCATGGCGCTGTGTGGGGTTGCGTGCGTGCGCTGCGTCTCTCCTCCACTCCACTCTTCTTCGCGCTACTGTTTGCTTTCCCTTCGGTCCCGGGAGCTCGGGCGTGCGACCCGCCGAGACAAGACCCTCCTGGGGTTCTGAGTGCCTGAGCGACGAGGTGTCGGGGGCTCGCGCGACGCCGAGTTCCCCAGAGACGCTTTGGCTGTTTTTCGTCTCCAGTTCTGCCCCCACTCCTTTCCTTTTGGTTGTTTTCTTCGCATTCTCCACCGCCACGCAGCGGGTATCCTCTTGTACACAGGGAGGTAGATCATCGCGCCGCACACTCGCCGGACGCACGACTGTAACCGCCAGCGAGGTTGCCAAAATGCTGGGCGTTTCCTACCTTTCCACTGGGACTCCTCGGTGGTCGGCCGTGCTGGGGCGGCCGCGCACGTCAAAGTCGGCGTCGGCGTCGGCGTCGCCACGCGCGTCACACGCGTCGTGCCCGCCGCGGACACGGCATGCGTTCACACCGAGGGTCGACGCAGAAACTCGGTCGCCGCGCGCGCGCGCGACCGTCGCGGTCCGGGCTGCCCCGTCGCCGTCGGTGTCCTCCGACGCGTACCCGTCGCGTCTTGCCGGCTTGAACGTCGCGCTGAACGAAAACGTATCCACAAGCAACGCCGTCCTGCGAGCGACGGCCCAGATCAAGAAGAACGACGTGGTGCTGAGCGTGCCTGAGGCCGCGTGGTTGACGAAAGACGCCGTGTTGGCACAGGACGCGGCGGCGAGCCCAGCGTACGCGGGCGTGAAAGACCTCGACCCGTGGATCTTCCTGTCCCTGTCGCTGATGCGCAAGGACTCGGACGCGGCGGCGCTGATGATGTCGTCGCCCGACGTCAACGCGCTGCAGGCGCCAATCCTCTGGGACGCCGAGGAGCTCGTGCTGCTCCAGGGGACGCAGATCGCCGATTCGGTGAACAGCTACAAGCAGTTCTACTCGCAGACGTACCATTCGCTGGTGGCCGAGGGGGCGATCGACGAACGCGAGTTCCCGGGCGGCGAGCAGGCCTTCACGGCGGCCGCGTGCGTTGTGCGGGGGTGCAGCCACGAGCCCGTGAACGGCAAGACCGGGAGCGTGCCTCTGAGTCTCGTCCCGGGTATCGAGCGGGTAGGCCACGCGCGCGGCGTGGCCTCCAACGTGTCGTTGGACGTGCAGTCGGGCCTCTTCGGCGGTCAGAAGGCGCTGGTGGCCAAGGCGACGCGGGACATTGCCGCGGGCGAGGAGATCTGCTTCGACTTCTCGCCGGGCATGACCGAGGGACACGTGCTGCTCAACCACGGTACCATCGACGCCGACGCGCCGGGCACGTTTGCCATCACCCTGGTCCTATCGGAGGAGGACAAGTTTTTCGACGACAAGATTGACATCCTCGAGCTCAACGGGCTCGAGGCCGCGAACGAGTTCATCCTGCAGCGGGGGGCGCCGCCGCCCGAGACCATGCTCGCCGTCCTGCGGTTGATCAACATGGAGGCCGGCGACGCCTTTTTGCTCGAGAGCATATTCAGGAACGAGGTGTGGGGGCACGTCAGCCTGCCCATCAGCGAGGAGAACGAGGGTGCCGTCTACGAGTCCATGGTGTCGGGATGCACGGCGGTGCTGCAGCAGTATCCGACGAAGATTGACGACGATCTGGCCATTCTTAACGGACTCACGGGATCCACCGAGCGGGAGAAGATGGCCGCGGCGCTCCGTCTCGGCGAGAAGGAGGTGCTCGACAGCACGCTGCGCTTCTTCGAGGAGCGGATGGGACAGCTCAAGGAGTTTGAGTACTACGGCGAGCGGCGGTTGAAGCGCCTCGGCCTCCTGGACAAGGACGGCAAGCCGACGACCTGGGACGACTTCATGGTATGCATTGAACTCGACGGGCGTGCTCGCTCCGTTTCCTCTCGACGGCTCGCTCACTCGCTCCGTTTCCTCTCGACGGCTCGCTCACTCGCTCCGCTCCTCGTTGCTCGTTACAGGGCGACTCCATTGCGTAATCGAGAAGTCAATTTCGTTTGTTTCACGCGCCGTTCCCGGTACCTGTAAGTCTCTTCCGGTCCCTTCCGGTCGTCGACTCGCGCGTTCAAGGCCACGGTGATCTTCGACGGCGGGAAAACGTCTTTGCATCGTCGGGCAGAATTCGAATCGAATCGCGCGCTCTCGTCTCGCACACACAAGCACACAAGCACACGCCCGCGCGATGTCCTCGTCTGCGGAGAGGAAGCGCAAGGCGGAAGACGCCGACCGGGCCGCGAAGCTCGCCAAGAAGGTCTCAGAACACCTGAAGAAGCACGGGTCGCACACGGCCTCTGGCTACCGCGACACGGACAACCCCTTCAACGACGAGAAGATCAGCGAGCGGTTCGTGTGGGGGAAGAAGATCGAGAAGGATGTGCTCGGTGGCAAGTCGATCAAGGAGTACTCTGCGGCGGCGCACTCGAAGCGGGACCAGGAGCGGCAAGAGGAGATTGAGAAGGTGCGTCGGCGACGGGAGGAGCGGGAGGCAGAACGGATGGCGATCGCCGAGGAGCTGGACATGGTGCAGCGGGAGCGTGCGAGGGCCGAGGCCGTCGAGTTGGAGCGGCAAGAGGACCTGTTTCACCTGGAGCAGGCGAAGATCCGGGCCCAACAGCGGCTGGGCGCGGGCAGGCCAAAGGCCATCGACGTCATCACGATCAACCTGTTCGTCCTCGACGGCTTTGAAATGACGGCGGAGGAAGAGCCGGCCGAGTTCGTGTGTGCGCTGCCGCTGGACCAGCTGGAGGAGCTGCGCGAGGATATCGTCGAGTACAGGCGGCTGGACGCGGTCAACAGGGACCACAACGACTTCTGGGTGGCGTTGGACCGGGTGTCGCGGCACGCGACGCAGGCGGCAAAGCAGAAGGTACTGAAGGAACGCGACGAAGGATGGCATCCGAGTCTGGAGGCGGACATCGCGGCGATGCTGGGCGGGAAAAGCCTCCAGGAGCTCGAGGTGCTCGAGGCCGGGGTCAGGCAGCAGGTCAACAGCGGCGAGGCGCCCGATCCGGATTTCTACCACGCGATTCTGCAGCGCTTGGACGTGTACAAGGCCAAGGCCGTGCTGAAGGAGTTCCACGTGCGGGTGGTCGGGACCGAGCTGGAGCGGGTCAAGCGGGGCGAGCGCGTGATTGGCAAGGCCGAGGAGTGGGAGGAGGAGGACGTCAAGAGGGAGGAGGAGGACGTCAAGGTCGAGGAGGTCAAGGTCGAGGAAGCGGGAGCGGGTGGTATTGACGGGACGAACCCCGAGGAGATCAAGTTGGAGGACGATACGGACGATGAGGAAGAGAGGGAGGGTGTGCCCGAGGAGGAGGGCGTGCCTGACGCTGCCGCGCCCGAGGTCGACACCGCGGCGGGTGGTGTTTCTGGTGCCGCTAGTATCGGGCCGAGCATCGGCCCGGCTGGGCCCCCGCCCGGGGGCATCGGGCCGGCGGGGCCGCCGAGCTCGTTCACCGACGCCCTGCAGCGGAAAGCCATGGACGGCGCCCACGGCGGGTCAGACTCCCTGATGCGGCATATCGTCACCACGTCTCGTCAAACGGACGAGGAACGCAAGCTGCAGGCGATGGCGAGTGCGGCCATGGGCCGCGACGCGTCTGAGGAGGCCGACCTGCTCGCCGAGTTTGGCGGCGAGGTCGAGGTCACCGACACGCGCCCCGGGCACGTCGTCAAGCCAAAGTACTTCAACAAGATCCACCAGCGTTTCCACTGGACGAAGTACAACAAGGCGCACTACGACAAGGACAGCCCGCCCCCGAAGGTCGTGAGCGGCTACAAGTTCAACATCTTCTACCCGGACCTGGTGGGCGCCGAGTGTCCGTCGTACAAGTTCGAGAAGGACCCCACCTCGACGAAGGAGAACCCGAGGTGCATCATCCGGTTTTCTGCTCCAAAGCCGTACCAGGACGTGGCGTTCCGCATCATCGACAAGCCGTGGAACGAGCGGAGGACCAGGATCGTCTTCGACCGCGGCATTCTCCAGGTGTACTTCCAGTTCAGGCAGAAGTTCTACAAGAAGTAAGCGTGGTGTGTTTGCCCTGAAGCCTCTGTAAGAATGTACCTGGACGGGAGCACAGGCGGTGGGTAGTCTGCGTTCCAAGGCCTCCCCTCACCACCATGCGACCACCACCGCCGCCGCCACCGCCACCAGCCACCCACCCACCGACGACCCCGCCACCGCCCCACCCACCACATCCACAACACCCTCCTTGTGCATCACCGACGCCGACGAGTCGTCGCTCCGCATGTGCTTGAACGCCTCGACATCCGCCCACTGGATCGCCACGTACAGACTGGCGCTCGGACTCAACGTACCCATCGTATTGGGGGCAGCAATATCCACGCAGCGATCGACCACCAGCCACCCCTCGCCCTCCTTCGACCCGAGCAGGTACGACGGCGGAAGCCACGTCCCCGCACTGGTCGCTTCCGCCAGCATGATGGTGTTCACGCACGGCAGCGTGGTCGGCTGCGGCGAGACGACCGACGTGATCGCGCCGGTAGTATTGACCACCTGGTAGTATTGACCCGCCGAATTTTCCACGGGAACGATGCCGTCGATGAACGACTTGTGCCCGTACGCCGGATGCAGGGACACGTTTTTCATGTTGGTCGTCACGCCGATCTCTCCGGCTCTCCAAGAAGACCCGAACCGGAGGGGTCGAAAGTCCTGGGCGGCTGCTTGTGCCGGGGTGATGCTCGCCTGGCGCTGAATCAGCGCCGTGTCGATGGCCTTGGTCAGGGCCTGCTGTATGCGGAAGAACGACGCGAGATCGTCCGTGGTGTTGGGTATGGTGAACAAGCCCGTGTCATTGGCGATGAGCGACGGGATGACCTGGGCGAGACTGATGCGTGCGCGCGCGAGTTAGCTCGTGGGGCGAGGTGTCGTGCCGGAGGACGATCTCCCTACTACGTACGATTCGGGGGTGCAGCCGAAGTCGGCCAAATCAGGGTCCCCTTGGCATAGAACCGAACAGGTACTGTACACAGTGATGACCAGGAATCCACGGAGGAAGGGTTTCAGCAGCATTTTGGGTATAGGGTATATATAGTGGGTATAGGGAACGTTGAAACTTCTAGTTGAGAAGAAATAGCTTCGAACTCGCGAGTTTGACGATGCGCAGCTTGTCAGAGGGCGGTGGTGGTGTCTACCACCGCGAGCATACCATGGCTCGTCGGCGCAGAGAATTACAGACACGATCGGCCAGGCGGTGGGGATTGATCACGACCGACGTGCGGTCGCACGCCCAGACCCTCGGCGTGCACTCGACCGACTAGCTCGGCGTGCACTCGACCGACTAGCTCGGCGTGCACTCGACCGACTAGCTCGGCGTGCAGTCGACCGACGCGCGCCCTGACTCTCTCACTCGCGCTATGCGCTTCGTTCGTTCGCCAGGAGCTTTGACCTCGTCACGTCCGTTGGCCGCCAGTTCGTGAAGGAGGCGGGGTCTACCTGGGTACAAGACCTCCTCGCGCCCATCGCCCCGTGGCTAGACGAAGACGAGGACGACGAGGACGACGAGGACGACGCGTCGGCCTCTGGCACCGGCCGACAAGTTTACGATCCGCAGGAGTTGGCAGACGGCAAGTTTGCGACCGTCGCCGGCCTCCAGCTGCACTACAAGCTCGTCGAGCCTGCCAATGTCGACGCGGTAGACGTCGATGCGCCGGTCGTTGTCATGCTCCACGGGTTCAACGCCTCGTTGTTCTCGTGGCGCGCCAACGCGCAAGAAGTCGCCGACAGGACGGGGCTGCGCGTTGTGCTCATGGACCGGCCGCCGTTCGGGCTTTCCGATCGGCCGACCGCGTGGGGAGATGGCCGGGACCTCGAGTTCGATCCGTACGAGCCGGCCGGTGGGGCTCGACTGGCGTTGATGCTGGTCCGCGGGGCGCTCGGATTCGAATCGAACAAGCTCGTGCTGATCGGTCACTCGGCCGGGTCCCTGACGGCGCTGATGATGCACGAGCTCGCTCCCGATGCGGTCGCGGCCATGATCTTCGTCGCCCCGGCCTTGCCGACCACGCCGGAGAACTCGTTCCAGCGGCGCGCCACGTTTGGGCAGCAATTGCGGATCGTGCTGGGGCGCGCGATCATGGCCAACGACGAAACGGGCGTGCGGTACATCCGCCGAATGATCACGAAGCAGCGCAAGGACTTGCTCGAGAACGGATTGGACTATCAGCCGCATCCTTTGACGTCGTCCCAGTATGACTCGCAGTCGATCGATGGCATCACCGAGGACTGGTCTGCGGCGGAGGAGGCGGCGCTGCAAGAGGCCGTGGACGGCTACCTGCGGCCTCTGAAGACGGAAGGATGGGAGATGGGCGCGCTGCTCAATCTGCGCTCGTTCTGGCTTCCCAGCTCGTACGACTACGGGCGAATCGGGCGGGACGTGCCCATCCAGATCGTCGCCGGCGAGCGTGATCCGCTGACGTTGGGGGCGAAGACGCTGCACGAGATCCTCACGCTGCAGGAGCAGTCGGTCTGCGAGTACGTCGAGTTTGAGGACACGGGACATGTCGTCATGGAGGTCAAGCCGGTCGAGTTCAACGAGGCCGTGTCGACGTTTGTCCGGCGGCACGTTGTGTGCGTTGTGTGAGTTGCGTTACCGTAGACCCAGTTCGGACAGCCTTCCTTCTAGTACGGATTTTCCCATGAACCCTTCAATCCACGAAACGCATTTGCTTGCCGCGGCCCCGCAGAGCCCGTGCCCGCGGCGGGCGTCCCGGACGAGTGGCTCCAGGAACAGATTGACCTCCCGCTTGAAGGCAGCCTTCCCGATCGACTGCCCGATGTCGGGTAAACATTTCCAGAGCGTTTCGTGGAGCGACGTATGCATTGCGAAGTGCGTCAGCCTGCTCAATTCGGCCAGCGTGGGCAGGTAGTCGGCGGCGGCCTCGGGTGCCACGGCAGCGAGCTCGCGAACCAGGTAGATCGCCCCGTCGCTCGCTTCCCAGGGCTCGGGTGGACGGAACGCCGCGTAATCTCCGCAGCAGTCCTTCGACGTCGCCACCTTGCGCGCCAGACTCCCGCACGAAGCGACGAGCTGGTCCTGGTCTCGTCGTTCCAGGCCGCCCGCCCGCGTCTCGTCTTTGCCCTCGCCCGCGCCCTCGCTCTTCGTCCCGTTCTTCGTCTCGGGCTCCTGTTCCCGGGCCTTCAACAGCAGTTCGTCCAGCGCGGCTCGGACCCTCTCGACGGCCTCGGGCCCGTAGGCCCGCACCGCATCCCCGAGTGCCACCGCCGAGTCCTCGCGCACGCTGAACACGTTATCCTCCAAGTGCGCGAACCACAGCTTGTACAGCTTCTCCAATACGCCCCGGCTCTCCTCGGGAAACGCAACGACACACCGCCCGGTCGCTAAACACGCCGCGTTCCGCACGGGCCACGACGCGTCCCGGAAGCTCGTCAGCAGGCACGACAACAGCCTCGGCACGTGTGGCGCCACCACCTCGCTGTCCACCTTGGAAACGAGCTCCGATATGCACGAGCACGCCGCCTCTCGCACCGTGTGATTATTCGCCTTGGTCTGCTCCACGTAGTACGACACGACCGTCTGAATGCACCTGGCCACCCACGCCCTTCCGTCGGCGCCGACCGCCGCCTGCCACGTCTGCTGCGAGTAGAAACGCACCCCGTCGGCGACGTAATATCGATTCAAGCACAGCTGCGGCAGCACCAGGGGCAAACACAGCGCCCGGTGCTCCTCGGTCGTCGCCTTGGTGACGAACTTCCGCACCGCCACGGACGCCGCATAGCGCACTTGCGACCAGTTGTCGGAGAGACCGAAGCCGATATTTGACCCGAGCTCCACCCGAAACCGAGACGTCGGGCCGCATATCCGATCCTCGTCGAGGATATCGCACAACGTCCCCATCACGCGCTGCGATGTTTCCCGAATGAACCGGTTCGGGTGCTTCGCCGACTTGAAGACCAGCTGCGGTATGGTGTCGTCGTTTCCGCCGGCATTGTCGTCGTTGTCGTAGTCGTAGCCGTTGGACTCTCCGTCCAGCACGTAGGGCCCGAAATCCCGCCCGTACCCGACCATGACGGCATCCAGCGCCGCAAACGACGTCTCCAGACACCGCCACCCCTCCGTGTCGTGTCGCATCTCTCCGACGCCCGGCTTGACGGTTTTATAGCTCTGATGGAGCAGCGATGCGATCGGATCGAGGCTCTCCAGCGCCTCGGGATCGTCCGTCGGGTCGCACACGTCTGCCGACGACGAGCAGTCGTCGGCAGAGCAGTCGTCCCTGCTGTAGTTCCGCTCGATGCTCTCCATGATCGTCCCTCCCAGCTCATCCCACACAGTCCTCGACTTCTTGCTCATATCGCCCAGCAACTCGCCGACCGCCTTGCGCACCCGCACCTCTGGGTCTTCCAACAGCGCCGCCAGCAGCGCTGGCGGACAGAGGC
>Ga0181573_10001333_pt1 | contig 24559 bp, 19 predicted proteins | sample 101ome_25_FD_148643 | JGI IMG/M metagenome (GOLD analysis project Ga0181573, IMG submission 148643) | Coastal salt marsh microbial communities from the Groves Creek Marsh, Skidaway Island, Georgia - 101409BT metaG (spades assembly) | ecosystem: Environmental > Aquatic > Marine > Intertidal zone...
AGCTCCCGCATACTCCCAAACCCCCGCTTCGTCACCCCAAAAGCCTCCACCGTGAGCCGCCCCTGCCGCAGCAACGGATTCTGGTAGTTGACCCCCGCCACCCGATCGTGATGCACCTCGAACGCGAAGATCGCACCCCCAGAGCCCCCGCCGCGATCGTCATACGTAAACGGCGATGCCGAAACCAGCTGCTTGATGATCGGCGACGCGTTGAGCGTGTTCAGCCGCTCCCGCGGGGACGAAAAGGCGCTGCCAGACGTCTTGCGGGCGACAGGCGCCGTCGTCTCCACGACGAAGACGAACGAGTCGGGAAGCACGAGCAGATAGAGCGACTCGTGCGCCCGCGATTTCCACATGCCGATGATGAGTCCCGACAGCCGTTGCAGACAGGCTGGCTGACCCGCTGCTGCTGAACGATCATCGTTTCGCTGCACACTCGTCGCGGGCTCTCGCCGTTCTCGCTCTCGCTCTCGCTCTCGTTCTCGTTCTCGTTCTCGTTCTCGTTCCGACATTGCCGTTATTAGCCCTTGACACATGCGTGTATCGGCAGACCAGACGCCTTCTTCGCGACGGAAACGCGAGTTTATTTCTCCCGCTGAGTCGGTTGGGCAGTTCAGTTCGAACGATGTTGTTCCGAGTTCACGCACGCCCCTTCGTCAGACAAGCCAGTAGTAGGATTAACAGAATCATGATGCCGCTCGCCCGGGCCCTAAACCGAATGACGTGCGTACGTTGCTGTTCGATTCTATAATCCTCTCTCGCTCACTCGCGGTCGCCCTCTTGGCAGCGTCCTAGACGGCGGGACCGGCGAAGAACTCCTCGCCCACAGGAACGTCCCGGACGATAGAACCACATGGTCGGCACGTGCTCGTCTCCCTGCGTACTCGTCGACCCGCCTCCCACTGACCTATTCCTCCTCCTCCTACCCCGTCAGGCAAAGGCCGTCACCGACGCCACCTTCCACGACACGCTCCGCCTCGTTCATACGGACTTTCTCAACGCAGGTAGCGAATACATAACCGTCAATAATTTCGCATTGACACCTGGCGTGTTTGGGGACGCGCCGGACTCCATCGCCCTCCTCAAGAAGCTGACGAGGCTGGCCGCCTCGATCGCCCGCAAGGCCGCTGACGACGCCAACAACGAGAACGGTCAGAACAAACACAAATCCAACAACGAGAACGATCACAACAACGACGACCCAAACAATGAGCAGACGAGGAAAAAGGTCCTGGCGAGTCTGCCGCCGCTGGTCGAGTCCTATCGGCCAGACCTCGCGATGACCGACCATCGAGCCTGCGTCGCTCTGTATCGCTCCCTCGTTGTCGATGTCTTGGACGACTTGGTGGACGGCTACCTCGCGGAGACGCTAAGCTCTTCCGCCGAGGCGATCGACGCGATGGACGCGGTCGTAGACGTGCAGGGCGACAAGCTCCTGTTCGTGTCGATGTGCGTCAAGCGGGGCGGGCTGGTGCGAAGCGGCGAGAGGGCCCGGGATGCGGTCCGTGCCGTGGTACAGCACTGGATGGACGCGGAGAAAGAGCGATCGTCGACGTCTGAGACGCAAACGGTGACGACGTGCGGGCTCCAGGCGGTGATGTTCAATTGCTCGACCCCGGAGGACATCCTCGCGGCGCTCGAGGACGTCCACCAGGACGAGGGTCTGTTGGAGCTTTTGGACGATGCTGGGGTCGGCCTCGGTGCCTATCCAAACAGGCTGACGCCGATCAAGGACGACTGGAGCATGGATGCGTCGGAGGCGCCGCAAGCGACGCGCACAGACTTTGGGACTCGCGAGTTTGTCGAGTGGACCACCCGGGTGATGCGCACGTACCCGCGTGTGCGGGTGGTCGGCGGCTGCTGCGGGATACGACCAGATGACATTCGGAGTCTCGTGTGCAGTGCAGAGGGTGTGGTCTCTCAGGGCTAGTAAACAAAGACGGTGCCCCGGCCTCCTCAGTCCAAATTTCGACTCGAGGTACGTACCATCATGTCTTAAACGGTCCTTTTCAGCCTTCCCGACGGCCGAATCCTCCCGAGGACGGCGAATCATTTCGCGAGCGCCCTTGGCGTCTCAGGCAACCAATGGCGCCGTCTCGCACGGACGCCCCGTCCCGCCCCTCTGAACGCATGCTTACGTTCCAATGGCGTATGACGCGGCGAAGAAGACGCGTCTGGGCCTCCGCGGCGTGCTCCCGAACGAATTTCGGCGAGCAGATGAGCGAATTCCGCCAAACGCCGCGTGGTCGCCGCGTCCCGCCCTCTCAACGCGCGCTTCATGCGTACCAATGCGTGTATGCGTATGAAGCGGCGGAGAAGGCGCGATTGAAGCGTCGTCGCTCCGGCCGTGTTTGGACGAATCGCCGACCCCACGGGCGGTCACACGGACCTCCCGACCTCGTACTCCCCACCGTGCTTCGTATCGCTCGCCGCTCACCATTCCCCATGTCTCTTGCCTTGTACCCCCTCTGCAGATTCAAATAAAACAGGAGAACCATGGTTCAGAGACTCACGTACCGTCGTCGTCACTCGTACGCGACCAAGTCGAACAAGCAGCGCATCGTCAAGACCCCTGGAGGTCGCCTGCAGTTCCAGACGATGAAGAAGAAGACGTCGCACCCGGTCTGCCCGATCTCCGGACAGCGGCTGCACGGCCTCCCGGCCGTCCGCCCCAGGACGCTGGCGACGATTAGCAAGAAGAACAAGACCGTGCACAGGGCCTACGGAGGACACCTCGCTGCCGGCGTTGTCAAGGAGCGGATCGTCAGGGCGTTCCTGGTCGAGGAGCAGAAGATTGTGAAGAAGGTGCTGAAGCTGCAGGCTGCCAAGGAGGCTGCCGAGGCCAAGAAGGCCGCCAAGAAGGGCGGAAAGAAGTAAGCGACGTGGTCGGCTATGCGGTATTTATAACCTATTTAAGATAGAAAGACAGACACATGGAAAGGGAATCACGCTGCCCACGCTGCCCACGCTGCCCACGCTGCCCACGCTGCCGGGACCCGTCTGCCGCAGCCTGTATCAGAGAACGAAACGAAAAGCCGCACTTCCTTTTTCTTCTTCACGTCACAGCCACGACGACCATGCACGCGGACGATGACGAACGTGTTGACGCTCACGTCGATCACGTCGGGTCGAGCCCAACCAACGTGCTCAGCCAGACGGAGCATCACGAATTCAACAGGACGAGTCAGTCGGACGACACGTTGAGCGGCCCCGGGTCACACGCCCACTCGCATCCCATGCCACAGCCGTCTTCTGAGTATGCTATATCTCCCCGGGTATCCACTGTTGGAACGGACGACAGCCACCACGGTGCGCGCGATAAGCATTTCAGTCAGCTGGCCCCTTCGGTCCATCTCGCGGTACGTCGCGGTCGTCGCGGTCGTCGCGGTCGTCGCGGTCGTCGGTTCCTGGCCGTGCCCTGGGAGAGCCCAGCGCTCGGCGCGTCCGGGATACCTCGCTGGCTCGCTCGCTCTCACCCTCCCCCCTCCTCCCCCTTCTCAGGACTACTCTGCCCCCGGCCTCGACAGTCTGCACTGGGCGGGCGTCCAGCGGCAGCGGGTGGACTTTGATCAGCGGAGTGTGGCTTCCAGCATGAATGCGGAGAAGGACGCGGCGAGCGTGCACGAGTTGCATCTCGGGGAGGACGATCTCGTGCATCACGGCTCGTCGATTCGGCGAGTGAGCGGGGGGATGCACGTGGGTCGCGACGGGCGGCGGGATAGCACGGAACACGAAGGGACTGGGAGCAGGGTGGGGTTCCAGCGGGACGACCACGGGGACATGCGGGATATGGGGTCGATGGGATCGATGGGGCGCTCGGCGGGGATGTCGGGATCGTCCGCTGCAGACGCGACGCAGGTTTCTGTGAATTTGCACGTGGATAAGGACGGACAAGCGGTGGTTGACGTGATTGTGACGGAGGAGGCGGGGATGGGAGCGGGTGGGTCTCCTCGTGCGGACGTCGGGGGCTTGGATTTGACCCGGAAACGCACGATGACGGGTGCGAGTAGTGCGATCAGCGCGATCACGGACGAGAGCGAGGGCGGACGTGGGAGCGATTACGAGAGCGAGGAGGAGCTACCGGAGAGTCCGAGTACAAATTGGGTGGTTCGTGGCGGGTTGGGCGGGCACAGTGTGAGCGCCGGGGAGGAGGAGTTTCAGGACGAGCCAGAGGAGGTGGATTTCCATACGAGGACACTGGGGGACATGGGTGGCGTCGGGGAGCTGAGTCTAAATCTCGGTCAGATGGGCCTCGAGCGTGGCGACAAGAAGGCTAAGGAGGAGGAGGAGGCCAAGGAGGAGGACGAGGTCGTCGAGGAGGACGAGGTCGTTGAGGAGGTGGAAGTGGTGGTGGAGGCGCCAACGCCCGTCGTCGCGTCTGTGCTCGGCGAACAGGGTCAGGGGCAGGAACCGGATCAGGAACCCAAACAGGAACACACAGGGCAGCAGCCCGAAGTGCAGGCTCCGGCTTCGACGTCGGCGGCCTCGGGGCCCTTTGCCAGGGTCGATATGGGTCCGGAGTGGGAGGGCGCGTTCAAGGGACTGCTGTATGAGGACGGCATGGATGCGCTGGGACGTCCTGTCGTCGTTATCGACGCGGATGCGATTCCGCCGAGGATGAGGAGCAGCGCGGTGACCTATGTCAAGACGCACCTCGAGCCCGTCGTCAACGCCGGCGACTATGTGGTGGTGTTCACGGCCAAGCAGGCGACGCTGCCGACGTTCTGGATTCTTGGGGCGTACCAGAGTCTCCCGAGGCCGTTCAGAAAGAACGTCCAGTACATCATCCTCGTCAAGCCCTCTGGCTTCCTGCGGGCGATCCTCGCGTTTATGAGGCCGTTCGTGTCCGCCAAGGCCTCGCGGAAGATCAAGCTCGTCGAGAGCCTGGAGGAGATTGAGGTAGCGACCGATCGGGAGGTGACGATCAGTAGCCTGGGAAGCTACAGGGTATAGGTATAGCCTCATAAATGCTCATTGATGAGGTCGGCGGCCGCCACCCGCACACATCGATTATATCCAACAACGATGAGCACGAGGAAAGAAGCGCATGTAAGGAACGCAACGAATGTATGGGTCGAGGCGTCGGCTCTTCGGAACCTGAACAGTCCTGCCCAGGTGAAGCTGAAGGCTGGGACTGAGCTGTCTCAGGGGATTGGGGTGGCTGACGACTCGCATGTTTCGACCGGGACGCTCGAAACCGTTCGTCGATGGGTCCGCGTCGCCGAGGAAGTGAGACGGTCTGTTCCAGTGGACGAGCTTGAGGCGCGGGTGAGGGAGAGTGTCGCCGTGTCGGAGCTGTTGAGACGCGAAGACTACGGCGAGGGCGAGGATGATCATCCTCACGACGACGACGACGACGAGGACGACAGCCTACGCATGGAGCTCCTCTCGACGCTAACGGAGTGGTTCAAGACGTCGTTCTTCACTTGGGTGGACTCGCTGCCGTGCGATTACTGCCTCTCCCCGACGGTCAACAGCGGCGTCGTCGCGCCGACTGCCGAGGAGGCGGAGGTCGGCCTCGCTTCGAGGACGGAGGCGCATCGTTGCACGCAGTGTGGCAACATAACGAGGTTCCCCCGATACAACGACCCGATTAAGCTGATGGAGACGAGGCGCGGGCGATGTGGAGAGTGGCATAACGCGTTTGGTAGGTGTGGGGGTCGCATCCGACAACTTGCGAGCGGGAGCGGGGCGGGCTGACTTTTCTCACTCGCGCTGCGCGCTCCGCTCGTTCGTCAGGTGCCATTGCGACGTCATTGGGGTTTCGCACGCGAGCCATCCATGACTTTGCGGATCACGTCTGGAACGAGTGCCTCGTGGGGGACCGGTGGATCCACGTCGATTCGTGTGAGGGCATCTTGGACCGGCCCGCGCTCTACGAGAAGGGGTGGGGAAAGGCGGTCCGGAAGGTCGGCGCGGTCGATGCGTTCGGCGCCGTGGACGTCACGCGGCGGTACTGCGCGACCGCAACGGAAGATGTCCCGTTCGGGATCTGTTGCGACGTTTACTCGCGCTTCATGCGCGAGGGTCTGGAGCGCGCGTTCGTCGTCGAGCTGGAGCGGGTCCACGCGCTGGAGCAGGCAGAGATGAGCAGGCGTCGCGAGGAGGACGCGGAGGGGGAGTTGCCGGGGCGGACGACCGGGTCGGCGGCGTGGCGCCAACAGCGCGGGGAGGCGGGTCGCCGCGGCGCAGGGGAAACAAAACGTGTGGAAGCGCCGACGCGGTACCGGCTCGTTGAGATGGAGGCCGAGGCGCCCCTGGCCGGATTGCGTTGCGTGTGTCGTGCGTCGGGGGAAAACGCCCCGAGTGAATCGGCGAACAAGGCGTTTGACGGACGCGAGTCGACCAAGTGGCTTTGTTTCCAGAAGGATGGCGCGTGGCTGGAGCTCCGCGCGGTGGACGGCGAGCCGTTCGCGATCGCCTCCTACTCGTTGTGCTCGGCCAACGACGAGCCCGCGCGAGACCCGAGGGACTGGCGCGTCGAGTCGCTCGGGGACGACCGGCAGTGGGTGACGGTCGACGCACGGAAAGATGTCGAGTTCGACGCCCGGGGGCAGGTCAAAGCGTTCGTCGTCGAGTCGTCCACGTCCGTCGCCAGCCGGCGAGCCAGGCTGGTGATTGACTCGGTCCGGGAGCCCAGCGCGGCCAACAGCGTGCAACTCGCACGGTTCGACATTGTCCCGAAGTGATGACGGAGTGGTTGATTGATGGATTAAGACGACGACATCGATGAATTCAATCGCGCAGCGCCCGGAGCAGCAAACTGATCGCGGCGGCTGCCGCGGCCAGCCGCACCGCGACGTTCGCCCGATCCCTCCCTCCCTACGTACCAATCAAGCCATCAGTGAGACTCGTTCAGTTCCTCCCGCTAGTGGAACTTCTGCGAGGAAGACGCGGCCGCCAGCGCCGCCGCGCGTCGCTCAGCCGCCTCTGCCAGCTTTTCCCGCCTCGCAGCCGCGTCATCCGGCTTCAATGCACGTGCCTTGCTTTGTGCTTGCTTCGGCGCCATCCCTTTCTGCTCTTTTTTGTCCTTTTCCTTGGCCTTTTCCTTGGCCTTGGCGCCGACGGTCGCGGCCAGGAGCTTGAGCTGCGCGTCCAAGTCAAGCTCGGCCTCGCCCGCGCCCGCAGCGGCGGCCGCTTGCTCCTGCTGGCTCTGCAGTTTCCGCCGATCTTTCTGTCGCTGCTTTTTCTCTCTGTTTTTTGCCTTATTTATTTCCTCCTGGCGTTGAAGCTCGAGCTTGGCCGCCTGCCGCTGCTCCTCCCGACGCGCCTGCTCGGCGAGGGCTGCCGACTCTTTCAGGGCCCTGGCCTCCTTCTTTCGCTGCGCTTCTGCGGCATCGTCGTCGGCATGATCCAGAACATAAACAGTCAGCATCGACTTGATCACCCGCTTGGTCTCGCTGATGGTCGGCCGACGCACGACAAACGGGATTCTACGCAGCCGCGGGTCTGCCTTGTCGAGGGGCGAATCCTTGTCGAGCAGCACCATCCTATTGGACCCCGGGCACGAGAGGAAAACCATCGAGCAAGCGTCGAGGACGCTTTTCCACTCGGTCAGTCTGGCGAGTGGGCGAGTGGGCGAGCGATTGAGTGAGCAAGCGGGAGAGCGAGCCGATCAGACTGTTCGAAACCCGTCACGACTGTCCAACACTGTCCAACACTCGAGTTCAAAACCCTACGTTTCGATGATCTCTTGCTTGAGCACGGCCTCGTTGTAGCGACGGAGCCTCGACCCCGCCGACTTTGCAAACTTGCCCGTCGCGTCCTTGTCGCTCTGCTTCCCGCCCGCCTTGGCCCTAACCACGTAGCGATGGAACGACTTGTGTCGCACTTCCTTCATGGCGAGCTCCGCCACGTCCTCGTGCGCCTTGGCGTCATCAGCGAGCACCTTGTCCGAGGGCGGGGAAACTTCGTAGACGGCCGATGCGAAATGCCCTCCCTGCAGCATGATCACCGCCCACTGCTGCGTGGAGCGCATCGCGTCCGACACCGCGTGATACGTCTCGCTTGTCGTCACCGTCTGCTTGCTGAGCGCGTCTGGGACGGACAGGCATTTCCAAAACGCAACCGACCGCGGAACGCCGTCCGCGACCACTCTGAAGATACAATATGGCGCCAGAGACCCGTCCCGCCGCGACCCGCTCGCTTCCTCGTCATCGTCGTCGTCGTCGCTCGCCTCGTCCTCGCTCCCCGATATGGACGCGACGTCGTCCTCGTCGACCATGGCGTCGAACTCGTCCTCGCGAACCACCGCCTTGCCTATCACGCGCATCTTGACGTTATAGCGGTGCCAGTCGCACCGGAAGTGCTGTCGCTGTTCCTCTCCGTCGTCGAACGACACGCCGCACGTCACGCATCCGCTGGTGGGGAGGCGCGAGTCTTCTTCTTCGCGACGACGACTCGCGATCGTCAGCGGAGCGAGGGAGAGATCCTCGAATGGAGGAGCATCGTCCTGGTCCAGCTGGTACTTGGAAAGCGAGAAGAGAGACCCACTTGGCTTCATTTTGGTCGACATCGGTCGGACGAATCAACCAATCCCGGAGTTCGTTTCCGCGACGACGGGAGTCCCGTTGGTCCCTATAGATACAGGTGATGGACCATGCTTACATGGCGATGGGAGATACGTATACGTGTAGTACTAGAAAAATGCGCGCGGGGTTGGTCGACCTCCAGTCTCGTATTTCGATGGGGGGGTTCGTCTCGGGGAATTTGTCCTACTGGCCTGGAGCGGGTTCCGGTGCCGGCGCGGTGGCTGGCGCTGGCGCCGGAGCCGGAGCTGGCGCCTCTGGGACTGGCACGGTCGCCACCTCGGGCGCAGGAGCCGGCACGGATACCTCGGGCGCAGGGGCGGGAACGGAAACCTCGGGCGCAGGAGCGGGCACAGTGGCCGGGGCCGGAGCCGGGGCCGGAGCCGGGGCCGGCGCTGGCGTGGTAGCCTCTGGGGCCGGCACTGTCGCCACCTCGGGCGCAGGAGCCGGCACGGATACCTCGGGCGCAGGGGCGGGAACGGAAACCTCGGGCGCAGGAGCGGGCACAGTGGCCGGGGCCGGAGCCGGGGCCGGCGCTGGCGTGGTAGCCTCTGGGGCCGGCACGGTCGCCACCTCGGGCGCAGGAGCGGGCACGGTGGCCGGAGCAGGAGCGGGCGCCGGCGCTGGCGCAGAGGAAACCGCCGTCGAAAGCACGCTCGACGCCCCGCTGCACGCGTACACCGTCGACTCACTATCGACCCACGTCGACGCAGCGAAGCAGACATAGTCCGTCCCGCTGGCCAAGCCGCTCACCTCCTGCCCCGCGGTCAAATCTGCAGCCGCCGTCCACGGCGCGTTGAAGTCACAAGCCGTCGCACCCGCCGCGAGACACTGCACAGCATACGACGCCTCGCTCACGGTCGAATCAGATCCGTGGAACCTCGAGAGCAAGCCTCCGGGCTTGTGGCTCGTCAGCGTATGGCTCTGGCCCGTCACAGCAGAAACCAGAATCGAACTCGTCGGGTCGCCTCCCGGCGACACAGTCACGTCCGTCGGCGCCGACGGGCGCACGGGCTCGAGCCTGCCGAGTCGAAGATCACCGGTGAGTTTGACAGGTCATCGCCGCGTTCGCCACCATGAACCGAGAACGCGGCAGTTTTCGAACTCATGGACATACCAGGCGCGTTGATGACCATGCGAGCCGAAGTTGAGCAGCGAGCGAGAGGAACAGCGAGCTGCCGGCAGGAGGATCGAGAAAAACATCCCGAAGAAAATCGTCTCGCGGACCGACCGGGAGGTCGCCGAGGCGCGTTTGGGCCTACTCGTGGTGAGAGACATCTTGTATCGACGGGTGCAGGGACGAGTCGAAGCAATACTTGAATTCTGACGAAATCCCGCCAGGCCAAAATTGAAATCGAGCTCGGTCTCCCCCGCGTCCTCGATTGGGTTGGGGTATAAAACGGCGATTCATCGGCCACGTCCGGCAGAAATAAACATTTCTTAATCACTCGACTACATCCGAACGAAACGCCTGGTGTCTCTCTCCATCCTCGACGGCAGTACACCACTTGCGCGGCTCTCAGAATCGCCATTCCAGAAAGTCGTCTTCCACACACCCCGCCGGCGTTCCCTACAACTCGCGCGATGCTGAAGTCCACCCTCATCTCTACGGTACGTCATCGCTCTATTGGGGACGCGCGCGGTCCTGCGAAAACACGGATCCGAACGCGCTTTCATCCCGCGCCCCCGACCTCTCACGTTCTATTCTACTGCGACTTCTACGACTACTATCAGGCCGTCGCCGCGTCCATCGCCTCGGCTTCCGCCCAGTTGTCGTCCCCCGCTCGCGGCTGGAACCTCGACCCCTTCACCGGCGTCAATGCCTGCGCCCCGGTCCCCGTCGTGCTGCAGCCCGCTGCCGACAACGCCACGTACTCCGTCTCGATCTTTGGCGATTCGAGCGCTGCCAACGCGCTCAACGCGTGGGTCAAGGACGGCCAGGTCTACGTCGAGAACAAGGCAGCCTTCACCACGGCCAACCCGGTCGGCCTGGTCCTGACCATGCCCGCGGACAAGCTGGCCTCGATCAACAACAAGGCGTTGGGCGGCTCGGCCAGCCTCACGGCCGTGTCTGGCTTCACCCCGTCCACCCTGACCGTGGAGACGGTCGCGGGGGCCGGACCGACCGTTCTCGGTCTCAACAACGCGACGAGCTCGTTGTTCATCAACCACGCCGCCTCGAGCACATTGAACGTCACCGGCGACGTCGGCACGATCAATTTCTCGACGACCAGCGGTGCTTCGGGCGCCGCCTCGTTCAACGCCGTCGCCGACCAGGTCTCTCTGTCTGTCGCGTCGAGCGCGCAGAGCGTGTACGTGGGCGGCGTACTCAACGTCGCCGTGCAGGGCAGCTCGCTGGGCGCCGTGACCGTGTCGAACGGCACGTGCTCGCTCTCCTCCGGGTCGTGCACCGAGGTGCCGCCGTTGGCCGTCGGGACCGTGGCTGCGCCGACCTTCACCGGCGCTTCTGTCGCCCAGATCTGCACCTGCAGCGGAGGGTGCGCCAACCCGCCGCCGCCGCCTCCCAGCCCGTCGCCGAGGCCGCCGTCGCCGTCCCCGAGGCCGCCGTCGCCGACGCCCCCGCCTGTCGGCAACCAGTGCTCGTCGACCGGGCCCAACAACTGCGTTGCGTGCTGCCAGAGGAAGCTCGACCAGTATGGCGGATATCAGTACTGGCAGGACTCTTCGTGCTACAGGCCGACGTCAAACTGCTACGTCCCTGCTAGGAGCCCGAGTCCCAGGCCGGCGCCGGTCGGGGGAAGCTGCGCCACCGTGTCGCCGTCGTCGTACGATGCCTGCTGCGCGCAGAACCCGAGTGACCCGTCGTGCCCGCAGAGCAACAACGGGTTCATCGGCAGGAAGATGCTTGTGACGCCTCAGTGAGTAGTAAACAGAAACGAGCGAACGAGCGCAGAGCGCGAGTGAGTGAGAGAGTCAGGGTGTGCGAGCGCGCCAGCGCACGTCGAGTTCAATACCCACCAGTTCCCCCGGCGAGACAGAATACACGCACTCGCCGGGGGAACTGGTGGGTATTGAATGAACGCTCGTGATCATCATCATCATCATCGTGATGATCCTTCGAGGGCTCTCTCTCTGCACACACACACGCCGCGTGCATTCGTCGTCCTCTTCCCTTTGCATTCGCATCCCCTCGTGCATTCCGTTCGCGGCAAATTCAGCACACGCGCGTCGTCGCTTCCACCTCGCTACCACCACGACGGAGAAGGCGATGGCAAGCACGACGACTGCCAACCACGCTGCCGCAAACACGGACAGGGAGCTGCGCACGGCGGCCGACGCGACCGGAACCACCTACGGAACCACCTTGGACGACACACACAAGGAGAACGAGTCAACAAAGCCGGCGGGCGTCGAGGCGTTCAATCCGCTCAGCGCCCTGGCGAGCATCGATGTGAGCGACGTCGGCAAGGCGAACCGGAAGGAGGACGTGCCGCATGCGGACGCGGCCTGGGCGTGGTTCGAGACGACGATGAAGTCGGCAAAATACTGGGTGGCGCCGATGGTGGATCAGAGCGAGCTGGCCTTCCGGATGCTGTGCAAGAAGCACGGAGCCGATGCGGCGTATACGCCGATGCTGCACGCTCGGATATTCAACGAGAACGCGGCGTACAGGGAGGAGCACTTTACGTCGACGTTCGACCAGCCGTCGATGGACCGGCCGCTGCTGGCCCAGTTTTGCGCCAACGACCCGGAGATCCTGCTGGCGGCGGCTCGACACGTCGAGCCATTCGTCGACGGGGTGGACATCAACCTGGGATGTCCGCAGCGGATCGCGCGCAAGGGCCGCTACGGGTCCTTCCTCATGAGCGACATTCCCCTGGTCGAGTCGCTCGTGAAGATCCTGGCCGACAACTTGTCCGTGCCGGTCACGGTGAAAATCAGGCGCTTTCCGGACGTACAACAGACGATTGACTATGCGGCGCGACTGGAGAGGGCCGGGGCGAGCCTTGTGGCGGTGCACGGCCGGACGAGGGAGGAGAAGCGGGCAAAGTCGAGCGCGGCGTGCTGGGAGACTATCGCGGCGGTGAAGAAGGCGCTCCACGTGCCTGTTCTCGCCAACGGCAACCTGAGGAATATCCAGGACGCGCAGATCTGCCTGGAGGCCACGGGCGCAGACGGCGTGATGTCGGCGGAAGGGCTGCTGGAGGACCCCGCCTTGTTCTCGGTGCGGCGACTCGACACGCCCTACACGCCGGCAGAGGGGCCGCAAATGCTGCTGGAGTACTGCGATCTCGTGGATACGTACGAGACGCCGGGGAGGATGATCAAGGGGCACGCGTTTTCGCTGTTGAATCCCTGGCTGACGGAGTTTGTCGACATGCGGGAAGAGCTGCGGGAGACGCGGATGACGCCCGAGGTGCTTCGGGCGTTCGCGAGGCGGGTGGTCGAGCGGGTCGAGGCGATCGAGCGGGACGAGGGGCGATCGCACCCGGTCCCGGCAATGTCGAAGCGGAAGCTCGAGGCGATGGAGCGCGAGATGGCCAAGCAGGCGGCCATCGCCGAACAGGAGCGCATGGAAGCCGACGGCGGGGCCTAGGAGTTGATGATGCACCGGGATCGGGATGAACGAACGCGTGCGATGTTTTAAACCTGTATTGCTGTCTTTCGATGGATGGTTATCCCACGCTGGATAGCGTCCGACGCTGGGACGGTCCCATGGAACGCCGACGTCAAAGTTTTTTACATGGTTTACGCCGTTCTGTTTCCATCTGTCTCAATAACGCATGGCGACTTCCACAGGCCGGCGGCGAGACCCGATCCCAAGTCTCTCTAGCCCAAGAGAAACGTCCACGTCGTCGCTCAAAAAATGGACCGACCTCGACGACACACTCGACGCCCTGGAGAGCCGGAGTTTCGCGGCCTCGACGCGGTATGAGGGCGTCGATATCACGTTCCGAGACGCCACTGTGTCCATGAGTAAGAAGGTCATCCTCGACGGGGCCTCAGGCTACGTCCACCGCGGCTCGCTCACGGCGTTGATGGTGCGTAGTCGCCAACGTGGCCCTCGTCGCCAATGTCGCTATCGCGGCCGTCCTCGAACGTCTCGTCCAGCTTCTCGTCCAACCCCTCACTCGTCTCCCTCCGACAACGATCAACACCGCCAGGGCCCTTCTGGTTCCGGCAAGACGACGCTTGTCGACTGTCTCACCTTCCGCAATAACACGGGCAAGCGCTCGGGGACCATTCTATACGACGGCCAGAAGCCCAACGCGGCGTTCCTGCGCCATGCGGTATCGTACGTGGAGCAGGTGGACTCGCTGATCGAAAACCTCACTGTCGCCGAGACGATGCGGTACAACCTCGACCTCATTAATGGCGGGCGACGCTTGTCGAAGGAGGACGCGGAAGAGCGGATAGACTCTGTGTTGCGTCACGTGCTGCTCGACGGGTGCAAGGACGTGCCTGTGGGGAGTGCGTTGCAGCGGGGCATCAGCGGTGGACAGCGAAAGCGGTTGAACATAGCCATCAACTTGCTGCGCCGCCCGAGCGTGCTGGTCCTGGACGAGCCGACGTCCGGCTTGGATTCCTACACGGCGTTCGAGGTCCTCTTGGCGGTGAAAAGCCTGTCAGTTGCCGGGCTTACCGTGCTGAGCACGATTCACGCGCCCTCGACCTCGATATTCCACCTGTTTGATCGCCTGATGGTGGTCTTGGACGGCCGCATGGTCTACGCCGGGGACGTGTCGTCGGACCAAATTCACGGGTTCTTCCGGGGCTGTGACGTGGTTGGCCAGGTCGGACGCGGCGCGCTGGACGCCGGGATCGACGGCGGCAACACGGCAGACTGGCTGACTGCCGTCGTCGTGCAGACCTCCCGCCTGAAGCAGTCTGACAAGCTGGCCGACTACTACGCGTCGTCCGATCAGAAGCGGAGCGTGGACGCGCGCATCGATAAGATCGTCGAGAAGAACTTGAGCGTTTCCTCCCCATCGTCGTCGCTGCCGACCCCGCCAACGCAGACCTTCCTCCAGAAGACCGGCATCCACTCGACCTGGGTCATTATCAAGCACCGCGTGCTCCCCGACTACCGTCGGCTCGAATTCATGCTCCCGAGGGTCGCCGATAAGTTCGCATTCGGCGTCATTATCCTCACGCTGTACTGGGGCATCGGCAAGCCGCTCGGCGACGACGCCGACGACACAGCCGTCCTGGCGCACCCCATCCAAATCACCACCGCGCTGTTCATGTGGAGCCTTCTTCCCGTTTTTGGCTCGGTGTCCTCTATCCCGTCTATATTCGAAGAGCGGGTCCTGTTCAACAGGGAGAGGCAGGCCGGGTATTACAACAGCGGAAGTTATCTGTCGGCCAAGGTCTTCGAGGAGGCCTGCGTCAATGCCGTCACGTCGGCCGTCCTCTCGACGGCCGTCTGGTTCGCCTTGGGTCTCACGGGCCAATTTCCCGTATTTTGGCTCGTGTACTTCGTCACCAGCATGGTCGGCGTGACCCTGTCGTACCTCTTTGCGAGCCTCTCGCCAAACACGGAGATGGCCATTATCGGCGCGTCCGCGATCAACATCGTGCTGCTCTTCTTCACCGGTCTACTCATCCGCATAGACGACATACCGTCCTACTGGAAGTGGCTGGTCGATATCAACCACCTCCACTATGGCTGGGGCGCGTGCATGAAGAATCAGTTCACGCCGGAGGACAGCTTTGGCGGCGTCGCCGTTCTCGAGTACTTTAGCTTGGATAACGGTGCTTCGGCCTGGGTCTACCTGTTGTACGAGTTCTGCTTCGTCATCGTCTTCTTCCTCGCCGGCGTGCTCAGCCTCCGGTGGATGAACTACTCGAAGCGGTAGCGGCTACCATCACCTGACCCATATGTGTATGTATGTATGTATGTGTGTGTATTACATACTCCTCTATTAGCTACGGCTTGTCACCCCGAGGGCTTTGTCAAACAGTTCCTGGTTCTCGTGATAGGCGCTACCGGCGCCGAATCCAGCCCCAAATGTGGTGACGGCGGCGCGGGCCGATCCGCCGCGGCAAAGGATGAGACCGGCAGCGGCACCGGCGAGCGTCCCGTAGACGAGCTTCCGGAGCGAAGTGTCGATCGCGGCATCCCAGGTCTCGCTGATGTACGTCGCTGTCGCTGTCGCTGTCGCCGTGGACGGCGTCGAGTCTGCCATTGTTCGAATGAAGTCGCTCGGAGAAGCGTGCGTGCGTGCACCGGCTTGGCGAGGTCTCCGTGTAGCTCTACGTTGTCTTCGTCTCGCGTTGAGATGGAGAGAGATGGAGAGAGATGGAGAGAGACAGACAAAACCGAGTGCCTGACTCACAAACTTTGAGACTTTGAAAGTCTGTGCGTTGCCTTCTTCTTTTCACTTCGTTCTTTCATTTCATCCGATGACGTCCATTTCCTTGGATATTGGATCGCTGTCACTGCGTCCGTTCGGGGCCAGCCAGGCCGGCTCGGGCGAGGCCGGAGCATTTGCCGCATTCGCCGGTGGCGCAGGCGTCGCCCTGAAGAAGACGCAGGAGGCTTCTTCGGCGGCCGCGACTTCCGGCGAGAAGAAGGGAGCTAGGTCCCAGGCATCGAACGCCGAGCGGGCCAACAGGGACGAGATAAAGAAGTACACGAGCGAGTTCCTGATGAAATTCGCAGAGAGGTATAACCGCCTGCCGACGGAGCTGCAGTTCACGTCCGGCAACCTGGAGATCATCATCGATGAGAAGGATGAGAACCAGCGGGACGCGCAGCGGAAGCTGCTCCAGAAAGTCGCCGGCATCGACGGCGACAACTGGGCCCACCACAAGGACGAGAAGAAGGGAGGAGGCAAAGGCAAGGGGGCGGGCAAGAGGGGGGACAGCAGCGGCAACAAGGGGGACGACAAGGACTCGGCGCACAAGATCCAGCGGGCGTCGGATCTCGGACGCACGGCGTGGGCGGCGGGTGCCGAGGAGGGGAGCAAGCAGCAGGGGCTGCGTAAGATGAAGGGAATCCTGAACAAACTGACGCCGGAGAAGTTTGAGCGGCTGTTGGGGCAGTTGATTCCGCTGATCACCAGTCACGAGGTTCTCGAGGGGACGATCACGATGGTTTTCGAGAATGCGGTGGTGCAGCCGACGTTTGTGGCCATGTACGCCAACCTGTGCGCGGAGCTGGACTCCATCCTGCCCGAGTTTGCAGGAAAGGACGGCAAGCCGGAATCCTTCAGGAAGATGCTGGCGAACACGTGCCAGGAGGAGTACGAGTCGACTGAGTTCGAGATGAAGAACGCAGAGAGGGCGTCTGGGGCGGTGGAGAACAAGGAGGTGCAGGCCAGGGCGAAGAACAGGCTGATCGGTAACGTGAGGTTGATCGCCGAGCTGTTCAAGAAGGCGCTGGTGAACGACAGGATCATGCTGCTGATCCTGTCGGATCTGCTCGGGCCGGCGGAGAACAACCCGGCGGAGGACTGGCTGGAGGCCGCGTGCGAGCTGGTGGCGATCGCCGGAGAGAAACTGGAGGCGTCTCCGCGCTCCAAGGCGAGGTTGGATGCGATCTTCGAGCACTTCAAGCGGCTGACCAACACCTCCTCCTACGCGCCGCGTATCCGTTTCGTGGTCAAGGACGTGGTCGACCTCAGGGCGCAGAACTGGGTGGCCAGGAGGGAGACGTACACCGCGAAGAAGCTCGACGAGATTCGCACGGAAGCGCAGGCCGAGCTGGGCATCGTCGACGTGGAGATCCCGGGGCTGACGCCCCTGGGCATGGGCGGCAGCAGCGGCGGGGTCGGCGGCGCTGGCGGCGTCGGGAAGAAGACCGAGGACGTGGAGTTGTTCCCCAAGTTCAAGGGCAACCTCAAGGCGGCGAGCGCAGAGGATGCCGCCAGCGAGAAGTTCACGTCGTTGCTCGGACAGTTTGTGCCGATCTCAGAGACGACCGAGGCAGACAGGTGCGTGCTCGTCCCATCCCTCACACTCTCTCGCAGATTACTCTCCGCGCGCCCGCGAAGGTGGGGCGCCGCGGTCTACATTATGCGTAGAGCAATCCCGTGCATAAGTCCGATACCATGGCCCGTCAATGGCGATGGTGCAAGTAGCACGCGCGGGACATCACGATCCTTCTCTGCTCGTTCTCGCGTTCACGCGTTCTCACACGCACACGCCACGCATAATGTATGATACAACAGGGCGACATCGAACGTGCGGACCGACCTCAGCGACGACGACCGCGCCTCGTACAGCCAGTCGGTCTTCACCGACTTTCTGTCCTCCGACAGCGTCTCTGACGCCGTCTCGGCGGCACGGGAGCTCGTCATCCCCGGATTCGGACCCGTTCTCGTGGAGATTGGTATCAACAGAGCCTACGACACGCCGCAGGCGGCAGAACAGGCCAAGATATGCAGCCTCATTGTCGAGCTCGTGGCCAACAAGGTCGTCACCGTCGACGACGTGCTGTCCACGACAGAGACGCAGGCCAAGTCCCTCGACGACACGATGCTCGACGTCCCCGCCGCCCCGAAGATCCTCGGAGACATCATTGGCGGCGCGCTCGCCAAGGGACTGCTCCAGGCCGCCGTCCTGGGCGCGCTGGCCTCCCCGGATGCCATCGAGGGTGCTGAGGCCCGCCGGGGGCTGCTGGCCGCGGCGCTGAACCAGGTCAAGGCCGCGCACGGCGAGCAGGCCATGGTCGAAGCCGTCGCTGGACTCGACATCGCGGCACTGATGGCCAAGGACGAAGAGTTCGAGGGCCACTTGCAGTCGACGGAAGACTTCCTGTCGAGCAGCGGACTCTCTTTGGTTTTGTAAGCAATTCGCTCGCGCATTCGTGCACACGTGGGTCTCGGCATGCACGCCACGATCACGATCCAGCCCAGGCCCCGGTGGAAGAGGTGGGCGGCACGGGAGGCGAACGGGAAAAGAGCTCGCATGGGCGCTTCAAGCGGCCTTTTTAGCACGACACCCCGATCGCTACGGCGACGCGAGACGACGACGACCACATCAGAAGCACACGCGCGGATACACGCATGGAAACCGATCGCCGTCAAACTCGCCACCACGGCCTTCCTGGTCGGCGTTTGGGGTCTGTCGATTCAAGGGTCCGTCGCCTGGGCAGACGACGCCGACTCGGTCGTCGGCGGGTTTGTTCCGCTGGTGGTCTCGGACGCCGATGATACCGCGCTGGTGATCGTCCAGGAGGGACAAGAGAACGCAAACGACAACGCCGCGCTCAACGCTCCGGACGGCCTCTCGCCCGAAACGAAAGAAACACAACCGAAGAAATCGCTGAGCCGAAAAGGCCGCATCAAAGAGCTGGAGGACATGAAAGCCCAGCTTGAAGTCAAAGAGCTCGAGCTCCTCAGCAAGGAGAACGCCCTCTTCGAGAAGGAACAGTCCATCTCCGTCCTCCGCCAGGAACTCGAGATCGAACGCAAGCTCCGCGACCTGATCATCAAAGAGAAGGAGGACGCCGAGGAGGAGGCGCTCCTCAGCAAAAGCTTATGCACCGGGTCGACGATGCTCCCGTGAAGGGCAGTCGACTCGAGACTCGCCAAACACTGTTGTCAAATATGTTGCATGAAAAATAACTCAGAAGCTCAGCCCGCCCTCCCTGGCAGCCTCCGCCAACGCCTTAACCCTACCATGGTACTGGAAACCACCCCTATCGAAGCAAACCTGCTCAATCTTCTTCTCCTTGCACATCTCCGCCACAGCCCGCCCCACGGCAGCAGCAGCCTCGGCATTGTTCGTCACACCGTTCAGACTCGCCTTGAGCTCCTTGTTCAGCGTACTGGTCATCACCAGCGTGCTCTGCGACACATCATCAATCACCTGCGCGTACATATGGTTGTTCGAACGGAACACCGCCAGCCGCGGACGCTCCGGGGTCCCCTCCACCGTGTTGCGCACGCGCTTATGGCGCTTGGCCAGCTGCTCGCGGCGAGTCGGCACCTTGCACGTGACATCAAGAGTCAGAGTACGGCCTGCGGGGTGTGGGAGGAGCGCACGAGTGAGCGGTGCGTGGCCGGTCGAGCGTGCGGGACGCCAGGGCCGTGAAGACCCAAATGGCCGTGAAGGCGACTCTCGCGCCTGACCTTCAGGCGCGCCCATTCCCCCGTCGATATGATGCATTTTACCCATGTATCACGTATGTAGATCCTCCTAGCCAATCGATCCACGCAGAAGGGACGTTGGCATCCGCCTACACATTTCACACAGCGACAACTACATACCCATCCTGGAGCTCGCCTGCGTCGCAAACATTGTTCTGTGACTGCAGTATATGTACGTGAAAGAATGCGGACGAATTGGTACTGTCCGGGAGCCGAGGAGCCGCGCACTTGGACGGACGATGTCCGAGGTCCTTTTGGCCCTTTTCACGCCTTTCAACGACGGCGGAACAGCGGAGCAGCGGAGCAACGGAGCAACGGAGCAACGGAGCAACGGAGCAACGGAGCGTGCCGGGATGCACGATTTTCGTCTCCGCCGTCCTCATAGACGCGCATTGCGAGACCGGTGGCAGGGCGAGACCGGCCCGGGCCCCATCGCGGGAACGGTCGAGCCGAGGTAGCGACCGAGCCGACCGGTGGGCATCTCGGGCAATGGGCAGGTGGGCAGGTGGTGGGCGGGTCGACGAGGGAAGTCGCCTTGAGGCTGGAGGCTGGACGCCCCGTTGTCGATCTCCTCGCCGGCTTCCGTCTGCGCTCTTCCGTCGGCGCAAAGGCGAGGCCGGGCTCCCTGGAGGGGCAGTCTCAAAAGTCTCGTCTCATTGTGATTCCAAGCATCGGCGACATTGTCAATGCCTGCTTTGGTTGCACGTCGTTATAAGCGTGCCGTCATCGGCGCTGTGGCCATCGGGAGCGTCGCTGCGGCATGTTACTATCGCCAAACCGCCAGGCAGAAGAGGAAACGTCACGACGGTGACGTTTCCACCGAGGGCGCCTCCTCGTCTGCCTCGAAAGCATCGAAGTCGTCCAAGTCGTCCAAGTCGTCGAAGTCGTCGAAGTCGTCGAAGCGAGGCTCGACGAAGCGGTATAGCATCAAGGCGCTCGTGGGGACGCTCCTCGGCATTGTCGGCCGGGACAAGCTCGTCGCCCTGCTCGCCCTGACTGTCTCCAAGACGCTCCTCTCGAACCGGCTGGCGCATCTCCAGGGCTACCTGTTCCGAGCAGCCTTTCTTCGCAGGGTGCCTCTGTTTGTGCGCAATGTCACGGAGAACGTGGCCCTGTGCGGGCTGGCGGCAGTCCTGGAGGCCACGATCAAAGCGGCCGTGAGCAACATCGAGCTCTCGTGGCGGACGCATCTGACGTCGGACATCCACGAGCAATATTTCGGAAACATGATGTATTACAAGATGGCGTACGTGGACCGGCGGGTTGAGCACGCGGAGCACATCATCTGCGAGGACGTGCCGATGCTGACGTCGGGTCTGGCAGAGCTGCTTCAAGAGCTGCTGACGGCTTGTGTGGATGCGGCGTGGTATTCTGTACAGCTGAAGCGGTATGCTGGGACGCATGGGTATACGCTGGGGGTGATGGGATACGTGGTCGGGGTGGGGACGTTAATGACGGTGGCGGCGCCCAATTTTGGCGGGCTGTACAAGACCAAGCAGCAACTGGAGAGCTCGTACCGAAGCATGCAGTATCGTCTCGTGCAGAATAGCGAGAGCGTGGCGTTCTATGAGGGTACGGAGCGGGAGGGCGGGGTCATTCGGGAGATGTATGGGAGGCTGATCGAGCACGCGAAGAAGCTGCAGCGGAAGCAGTGGCGGTTCTTGATGGTGCAGGACTTTCTGTTGAAGTACTTGGGGGCGACGGTAGCGGTTGGGATGATTATCGGGCCCTTCTTCGGGGGTCATCTGCGGCCGGAGGCGACGGTGATGGGGCGGGCGCAGATGCTGAGCAGCATGCGGTACCATACGTCGGTGATCATTTCTCTGTTTGCGGCGCTGGGAACGTTAGGGAGCGCAGGGAGGAAAGTGGTGAAGTTGGGTGCGTATAGCGATCGGGTGCAGGAGACGTGTGCTGTGATGAAGGCGATTTTGGAGCAGAAGGCCGAGGGCGGGCAGTTCGAGCACAGGGTCGACGGGATATCGTTCGAGAACGCGACGGTGGTGACGCCCGGGGATGCAAAGCTGGTGCAGGATTTGAGTCTCAATGTGCCGGCGGGTGTGAATCTGCTGGTAACGGGGCCGAACGGGGCGGGCAAGTCGAGTCTGTTCCGGGTGCTCGGCGGGCTGTGGCCGCTCACGGGAGGGACCATCCGGAAGCCCGGGGGCGGGGGCGCGGGGGCGACGAGCGGGTTGAGTCACGAGATTTTTTACGTGCCGCAAAAGCCGTATGTGGCCGTGGGGACCCTGCAGGAACAGCTGCTGTATCCGCTGTCGCCGAAGGATGCGGGGTTGATTCCGGAGGACGAGCTGCGGTCACTCCTGGCGTCTGTGGATCTCGAGTACCTGTTGGAGCGGGACGTAAGGGAAGCGCAAGGAAGAGGGGGAGAAGCAGGGGGAGGGACGGGCGGGAACAGCGCGGGCGACGACCAGGTGCGCAACTGGGGGGAGATTCTGTCCCTGGGCGAGCAGCAGCGGCTCGGCATGGCGCGACTGTTCTACCACAAGCCGCGGTTCGCCATTCTGGACGAGTGCACGAGCGGTGTGACGGTCGAGATGGAAGAGCGGTTCTGCAATGCCGTGAAGGACATGGGGTGCACGTGCATCACCATCTCGCACAGGCCGGCGCTGATGGCGTTCCACGACATCGTGCTGAATCTTGACGGCGAGGGCGGGTGGAGCCTCCACCAAGGGCATCGAGAGACCGACAAAGACGTCTTGCGTCTCGTGTCGTCCAGGGAGATCACGCCGCTGTCGCCAAGGGAGAGCAGGGGGTCGATCGGCAGCGGCGGCGGCGGCGAAGACGCGGGCAAGGTCCGCAGCAGCGACGTGGACGAGGTGCTGCGGGGTATGACCCAGTCGAACCGAAACCGTCAGTCTCAAATCATCGAGCTGGGCGACGGCAACGAGGGCTTTCACGAGTTTGTCCTCTCGAGGTCGCCCGACCAGGCCGAGGGCGACTCGTACACCTGGAGGACGATCGAGAGCCCGCCGATTTCGCTCAGATCGAAATGGATGAGCGTTTTGCAGGTCATTCTTGGCGATCCGAAGGACTCGGGGATCAAGGTGGGCACAGTCACGGCCGTCATCGTGCTGCGCACCCTCCTCCAGGACAGGATCGCCAAGCTGAACGGTCGGAGCGTCGACCTCGTCCTGCGGCAGGACCTTCGAGGCTTCATGTTCCTCATCGGGCAGAGCGTGCTTCAAAGCGCCGCTTCGGCCATCTTGGCCCCCTCCCTCCGACACGTGGCCGACATGCTGGCGCTCACGTGGCGGTCGAGGCTCACAAACGCCATCCTCGGAAGGTATCTCAGAGGTCACACCCCTTACACGGTGTCGCAGCTGCATAACTTCAAGCAGATTGATCAAAGCATCACGAGGGACGTGGACAGGCTCTCCAACGACCTGGCCGCCCTGGTGCCGACGCTCGTCAAGCCAGTCACGGACATTGCGTGGTTCTCGCTGCAGCTTTGGAGGCTCACGGGTCCCCGCGGCGCATTGATCCTCTACTCGTACGCGATCGTCGGGTATGGGTGCCTGCGACTCGTGACGCCCGATTTCGCGAGCCTGCTGAACGACCAGTACGAGCTCGAGGGCGCCTTCCGGGGATCTCACACGCGATTGCGGACGCACGCCGAGTCGATCGCGTTCTTCGACGGCGGAAACAGGGAGGGGCGCGAGGTCTCGAAGCACTACGATTCCCTCGTCGCGCACCTCAGGAGGCTTGTGAAGCTCAAGTGGTCGTACGGCGCGGCCGACGACTTTTTCGCCAAGCAGCTCCCGCACAGCGTCACGTGGGTGTTGACCCTTTTGTACGCCTTGGACCAGCGGCGCGACTTTGGAGACTCCAAGTTCCAGGGGTACCTGGTTCTCCAGATCCGCTACCTGGCGAGCGTGGTGACGCAGTGCTTCTCGGCCTTTGGCGAGCTGTTGGCATTGCCCAAGCGCTTTGCGGAGATCTCGGGAAGCATCAACAGGGTGAGCGACTCGATCCGCGCGGTCGAGCTTGCCAACCAGTTCGAGGCGTCCATCGCGCGGGAGACCTCCCGGAGCCGGGCCGCCGACAGGGTCGAATTCTCCGATGTGGACATCGTGTCGCCCAGCTGCGACGTCATGGCCCGGAAGCTGTCCTTCAAGCTGTTGGAAGGCAAGTCGATGCTGATCACCGGCCCCAATGGCAGTGGCAAGACGAGTATCTTCCGGATGCTGGCGGGCCTGTGGCCGTCCTCGACAGGCACGATGTCATCGCCGACGGGCGCAAAGGCGGTCTTCTACGTCACCCAGAAGAACTATACGACGGTCGGGACGCTCCGAGACCAAGTCATCTATCCGATGAGAGCCGAAGTTGTCATCAAGAACCTCGGCTGCTCCCTGGAGGAACTGGACGCGAAGCTCGACGACTTGATCCGCGTCGTCCGTCTGCGGTACCTGATTGAGCGCGAGGGCGGCTGGGACGCGGAGAAGTCGTGGGGAGAGGTCCTGTCCTTGGGAGAGCAGCAGCGGATGGGAATGGCCAGGATGTTCTTCCACAGGCCCATCTTTGCCGTGCTCGACGACTGCACAAACGCCATGTCGGTCGACGTCGAAGAGTCGCTCTACAAGCACGCCACCGAGACGCTCGGCATCAACATCGTCACGATGGCCAATCGCACTGCGTTGGTCAAGTACCACGACTTTGAGCTCAAGCTCATTGACGGCAAGGGCGAGTGGCAGCTCAGGGCGATCGAGAGGGATATATGATTACGATGTATGAAAGGTGAGGATTTGGCCTATTTTGGAGGCCACGTATTTTGAGGCTGGCTCGCAACTCGGCACGCGGGGGGTTCCTGAAGCCCCTTTTCCATGGGGACCCCCCCCGCGTCCCGAGTTGCGAGCCAGCCTCAAAACAGGCCAATCATCAGGTACCTCCCCGATATCTTGGCACATATGTGTTACTTGTATACACATTTTAGACGAAGCCAGAACCCTTAGGACC
>Ga0181573_10001334_pt1 | contig 24536 bp, 23 predicted proteins | sample 101ome_25_FD_148643 | JGI IMG/M metagenome (GOLD analysis project Ga0181573, IMG submission 148643) | Coastal salt marsh microbial communities from the Groves Creek Marsh, Skidaway Island, Georgia - 101409BT metaG (spades assembly) | ecosystem: Environmental > Aquatic > Marine > Intertidal zone...
AATGACGGGTGAGTTTTTGAAAATTGTGCTTGAGGATGTTGCCGACAACTTGTTCAATTCTGACCCCTACTACCAGCAAGGTGGTGACATGGTGCGTGTAGGGGGCCTGCAGTACCGGATAGACCCCATGGCCGCAGCAGGACAACGTATCTCAGACATGCGCTTGCAGGGCGCACCGGTTGAGGCCGCCAAAACCTATAAGGTTGCCGGGTGGGCCTCGATGCAACCGACTGACAGTGAGCCGATCTGGGATGTCGTTGGGCGCTGGCTGCAGCAGCAACAGCGTATTAGCTCGGTAGCGATCAACGAACCGACGGTTGTTGGTTTAGATGACAACCTCGGGATGGTGCGTTAACGCGACAATTCCCTGGTCTATCGATTTCGTGGCAAGTATTGATCTAGTCGCACTGAGCTAAAAAGATACGGCTTGCCGAGCGAAAGGCTGAGCTCCTAGTCGCGCAGGCACATCACCTGAGACGGTCTGTAAAATAGACCCTGAATCCGATTCGATATTGATATAGGTCACCGCCTCAGTCGTCAGATCTCTGAAAATTTGGCTGTCGACAACAAGCTCTCCAGACACGGCGTCTATTTCCGCGACTTGATATAGGTAGATAAAGTCATCATCAGCCTCGGCGATGATATTTTCGGCTCGGATCGCGCCGTTATCATCGCTCATCGAGAACGTTGCGCTCACATAGAGGGTCAGCAAAGTGAGCCCTTCAGTACTGAAAACCTCTACTGAATCATCGATACGGGATAGGACCTCAGTCGCGTCAGGCAAGGGAAGAAAGTGAACAAGATCGAGTGATCCTTTCTGCCATCTCATCTGTGTCAGCGTTGCTGTCGGCGCATCGGCCGCTGCGGACGTAGGCGCCGTGAAGAACATCAGCAGAGTGAGCGCAAGGAAAGATAAGTTTTTCATAGGCGCACAATAGCGCGGAGATGTTACAGAACAATGACATTTGAGAGAATTTCGTCTAGTCGCGCATAAACTCATGCACGCCGCTGGGGAGCAGGATCCTCCATGCGGCGGCCGTATTGGGAATGACGTCAACGAGTATTGAATTGGTCACTTGCGGGAATGGGTCTGTCAGTGGCGTCACCCATTCTTGATACACGTAGAGCATGTCACCATCGATCTCGGCGCCAATGGTTTGAATTGGTGAACTCTCGGGTGCGCGAGCGATATCAAAATGATGCTCGACATACAAAGCGATACTGGCGAGATTGCGCAGTTGATCGATCTCGCCATCAAGCTTGAGGAAGTCCGCCACGCGAAGCGCATCGACCAGATGCATCTCATGGATAATCTCAAAGCGGTCACCCGACCAAATGATGTCGCTGAATGATGTTGAATCACGATGTGCGAGCACGTAGTGAGAGAACAAAACCCCTGCAAGCAGGATCGACTTGCGCATGTTCATGGCGTACTGTCGGTAGTGATAGGCTCAAGAGGTACCGGAGTACCTTCGGCCGCGCCCGCCTTCTCATCAGCCCCCGACTTTAACTCGACCAGCATATCGGCCATCAGGTTACGGGTGGCTCGATTCGAACGATAGACAGACAAACGGGATTGCTGAATTTCCGGCGGGAACCGGTTGTTGCTGTAATCAGCGTCACCGGTTTGGTGCGATTGATCTAGAGAGATTGCTGAGATCGGGCTCTGCTCGATCAGGCGGAATGTGACCCGCTCGTTGTCACGACGCCAAATTTCAGCGGGCAAGTTCATAGTCCGCTGGTCGCCATTTTCATAATCGATGGTCAGCAAGAGGGGGCTAGGGATGCCGCCCCGATTCTCGAAGTCGACAAAATAAAACAGCGAGTCCGCCTCGATTGCGCGCTCAAATGCGGCCTTTTCCCATGGTTTGAGTTTATCCCAATCCTGTTTTGCTTTGTTTCGATCTTTATTGCTGACTGTAAATCGATCGTTGCTACTGTAGAAATCGCGCAAGCTCTCAATGCGTGTTTCTCTGGGGGTTATGCCAGCTTCTTGGTTGCGAATGACTGTTACGGGCACCGGATATTCGGACGCCTCCTCTAGGCGGTCCTCGGCAAAGTCGATGTCCGGATCATTTCGCTTGAGTCGGTAAGCACGGATATCCGCAATACCGATATCGACGTGCTGTGTGGTGTAGAACCAAGCCCGCCAAAACCAATCAAGATCAATGCCGGACGCATCTTCCATGGTGCGGAAGAAATCAGCGGGTGTAGGTCGTTTGAATTGCCAGCGCCGGCTGTATTCGCGAAAAGCGAAATCGAACAGCTCTCGGCCCATCACAGTTTCGCGTAACACAGTGAGCGCTGCTGCAGGTTTTGAATAGGCATTGGGACCAAACTGCAGGATCGATTCAGAATTGGTCATGATGGGCACCTGATTCTGAGACGTCATGTAGGTGGGAATATAATCCAAAACATTATTGCGATTAGCGAAGGCTGGAAACTGCTCGTCCCATTCCAGCTCGGCGATATATTCAAGGAACGTATTCAGTCCCTCATCCATCCATGTCCACTGACGCTCGTCAGAATTGACAACCATCGGAAAGTAGATGTGTCCTATTTCATGAATGATCACGCCGATCAGCCCGTATTTAATACGCCGAGAGTATTGCCCCTCGAGATCCTCGGGGTAGTCGGCAATCCCAGAAGTGTCTCTGGTCTTGGGTGGATCAGGCCGATAACCATTAAATGTGATCATCGGGTACTCCATGCCACCGCTCTCCCAGGTGTTCACCGACTGGGCAACGGGATAGGGGTAATCAAAGCTAAATCGGCTGTAAACGTCGAGCGTGTGAACGACAGCCTGAGTGGAGTAGCGCGACCAAACAGGCTCGGCCTCATTGGGGTAAAAGGACATTGCTAATACGCTGTCCTGTTCGGCGCCGGGTTGGTGATGTCGCATCGCATCCCAAATAAATTTACTAGAGCTCGCAAAGGCAAAATCACGGACATTTTCAGCGCGGAAGTGCCACTGCTTGGTTTCCTCAACTCGCTCGGCTTCAGCGGCTAGCGCTTCCTCTGGCGTGACAATAAATGAGGTGTGCTCATGCGTGACACTCGCGAGGCGAGATCGCTGTAACTCACTCAATACGGCATTTGGATTTTGCAGCTCACCTGTTGCCGATACGACGTGATTTGCGGGCACAGTAAGTCGGACATCGAAATCACCGAACTCGACAGTGAACTCGCCGCGCCCCAAAAAGGCCTTGTGCTGCCAGCCCGCATAGTCGGTATAGGCTGCGAGGCGAGGATACCACTGGGCAATGAAGAAAATGTCAGTATCGCTCTCCTCGAAATATTCGTAGCCACCGCGGCCGTTGAGGGCTACTTCCTCGATGATGTTGAACGCCCAGCTCACTTGAAAGGTCAGTGTTTCACCCGATAACAGCGGATTCGCAAGGTCTACTCGCCCCATCGTATCGATCACTGTGAGCGGCATGGCTTGCCCTTGGGTATCGGTAACGACGAGTTCCTCAAAGCCATGAGAATGATCTGCAAGCGACTGTTGCTCGCGCAGGTCGCCATAGCTAACTCGGTCTTCCTCAACGCTTCGACTGCGTCGGTCTAGCGAATCCGCTCTGAAACGATTTTGATCCAATTGCAGCCAGATATAGCGCAATGAATCGGGACCGTGGTTGGTATAGGTGATGGTTGCATCACCGGTCATTCGCCGTGCGTATTGGTCAAGTCGCGCTTCAATCTTGTAATCTGCCCGCTGTTGCCAATAGTCATGGCCCGGCGCGCCCGATGCGGTGCGGTAGGTATTTCCGGTGGGGAGCAGTTCTCCCAGTTGTGCAAAGGGGTCCCTCCCTGAGCCCGGGGCGGCCAACACTGGCAAGCTGATCAGGGACAAAATGACAATCAATAGCTGACGCATGGTGCGCTCCCGAGGGGGAAAGGGCGCCAGTATACCCAAACTTGTTTGTGCCGGGACATTGCTTCGTTTGTCCCGCCGATCCGTGTATACTCGCGCCGATTCTGCAGCACCGACATGGGGCTTGGTGCTGGAATCTGAGTATCTCATCAAGCTGAGGGAGAAAAGATATGGCTATGAAATTGTTGAAAAAGACAGCGGATTATAAGGTTTATCAGCGCGGCGATAACCGCTATGCCGTGCAAGACCGTTCTGGAAAGCCGGTAAATGGTGAAGAGAAAGTCAGGATTCTTCTGGCGGAGTCGCTGATTACTGTGGTTTTGCCATCGCCTGCTGCACCGGAGGTGGAAGAAGCTCCGGCTGAAGAGGTTGTGGTAGAAGAGGCCGCTGCAGCGGAGGCCGCTGTGGAAGAAGCTCCGGCTGAAGAGGCTGTGGTAGAAGAGGCCCCTGCAGAGGAGGCCGCTGCAGAAGAAGCTCCGGCTGAAGAAGCCGCTGAAGCCGCGCCTGCTGAAGAGGCTGCGGGAGAAGAACCAGCATAAACTTTTTATCGATCCCAGAGCCGGCATTGCGCCGGCTTTTTTTTGTCAGCCACACTGCATTGCCTGTCGTAAACTCCGACGAGTTGATGTTAAAGATTACCCTAGAGGAGACTGGGCCCAGTGTTTCGCCGTCAGGATTATGATTTCGACTTGCCCGATGAACTGATCGCGCAAATGCCGCTGGATCGGCGTTCTGCCTCCAGGCTACTCGTGCTTGATCCATCCGCTTCATCGATGCGGCACGCGACCATTGATGACCTGCGAGATCTAGTCCATCCCGGTGATCTCTTGGTGTTCAACAATACCCGAGTATTACCGGCAAGACTTTTCGGCGTGAAGCAGACCGGCGGGCGTGTCGAGATACTGATCGAGCGCCTCCTATCACCGACCTCGGCTGTCGCGCATATACGAGCCAGCAAAGCGCCAAAACCCGATACATGGATTGGTATTGCGGCAGATGCAGAGGCTGATGTGGCTGACTTTGGAATTCGGGTGATAGGTCGTCGCGGAGACCTGTTCGAGATAGCAGCGGAGACTGGAGACTTGCGTCAAATAATGCGTGAGCTAGGCCACATGCCGCTGCCGCCCTACATCGAACGTGAAGACACTGCCGTTGATCGCGAGCGCTATCAAACGGTGTTCGGTCGGGTCGATGGCGCCGTAGCGGCGCCGACCGCTGGCTTGCATTTTGACAAGGCATTGCTCGACGATTTATCGGCACGAGGCGTGGAGTCAGCTGAGGTTACCTTGCATGTCGGTGCTGGAACGTTCCAGCCAGTCCGAGTGGATGACATCACCCAACACGAAATGCACAGCGAATGGATCGAGGTCCCTGAGGAGACCGTTGCTCGGGTGCGCGCTTGTCGAGATCGAGGTGGGCGTGTCATTGCAGTGGGCACGACTGCGGTCAGATCTCTAGAAACGGCAGCGCGATGCGGAGAAGAAGAGGGCGTCCTGAGCGCATTTCGCGGCGATACGGATATTTTCCTGTATCCTGGCCAGTCTTTTTACGTGGTCGATGCGCTTCTGACCAACTTTCATTTACCCGAGTCGACCCTGCTGATGCTGGTTTCGGCATTTGCTGGGTATGACCGCGTTATGGCGGCGTATCGCGCAGCAGTCGCTCAACGCTATCGCTTTTTTAGCTATGGTGACGCCATGTTGATCACCCAGAGAGGCTCGATCGATGACGGCGCATGAACCTCGCTTGAATCATGCTAAGCTCTTGAGCTCAGCTCAATCCTAGCGATCAGGCAAGTGTGCCGATGAAATTCGAACTCAGTCACCGAGATGGCGTTGCGAGACGAGGCCGTTTGACCTTTGAACGTGGCGTCGTGGAAACTCCCGCGTTTATGCCTGTCGGCACCTACGGCACGGTCAAGGGCATGCTACCTAGAGATCTCCACGATATCGGTGCGCAAATTATTTTGGGCAACACTTTTCATCTGTGGTTGCGCCCCGGTACCGAGATCATCAGTCACCACGGTGACTTGCATGATTTTATGGGTTGGCAAAGCCCTATCTTGACCGACTCCGGCGGCTTTCAAGTGTTCAGCTTGGGTGCGATGCGTAAGGTGTCTGAGGAAGGGGTCACTTTCAAGTCCCCCGTCGATGGTGCAAAGGTATTTCTTGATCCCGAGACATCGATGCAAATTCAGCGCGATCTAGGTAGCGATATCGTCATGATTTTTGACGAATGCACGCCATACCCAGCGTCAGAGCAGGAAGCGAGGGACTCTATGATGCTATCGTTGCGCTGGGCACAACGATCCCGGGTGGCGCATGGTGATAGCCCTGCGGCGCTGTTCGGTATTGTCCAAGGGGGTATGTATCCTGAGTTGCGAGAGGAATCCTTGGCAGGCTTAGTTGATATCGGCTTTGACGGCTATGCCATAGGCGGGTTGTCGGTTGGAGAGCCCAAGGAAGAGATGATGGCAGTGCTCGATACCACTGCAGATCGATTGCCACCGGATCGACCGCGTTACTTGATGGGAGTCGGGACCCCGGCAGATTTATTGGAGAGTGTTCGCAGAGGCATTGACATGTTCGATTGTGTCATGCCGACTCGCAATGCTCGCAACGGACATCTCTTTACTCGCTATGGTGTGATTAAATTACGTAACGCCCGGCACAAGCATAGCGATGCGCCGCTTGATCCATCTTGTGACTGCTATACCTGCACCCAATTTAGTCGCGCTTATTTGCATCATCTTGATAAGTGCCACGAAATGCTTGGTGCGCAGTTGTGTACCATCCACAACCTTCGGTATTACCAGCGCCACATGCAAGAGATTAGGTCCGCAATTGAGGCCGGTACGCTTGAGGAATTTACTCAGGCGTTTTATGCCGATCAAAATACGGAGAATCCCTAATGGTCGAGGATAGAGCGCCCGGAGTTCGATCGCCATGCGTGTCGGTCTGCGCCTTAGATCAGAATGATGTCTGTACGGGTTGTTATCGTACAGCACACGAGATTACAGATTGGTTTATGGCGGATGATGCGACGAAGCGGCAGATATTAGAACGCAGTCGGGCCCGCCGCGACGCCGCGACAACGATTCGCTTACTCTGAAGTAGCCTCTTCTTCTGGGGGAAGCTCTGTCGCGATGGGCGTGATGCGCACTCGAGAAACCAGATTGCCCTCAATCGCCTCAACATCGAGTTGATACCCAGCAACGCGAACGCTCACAGCACCCTCGGGTAATGTCTCCAGAGCCTCCAGAACCAGTCCGCTGAGGGTCTTCGGACCGTCAGTGGGTAGTGTCCAATCTTGGTGGCGATTGACCTCGCGAATACTGACTGTCCCCGAGCAAATGATACTGCCATCGGCTTGACGCAATAATTCTTCATTATCCTCGATGAGGTTCGACGTAAATTCTCCGACGATTTCTTCCAGAATGTCTTCCAAAGCGACCAATCCCATGACGTCGCCGTATTCGTCAACAACGACGCCGAGGCGCAGCTTTTTCTGTTGAAACTGCCTGAGTTGCGTGTGTAATGGGGTGTTCTCAGGAATAAAATAGGGCGGAACCATTTCGCGCTCGAGTGCCGCGCGGTTCAGACCCTGACCATCGAGTACGCGGCTTAATCGCCGCAGATGCAAGACGCCGCGGATTTCGTTGATATCGGACTGCCAAATCGGTAGTAGCGTGTGCGTGCTCTCTTGCAATCGGTTTAAGATCGTTTCGTCATCATCATCAATATCGATGCCATACACTTCATTCCTGGGCACCATGATGTCGTTGACCGTCACCTGTTCGAGATCGAGGATATTTACGAGCATGCGTTGATGGCGACTCGGAATGAGCGAACCGGATTCCGTCACGATAGTCCGCAGTTCCTCCTGAGATAGAGCGTCCTCATTGTTCACATCGGGACGAAAACCGAGAAGTTTCATGATGCCATTAGTGATGCTGTTGATCGCTAAGACGAGCGGTAGGGTAATTTTCAATAATGGCAGCAGTATCCAGCTCGCCGGAAAGGCGATCCGCTCTGGATGCAGTGCTGCGATGGTCTTTGGTGTGATTTCGGCAAAAATTAGGACCACAATGGTCAGCGTGATTGTGGCCACTGCAATACCTGCATCACCATACAGTCGAATGGCAATCAAAGTGGCAATGGCTGAAGCAAGGATGTTTACAAGATTGTTGCCAATCAGGATCAAACCGATCAGACGGTCCGTTCTCTCCAGTAATCGTGATGCTCGGCGTGCACCTCGGTGACCGGCTTGTTGCAGGTGTTTCAGACGGTAACGATTTAAGGACATCATGCTGGTTTCAGCACTCGAGAAAAATCCCGAGATCAATATCAAACCAAGCAGAATGGTAAAAAGCAGTCCCAGCGGGGCGTCATTCAAGAGTGTGAAGCCTTTTCGACCTTAATGAGGCGATGGTGGAGAAAAACAATCTCAATGACAAGCATTGTATGACCTGCAGTGGCGACCTCAGAGAATTACGAGGGGGTGTTGATAATGAGCTCTAGTACCAGTTTAGAGCCAAAAAAGCCCAGGCTGATCAAGACATAAGCACTGACTAAAAGGGTGACGGCCGAGTTCACACGCCAGCCTTGTCGCCACTGGATGATCAAAATGACGACTAATGCGATGAATCCAAGCAAGGTGAGCACTGTCTTGTGAACGAGATGCTGGGCGAATAAGTCATCAATGTAAATTCCGCCCGAGATGATTGCGACCAAGAGAAGCGCGGTGGCCGCAGCAATGAGTTCGTAAAATGAACGCTCCATCGTATCTAGGGCGGGAAGGTGACGAATCACCCCTCTTGTTTTATGTTGGCGCAAATTTCGTATCTGAAAAGACACCAACAAACCCTGAAAAGCGCCCAGGGTCAAAACGGCATAGGCGACCACTGATGCAACAATATGCACCTGTACCCCCGGATGAACTGATTCGAGTGGTCTCCCGGTTGCAGGGGCGAACGTCGCCACTAAAATCGACAGCGCGGCTAGGGGGAATAACACAATCGACATGATTTGCAGTTGCCGTCGCATGGATATCAGTACCGTCAGAATCCCCATCGATAAGAAGATAAAAGACGTCATCCGGTAGATGCCCAAATTGATTGCACTGTCGCTGATGGCAATGATCGCGGTGATGAGATGTGCCGCAACAGCGGCTATGCCCCACCCTGAGATGCCTCGTGGCAAGCGATGTCGATGCTGATCGAGTTGCAGCACCTGTCGCCACGCCGCAAGGAGGTACAACAGTGCGGTGAGCAGCGTGGTCAATGCAAGCAGTAGACTAGGTGACTCAGTCACAGTTTTCGGTTCCTCTTACTCATGCAGCCCTCATCGGTCACTCATCAGTGCTTGTGGCTTCACGCGCTCAACGTCTCATGTACCCGCTGACCGCACGAGGCTTGGGTAAAACATGCCATGGCCCCTATACTACGCCTTTTGGTGGGCTGATGTGTGCCCCACGTTGCTAATCTTTAGAGAGAAATCGATTTATGTTTGAGGGTTTGAGTCAGCGCCTGTCGTCAACATTTCAGTCCATGGTGGGTAAATCTCAGCTCACAGAGGACAATATCCGCGACACCTTACGCGATGTTCGAATGGCGTTGCTAGAGGCTGACGTTGCCTTGTCGGTTGTCAGAGATTTTACCGACCGAGTTAAAGCGCGTGCCGTCGGTCAAGAGGTCGCCAACAGCCTGACGCCGGGCCAAGTTTTTTTAAAAATTGTTCAGGCCGAACTGCAGGGCGTTATGGGCGAGGCCAATGAGGGTCTTAATCTTGCGACTCAGCCGCCGGCTGTCATCCTTGTCGCGGGTTTGCAGGGGGCGGGTAAGACGACCTCCGTCGCAAAGTTGGCGCGGTATCTCACTGAGCGAGAGAACAAGAAAGTCTCCGTGGTCAGCGCTGACGTGTATCGACCGGCAGCGATTCGACAGCTAGAAACGCTTGCCGCTGAGGTCGGTGCACGATTTGAACCGAGCGAAGAAACGGAGGCACCCATAGCGATTGTGCAGCGTGCATTGGAGCGTGCCAAGCTGGCTTTTTCTGATGTATTGATCGTCGATACCGCGGGACGTCTCGCGGTTGATGAGCCAATGATGGCGGAAATCAGCGCTTTGCATCAGGCGGTTCAACCGATTGAAACGCTTTTCGTGGTCGATGCAATGACAGGACAGGACGCTGTGAACACAGCGGAAGCATTCGGACGCGCTTTGCCGTTGACGGGTGTCATTTTGACCAAGGTCGATGCCGACACTCGGGGTGGTGCGGCGCTGTCTGTTCGGGCGGTTACAGGGCAACCCATTAAGTTTTTGGGGGTGGGTGAGAAAACTGAGGCGCTCGACCCATTTCATCCTGATCGCCTGGCGTCGCGAATCCTTGGGATGGGCGATATGTTATCGCTTATCGAAGACGTCGAACGCAAAGTTGATCAGAAGAAAGCGGAAAAGCTCGCGAAGAAAGTGCAAAAAGGCGGGCGCTTCGATTTAGAAGACTTCAGAGATCAGCTACAGCAAATGCGCAATATGGGCGGCATTACAAGCATGCTCGATAAGTTGCCTGGTATGGCGGGCATGGCGCAAGCCGCTCAGCAAAATATCGATACCCGACAGTTCGATCGTATGGAGGCCATGATTAATTCGATGACGCCTAAGGAACGTCGGAATCCCGATATCATCGCTGGCTCCCGAAAACGCCGAATCACAGCCGGTTCCGGTACTGATATCCCGGAGCTGAATCGCTTGTTGAAGCAACACAAGCAGATGCAAAAAATGATGAAAAAGATGAAAGGTGGCGGCATGCAACGCATGATGCGCGGCATGGGCGGGATGATGGGCGGCCCCGGCGGTATGCCACCCGGTGGTGGGCTTCCGCCTGGCTTTCCCCGCCGCTGATTGAAGGTACCCCCATCGGTGGCTAATACCCTACGGTTCCGGTCATTATTGGCCTTTTCACAGCTCTGCGATTCCTGTATCCTCCGCGTCCTTTAATTCGTGACCGGTGTCGATTGAGAGCGCTTGGCGGTCACTAAAACTGTTGAGGAAACAAGCACATGGTAGTGATTCGCCTTTCTCGTGGCGGCGCTAAGAAGCGTCCGTTTTACCACGTTACCGTGACTGATCAGCGAAATTCGCGTGATGGTCGCTTCATTCAGCGTGTTGGGTTTTTTAATCCCGTGGCCCGTGGTCAGGAGGAGCGTTTGCGAATAGACGTAGACGCGATCAACGGCTGGGTCGCCAAAGGTGCGCAGGTATCCCCTCGGGTGACCGTGCTGATGAAGGAAGCTGCTGCGGCCGCATAAGGCCAATGTAGCGACTGGTTGGATGGGGCGGATAGGGCCTGAACGTCTGACCGTCGCCGACATCGTCGGCGTGTACGGAGTTAAGGGTTGGGTCAAGCTGCGATCCCGACTCGAGAACCCGGGAGTATTGAAAGGTCTTGCTGACGTTCAGATTGTTAGTGGGCCCCAGCAGAGCCGTGAGCTGGATCCAATGGCGGCGTGTATCGATGCGATCAGACAACAAGGCAAGGGGTTGATTGCTCACTTTGCCGGCATCGATGATAGAGACCAGGCCGAAGCATTGCGAGGTCGGGTGCTGACAATGGCAGCGGCGTCGCTGCCAGACGCAGCAGATGATGAAGTGTATTGGCGAGACCTCATAGATTTGACTGTGTGGTGTCGCGCGAGAGACAGAGTGGGAGAGGTAGTTTGCCTTGGACAGGTTCACTACCTCTTAGAAACAGGCGCGAACGACGTGGTCGTCGTGAAACCTAACCCTGAAAGCATCGATGCGCGAGAACGCTTGATCCCCTGGTTGCCCGGGGAGACAGTTGTCGAGATCGATCTGGAGGGGGGCTGTTTGACGCTGGATTGGTATGTCGATGTCGAATGAGGTGACGTCGAGATTGGATCTGTCCGTGGTGACGCTGTTTCCAGAGATGTTGACCGCGTTAACCCAGTGGGGTGTGACAGGTCGGGCAGTTCAGCAGGGCCTGTGCACCGTACACGCCGTGAACCCGCGCAATTTCGCGACGGACCGGCATGGAACGGTGGACGACAGACCCTATGGCGGTGGCCCGGGCATGGTGATGAAGGCGCCATTGCTCTCGGCGGCAGTTGCTTCGGCGAAGCAGCAACTGAAGTCGGACGCGATGGTGATCGCGATGACACCGCAGGGGCAGCGCTTTGATGATCGGCTTGCTCGCGAGCTTGTCGATCGAGAGCGGTTGGTGTTGATTGCCGGCCGATACGAGGGAATGGACGAGCGATTTTTGGCGTCCGATGTTGATCTAGAATTGTCCGTGGGCGATTTTGTCGTCAGCGGTGGCGAGCTACCAGCCATGCTAGTCATGGATGCGTTGATTCGCTTGGTACCGGGTGTGCTTGGTCACGACCAATCTGCGGAGGAGGACTCCTTCGTAGATGGATTGCTCGACTACCCACACTTCACGCGACCGGAGGTGTATGAAGGGCGCGCGGTGCCTGCAGTATTGTTAAGTGGCGATCACGGCGCGATCGCGGATTGGCGTCGGGCCCAAGCGTTGCGACGCACTGTAGAGCGACGCCCTGATTTGATGAGTGCTGATGACCTCTCAGAAGAGGATAGAGCGTGTCTTCGGCGGTGGGAATTACACGATTAGAGCGGCCTATGAACCGGGATAGGGCCGGAGATTTTTTGAATATCCTCGCCGACGAGGCGAGACGAACCATTGGAGAGTGTCATGAACACCAATAAAATCATCTCAGAGTTGAATGCTGAGCAAATGAATAAGGAATTGCCTGAATTTGCACCCGGCGACACGGTCGTGGTCCAGGTGAAGGTAAAAGAAGGTAACCGCGAGCGTCTTCAGGCTTTCGAAGGCGTTTGCATCGGAAAGCGCAACCGTGGCCTCAACTCAGCCTTCACCCTGCGTAAAATTTCACACGGTGTTGGCGTAGAGCGTACGTTCCAGAGCTACAGCCCGTTGATTGACAGCATTAGTGTCAAGCGTCGCGGCGATGTGCGTCAGGCCAAGTTGTACTACCTGCGCGAACTCAGTGGTAAAGCGGCTCGCATCAAAGAGAAGTTGTCCAACTAAGGACGCGAGCCTTTGCTTTATGCGCCGCCGTGGCATTGTCACGGCGGCGTTTTGCGTTATGGTGATACAACTTAGACATCGTGGTTGAATAAATGCTGTGAGCAGCTCGAATTCAGACTCCGTGACCATCCAGCGATATCTCGATATGTTGTGGATGGAGCGTGGTCTCAGCGACAACACATTGGCTGCGTATCGACGAGATCTGCAGCAGTACGCGCTGTGGCTTTCCGAAAATAATCGATCGGCTATCTCACTGGCGTCAGCGGTCGATTTGCAACAATACTTAGGAGTGCGGCTGCGCGCTGGTAGCGCGCAGCGTTCGGCGGCGAGGTTGATGTCCTCGATACGCGGTTTTTATCAATTTCTCCTGCGAGAGGGTCTGGTCGATAGTGATCCTAGTCGCTTGATTGACAGTCCTCGGCAAGGCCGACCATTACCCAAGTCTCTCTCTGAGCAAGATGTCGATCGCTTGCTTGATGCGCCCGATACCGACAATCCGATCGAGTGCCGTGACCGCGCAATGTTGGAGCTGTTATACGCAACAGGGCTGCGTGTCACGGAACTGGTGACCCTGAAAATTAGTCAAGTGAGCCTCAATCAGGGGATTGTCCGAGTCATTGGGAAGGGAAGTAAGGAACGTCTCGTACCGATGGGTGAGGAGGCTCAGGATTGGATTTCGACCTGGTTGCGGGGACCTCGCCTCGAAATTTTGGGTGGAATTGGCTCAGATGTGCTTTTTCCATCAAAGCGAGGGCGTGAGATGACTCGCCAGACCTTCTGGTATCGTATTAAAATCTATGCCTCGCGAGCGGGTATCCAGACACACTTGTCACCACATACCCTGCGACATGCGTTTGCGACCCATTTGATTAACCATGGCGCCGATTTAAGAGTGGTGCAAATGTTGCTGGGTCACAGTGATTTAACGACAACCCAAATTTATACGCATGTCGCGCGAACAAGAATGCAAGCGTTGCATGAACAACATCACCCGCGCGGGTAGGCCGAGGCCCCTTCATGGCAGAAAGACAACGACACAGACGCCGCTTATCACAGAGTGAGACGCGACAGAAAAAGCGCAGGTCCAAGTGGAGCTTGTGTCTGTTTGCGCTTTTCATGTCGAGTGTGGTGTGGGGACAGGAAGATGCAGCTGCAGTCATCGCATCATCTTTAAAGGCGGCGATACTGGCAACGAATGGCACTAATATTGAGGTCGTTTCAGTCGAACCCGCAGAACCTGCGGGCCTTTTCCGCGTTATCTTGAGCACGGGGGAAGAGGTCTATGCGTTGCCTGATGGGAGCGCTTTTATCGTCGGCGACTTACTGATGGCTGACACCGGTGAACTGGTCAATGTCGACGTGCAGCGTCGAGAGGCGGCGCAACGAGCCTTCGATGGACAGCGCAGAGAGCTCATGGCCTCCGTACCGCTTGAGCAGATGATTATCTTTTCGCCATCGGGTGAGACGAAAGATTACATTAATGTCTTTACTGATGTGACTTGCGGCTATTGTCGTCGTTTGCACAACGAGGTGGCTCAACTGAATGACTTGGGGATTGAGGTTCGCTACTTGGCGTACCCTCGCTCGGGTCTGGGTACCGACGGCGCGCGTCTGCTTGAAACAGCGTGGTGCTCAGATGACCCACAGACCGCATTAACAGAAATGAAGGCCGGTGCGCGACCCGCGCTCAAGTCCTGCGCGCAGGCCCCCGTTTCAGAACACTTTCAGTTAGGTCAGCGTGTGGGTGTCAACGGCACGCCGGCCATCGTCACAAGCACCGGTCAGCTGATTCCTGGATATCGCCCAGCCGCAGATCTAGCGGCTGCGTTAGGTATTCAATAACCACTCGACCTCAACTTCTGCACCTCGGAGCAAAAAGACTTTGAACAATCATTTTCAGCGCATTGAGCGGTTGCCGCCGTATGTCTTCAACATTATCGGTGAGTTGAAGCAGGCTGCGCGGGCGCGGGGCGAGGACATTATTGATTTTGGTATGGGTAATCCCGACCAACCTACGCCACAGCACATTGTCGACAAGTTGATGGACACAGTGCGGCGTGGCGACACGCATCGCTATTCCCAGTCAAAAGGTATCCCAAGACTACGCCGTGCTATTTGCAATTGGTATCAGCAGCGCTATGACGTCACTTTGGATCCCTCAAGCGAGGCAATCGTCACGTTGGGTTCGAAAGAAGGGCTGGCGCATCTCGCTCTGGCGACGACCAGCATGGGTGACGCGATTCTCGTGCCGAATCCATCCTATCCCATTCATCCCTACGGTTTCGTCATCTCAGGCGCTGATTTGCGCCATGTACCGATGTCCGACGAAGCAACTTTTTTTGATGAATTGGATAATGCGATTCGTAATTCTTATCCCAAGCCGAAAATGTTGGTGCTCAATTTCCCATCTAACCCGACGGGTCATTGTGTTGAACTGCCTTTCTTTGAGCAGGTCGTTGCTGTTGCGAAAGAGCATGACATTTGGGTCGTGCATGACCTCGCCTATGCTGATCTCTGTTTTGATGGCTATGTCGCGCCCAGTATTTTGCAGGTACCAGGTGCTCGCGATGTGGCTGTTGAATTTTTCACGCTGTCAAAGAGTTACAACATGCCGGGCTGGCGAGTGGGATTTTGTTGCGGCAACAAAGAGCTCGTCGGTGCGTTGACACGGATTAAATCCTATCTCGATTACGGTATCTTCACACCGGTCCAGGTCGCGGCAATTACCGCCCTAGAGGGCGATCAGCAATGTGTGACCGATATCTGCAATATGTACCAGCGCCGCCGCGACGTATTGTGTCAGGGCCTTAAGGAGGCCGGTTGGCCTGTGACACCGCCGAAAGCGACCATGTTTGTTTGGGCTCAGATTCCTGAGTCATTTCGTGATTTGGGCTCCTTAGAGTTCAGCAAACAATTATTAGAGCGCGCGGGTGTTGCGGTATCGCCGGGCGTTGGCTTTGGTGAGTACGGCGAGGGTTATGTGCGCTTTGGCCTGATTGAGAATGAGCACCGGACGAGGCAGGCGCTTCGAGGCATTAAGCGGATGCTTCGTGAGGGGCCGATCAATAAAACTGGGACTGCCGCATGAGTCAGGCATCAATTCGCGTTGGCATTTGTGGCTTGGGCACTGTGGCGAGCGGCGTAGTCAACACGCTGCTTGATAATCGCGATTTAATCGCACGTCGGGCGGGCGGACTCATCGACATCGTCCATATTGGCGCCCGACGTGATAACCCGAACTGCGATACGGCTAACCTTAAGGTCAGTCGCGATATTTTCGACGTGGCAAATGACCCTGAAGTCGATATCTTGATTGAGTTAATTGGTGGTACGACGACGGCGCGAGAGTTGGTTGAAACCGCGCTGAAGGCGGGCAAGCACGTTGTTACCGCGAACAAGGCATTGATCGCGGAGGCGGGCAATGAACTATTTGCTCTGGCGGAAGCTCAGGGTGTGACGCTGCGATTTGAAGCCGCCGTCGCTGGTGGCATACCCGTGATTAAGACATTGCGTGAGGCGCTGTCTGCGAACCGAATTGATAGTGTCGCGGGTATCATTAACGGGACGGGTAATTTCATTTTGACGGAAATGGCAGCTAAAGGGCGCTCCTTTGAATCGGTTCTCGAGGAGGCGCAGGCGCTAGGATACGCTGAGGCCGACCCGACCTTTGATATTGACGGCACCGATGCTGCACATAAATTGGTCATTTTGGCCTCGCTCGCTTTCGGCATGCCACTCGATATCAGTGCGCCTTTTACCGAGGGCATTGACCGTGTTGCGCCGGAAGATCTGGAAAATGCTAAGGCGCTGGGTTATCGAATCAAACACCTTGGCATTGCACGTGTTGTCGGAGATGCCGTGGAGATGCGTGTTCATCCCACCTTAATCCCGCAGGATAAGCAGATAGCCACAGTCGATGGTGTTCTCAATGCGGTGCAAATTAAGGGCGATGCGGTCGGCGAAGTGCTCTTGGTTGGTCCAGGCGCCGGTGCGGGCCCTACAGCATCGTCGGTCTGCTCTGATGTGATTGATCTGGCCCGTGTTTTAACCAACCAACAATCGTGTGTTGTGCCGCCGTTGGGATGTCTAACAAGTCAATTGGTCGCGCGCCCGGTGATTACCAGAGCTGAGATTGTTAGCTCTTGGTATCTGCGATTGACGGCCGAAAATCGTCCTGGGGTCATGTCTGCGATCACGCGATTGTTGGGTGACGAGGGGATCAGCATCGAGTCGATGATCCAAAAAACACACAAGTCGGGTAGTCGCGCGCCCATAGTATTGGTGACCAATGCCACCTCGGCCGCTGCGTTAGATCGTGCCTGTGATCAAATCGCTGCACTCGATACCGTGGGTGAAGCCATCACCCGATTGCGCGTCGAGTCGTTCGACGCCTAGGGCCTGGAGAGAAGATCGTGTCTATGCGTTATATCAGCACCCGCGGACAAGCACCGACAATGAATTTCGAGGAGGTGTTATTAGCTGGATTGGCGAGTGATGGCGGCCTCTATGTGCCAGAGACTCTGCCCCGCTTTTCCTCTCAAGACATTGCCGAAATGGCGTCTCTCAGTTATCCAGAGTTGGCATTTAAAATTGTTGCGCCATTCGTTGGCGACGCGATACCCGACGCAGAACTCAAGGCAATTATTGACGACACCTACGCAGAGTTCAGACACGCAGCCGTCGCCCCATTAACCCAAATTGGGGCCCATCAGTGGGTGCTCGAGCTTTTCCATGGTCCGACTTTGGCTTTCAAAGACTTTGCGCTGCAGTTACTGGGGCGTCTGCTGGACTTTGTTTTGGCCCGACGCCAGCAAAAGGTCGTCATAATGGGCGCGACCTCGGGCGATACCGGCAGCGCGGCCATCGAGGGGTGCCGCCGGTGCGATAATATCGATATTTTTATTCTTCACCCGCATGAGCGCGTGTCAGAAGTACAGCGACGCCAAATGACGACGGTCATTGGCCCAAATATTCATAACTTAGCAATCGAAGGGAACTTTGATGATTGCCAAGCAATGGTCAAGCGCAGTTTCGTTCAGGCGCCGTTTCTGCCCGATGGGCGCGCATTGGTTGCAGTAAATTCGATTAACTGGGCGCGTATCATGGCCCAAATTGTCTATTATTTTTATGCAGCTGTGGCTGTGGGTGCGCCCCATCGCTCAGTGAGTTTTTCCGTACCCACGGGTAACTTTGGTGATATTTTTGCGGGCTACCTAGCGCGTCAAATGGGATTGCCCGTTGAGCAGCTCGTCATCGCTACCAATCGCAACGATGTACTGCACCGTTTGTTGGTTTCTGGCACTTATGCGCGGCAATCACTCGCTCATTCACTGTCGCCAAGTATGGATATTACAGTGTCGTCGAACTTCGAGCGTCTGATGTTCGATCTCTATGATCGTGACGGTGCGGCAATTTTAGCCTTGATGGAGCGCTTCGATAGTGGCGATATTGCGTTGTCCGAGGTGGCAATGGAGCGCGCACGTGGACTCTTTGCCAGCGCCAGTGTTGATGATGCCGAGACCTGTGCAGAGATACGGCGTGTTTGGGAGCATTGCGGCTACTTACTAGATCCCCACAGCGCAATTGGCACGGCCGCAGCGGTGCGCTGCCAGGTGAATTCGTCGACGCCAATGATTACTCTCGCAACAGCTCATCCGGCAAAGTTCCCGGAGGCGATTCAGCAATCAGGTGTGGCTACAGCGCCCACCTTGCCACAACATCTTCAAGATTTATTCTCTCGTGCCGAGGCGATGACGGTGTTGCCGAACGACTTGCAGGCTGTACAGCATTATATGGCCGAAAACTGTAACGCCTAATGAAGCCGAATCTGCGTCGACGACAGGCCGACATCAGTCGAGACCTTGGCGCCTCCTCGCTCCCTGAATTGCTACAGCGTTTATACGCAGCTCGTGGTATTACATCGCAGCAACAGCTAGACCTGCAGTTAAAGCGTCTGCTGCCGCCACAACATCTCAAGGGACTCGCTGAGGCAGCACAACTGCTGGCAGACGCTGTGGAGTTCGAGGCACAGGTGCTCATTGTTGGGGACTTTGACGCCGACGGTGCCACGAGTTCAGCGTTGGCGGTGTCTGTACTGCGACAATTCGGTTTGGCCAGTGTCTCCTATCTTGTTCCCAACCGATTTGAGTTTGGCTATGGCTTGAGCCCTGAAATTGTTGGAGTGGCTGCCACGCGTGAGCCGGACCTCATAGTGACGGTGGACAATGGTATCAGCAGTTTAGATGGCGTGGCCGCTGCACAAGCCTTGGGAATCTCGGTTTTGATTACAGATCATCATTTGCCTGGTGATTCGCTCCCCGAGGCGGATGTGATCGTGAATCCGAATCAACCCGGCTGTTCGTTCCCTAGTAAATGTCTGGCCGGTGTTGGCGTCATGTTCTATGTGTTGTCGGGAGTTCGCGCTGAGCTGCGAGCCCGAGGATGGTTTGCCTCTCAGGGCATCGAAGAACCTAACCTGGCTGATGCGCTAGACCTAGTGGCATTGGGTACTGTGGCCGATGTGGTACCACTAGATGATAACAATCGACGCTTGGTTGCGGCTGGACTAGATCGTATTCGCTCCGGGCGCGCGCGGCCGGGAATCGAGGCTCTTTTTGAAGTGGCCGGTCGCGATATTCGTCGCGCGAGTGCAAGTGATTTGGGATTTATTGCCGGTCCGCGGTTAAACGCGGCCGGCCGCCTCGACGATATGTCGCTGGGTGTCGAATGCCTTCTCGCTGAGTCAACGGCAGAGGCAAGAGGTGCGGCCGAGCGGCTTGATCGATTGAACCGAGAGCGTCGAGATATTGAACAGTCGATGCAGCACGATGCTCAGTTGCAGTTGCGAGAGCTTCAATTTGATGCGCGTTCAGCTCCCTTCGGTTTGGCATTATTTGACCCAACTTGGCATCAAGGCGTGGTTGGAATTTTGGCCTCGAGGCTGAAAGAACAGCTTTACCGACCGGTGATTATTTTTGCTGATGCGGGCCAAGGTGAACTAAAAGGGTCGGGCCGATCGATCTCAGGGGTTCATTTGCGCGATGTGTTGGCGATGGTAGATGCGGCGCATCCGGAGTTGATTCTCCGTTTTGGGGGTCATGCAATGGCCGCGGGTCTCACCATTGCGCAGGCGAATTTTGAGCGTTTCGCCCGGATTTTTAATGAGGCAGTCAGCAAATGGTTATCCGGTGCAGTTCCCGAGTGGCTTGCAGAAACCGATGGTGAGTTGTCCTCTAGCGATCTTTCTCTCGCGATGGCAAAAACACTGCGTAGTTCCGGCCCCTGGGGGCAGCAATTTCCTGAGCCCAGTTTTGATGGTGAGTTCGAAGTCGTGAATCACCGCATCGTAGGCGAGCGACATCTGAAATTACGCTTGTCACTGTCGGGACAGGAGTTTGACGCAATTGCTTTTAATATTGACCCCGATGAATGGCTGGCGGCCCCCCTGAAAAAGCTTGCCTGTGTCTATCAGCTCGATGTCAATGAATACAACGGGAAAGAGTCATTGCAGTTGTTGATTCAGACGCATTGGGACCCTCAGGAAGCGTAATATTTGAATAACTGTTGCTGGCGTGAACCAGCACTGTTCGCTAGACTCTGCGCCCTCTGTCGCAACTACAAAGTGAGTCATCGTGGAAGTCGCACCACTGGTCAATCAACTCAAGGATATCCGTACACGAACCGATGTGCTTCGGGGGTATCTTTGACTTTCTTGTCAAACGAGATCGCCTCAAAGAGGTAGAGCTAGAACTCGCGGAGCCCTCCGTTTGGGATGATCCGGAGCGCGCGCAAAAGCTGGGTCGCGAACGCGCCGCCCTAGAAATTGTGGTCGCAACCATCGAAGCGCTCGACAGCGGCCATGAAGATGCTTGCGCCTTGCTCGATATGGCTGTCGAAGAGAATGATGCTGAGACCGCCGAGGCGGTTGCCGCGGATATCCGCGATATGATCGAGCAGCTCGAAAAACTCGAATTTCGGCGCATGTTCGCGGGTGAGATGGATCCCAATAATGCTTATCTCGATATTCAAGCCGGCTCCGGCGGCACCGAGGCGCAAGATTGGGCTGAGATGCTGCTGCGGATGTATTTGCGCTGGGGTGAGGACAAAGGTTTTAAGACGACGCTCGTTGAAGCTTCGGCTGGCGAAGTAGCCGGACTGAAAAGTGCGACGGTTCAGTTTGAGGGTGAGTACGCCTTTGGCTGGTTGCGGACCGAGACTGGTGTCCACCGATTGGTTCGTAAGTCTCCGTTCGACAGTGGGGGGCGGCGGCACACATCCTTCGCATCGATTTTTGTGTCACCTGAAATTGATGACAATATTGAGATCGATATCAACCCTGCGGATCTTCGCGTCGATACTTACCGGTCATCGGGAGCGGGTGGTCAGCACGTGAACACGACAGACTCAGCAGTACGCATTACCCATGAGCCGTCTGGGATTGTCGTAAGTTGCCAGACTGAGCGGTCACAGCATCAGAATAAAGACAATGCTATGAAGCAGTTGCGCGCTAAACTGTTTGAGATGGAAATGTTAAAACGGAGTTCTGAGAAGCAGGCATTGGAAGATAGCAAGGCCGACATTGGCTGGGGCAGTCAGATTCGCTCCTATGTCCTTGATGATTCTCGAATAAAAGACTTAAGAACCGGAGTAGAAACTCGCAATACCCAATCGGTGCTCGATGGCGATCTCGATACTTTTATCGAAGCGTCATTAAAAAAAGGTTTGTAACGGGGACAAGCATGACAGAGAAAACGGATAGTCCGACAGTTGATGAAAATAAGCTCATTGCTGAACGACGTGCCAAGCTTGCGGATTTGCGGACGCAGGGAAATGCATTCCCCAGTGATTTTCGCCGCTCAGCAATGGCCGGCGACTTGCAGCAACAGTTCGGAGATCAGTCAAAGGAAGACTTAGAGTCCGCGGCTCATGAATTTGCCGTCGCCGGAAGACTGATTCGAAACCGCGGCGCTTTTCTCCTCATTCAGGACGGATCCGATGTTATACAGCTGTATGTCGACCGTCAGGCTCTCGATGATGCCACGCTGGTCGCAATCAAAGGGTGGGACCTTGGGGATATCGTCGGTGCTCGAGGCCTATTGCATAAAAGCGGCAAAGGCGACTTGTATATTAATATGCGAGAAGCGCGCCTTCTGACCAAAGCACTGCGCCCTTTGCCCGATAAGTATCATGGACTGGCTGACCAGGAGATGCGCTATCGGCAACGATACGTCGACTTGATCACCAATCCCGAGGTCCGAGATATTTTTCGTGTGCGCTCGGCGACGATCCATTGTATCCGTGAGTTTTTAAATGAGCGTGGATTTATGGAAGTCGAAACGCCCATGCTACATCCTATCCCCGGTGGCGCCGCGGCAAGACCTTTCGTTACCCACCACAATGCACTTGATATGGATATGTATCTGCGGATTGCGCCAGAACTGTACCTAAAGCGCTTGACCGTGGGTGGATTTGAAAAGGTCTACGAGATTAACCGTAATTTCCGCAATGAAGGTTTGTCGACCCGTCATAATCCCGAGTTCACCATGCTCGAGTTTTATTGGGCCTATGCGGACTATCGCGACGCGATGGATCTTACTGAGGCCATGCTCCGAGAGGTGACGCAGCGGGTGCTGGGAAGTACAACGGTCCAATACGGCGACGAGACCTTTGAATTTGACCTTCCTTTTCAGCGACTGACGGTGGTTGAGGCAATTCTGCAGTACAATCCGCACCTGTCTTCAGAGCAGATTTCAACCTTGGAGCGTGCTCGCGAAACTGCGAAGAGTCTTCATATCGACGTGAAGGACACTTGGGGTCTAGGCAAGCTTCAGATCGAAATTTTCGAGGAAACGACCGAGGCACAATTGATTCAGCCGACTTTTATTACTGCCTACCCCACTGAAGTTTCACCCCTTGCTCGGCGCAACGATGATGACCCCTCCGTGACCGATCGATTCGAATTCTTCATCGGTGGTCGTGAAATTGCCAATGGTTTTAGTGAGCTCAATGATGCCGAGGATCAGGCAGAGCGATTCAGGGCGCAGGTCGCCGAGAAAGATGCGGGTGATCTGGAGGCGATGCATTACGATGCCGATTACATCCGCGCACTTGAATACGGCTTACCACCTACCGCCGGAGAGGGCATTGGCATTGACCGCTTGGTGATGCTGCTGACGAATTCTCCGTCGATTAGAGATGTATTGTTGTTTCCGCACATGCGGCCTGAGTAGGTGGCGCTACGGCGCGATCTGACTTGGTTTGTGATCTGTCCACTGTTATTCTTGTCGCGAAAATTAAAAGGTAAAACAGTGACTCTCACTCCGTTGCTTCAGGCTGTCGCTTTCAGTGTGCTGCTGGTAACTTTGGCGGGTTGTGCATCTTCGCCGGTGCCAGATACTGAGCTAGACGCTGTTCTCGATTCAGAGATCAATCTTCATCTCCCGATCGATGAGCCTGAGGATTTTTCCTGCGAGTGCGTCGCAGCACCCAGTGAGAATTATTTTGATCGTGGTGTGAGAGCGCTCGCAGCCCGAGATTACCCTCAGGCAAAAATCTATTTTGAAGAGCATCGACTGTCAGCTGGGGAGGGTGCCGATCGAGAGGCAGATGTCGGTCTCGCTTTTGTGGCGTTGCTTTCCGTTGAAGTGTCGGAGAGTCATCCAGCATATTCTGCGTCAGGGATCGATGAGCGGGCCGAGGTCATGACTCTCGCACTAGCGGCGGTGACTGTACTTGAGGATCGCCTTAAAGCATTGACGGCTTTGAATGAGGCGCTTTCTACTGATCTTGAGCGCCGAGAGGACGCCCTCAAACGCCTTCGTGATCTGACGCTAGGTTTGTCGGAAGACTGACAATAAACTGCGTGCCCTGTTCCAGAGTGCTTTCCACCGAGACTGAGCCGCCCAGTAACTGACAGAAATCCCTAACGATCGCTAAACCAAGACCTGTGCCGCCATACAGCGAGGCGGTAGTGGCTTCTGCCTGAACAAACGCCTCAAAGACACCCGCCTGCTGTTCCTCGGACATGCCGATACCGTCATCTGTCACTGAGATCACTAATGTGTCGGAGGTCATTTGTGCTGTGACCTCAATATGACCATTTTCAGTAAATTTACAGGCGTTGGAAAATAAATTGGTGATGATCTGCTGTAGTTTCGCCGTGTCGGTATAGATCTCGTACATACTCTCGCGGTCGATACTCAAAGTCAGATGGTTGTTGCGTTGTGACACCAGCGGCGACAGTGAATCGCAGACTTGAACAATCACATCAGTTGGATCGACCTGATCAAGCGCGAGTTGCATTTTGCCAGTTTCAATTTTTGCCAAATCGAGAATATCGTTGATAAGGGTAAGCAACTGTCGTCCCGAAAAAATAATGGTGCTCAAATCGTGGCCAAATTGATCTCGGTTGATATTCTCGTCATCACTCAGTTCGTCCAGAAGCATTTCGCTGTAGCCAATGATCGCGTTGAGAGGGGTCCGTAACTCGTGGCTGACATTAGCCAAAAATAAACTTTTGGCGGCGTTCGCAGCATCGGCATCCGTTTTTGCCGCTTGCACTTCATCAATGGCGATTT
>Ga0181573_10001336_pt1 | contig 24527 bp, 15 predicted proteins | sample 101ome_25_FD_148643 | JGI IMG/M metagenome (GOLD analysis project Ga0181573, IMG submission 148643) | Coastal salt marsh microbial communities from the Groves Creek Marsh, Skidaway Island, Georgia - 101409BT metaG (spades assembly) | ecosystem: Environmental > Aquatic > Marine > Intertidal zone...
ACCACTTCGGACACACCCTCCCCGCTCTTGCTCTTCGTGTGACCCTTCAGAATCTTGACGGGCACGATCATGGGGTTGGTCATCAGGTCGCTGAAGACCTTCCCGTGGAACACGTGGGCGGTGCCGTCGTCGCTCGCCGACGCGAAGAGCGGGTAGGTCTGATGGAACGCGACGCCCCGGACGGCTGCGTCGTGGTAGCGCAGGGCCTTGTACGGCTTGACACTCAGGTCGAGGTCGAACCAACACACCCTCTTGTCTTCACCCCCGAGGATGACGTGGTCGCCGCTGGGGTGGATCGACATGCTCGTGATGACGCCCGACCCTGAGACGAGCTTCTTGGCGAGCGACTGCTTTGCGAGGTTGTACACTCGGACAGCCTGTTGGGTGGCGACGAAGAAGAACGGCTTCGTCGGGTGGAACATGGCACGAGCCACGATGCCCTTGTTCTTTCTGAAGGGGTTTTGACTGTGGCCCTTGCTGAGCTGGTGGACGAGGACCGCCTTGGTGTTTCCCTTGGGGCAGACCGAGCTAAAGTAGTCGCCTGCGGCGTGCCAGGAGACGTCTTTGACTTCAAACGAATGCTTGATGGCGACCGCAGGCACCGGAGCACCGGCACTCGACGTCACGACCGCCTTGTCGAGGGCCCACGTCGCCGGCTTGCCCGCGGCCGCATCGCCCTCCTCCTCTTCCTCACCACCGTCACCGCTGTCACCGTCGCCCGCGACCGCCTCGAGCGCCTCCGTCGCCGCAACGTACGCCGCCTCGCTCAATTTCACCGGGACCAGCACCACCCGCTTCCCCACCGCGACAGCCACAAGCCCGAGCTCCCGCCTCGGACACCACGCCACCCGCTGGACCACGTCGCCCTTCTCACCAAACGTAAACACCTGCATACACCGCCCGGTGCGCACCTCCCACAACCGCATCGTCCCATCCTTCCCCCCGCTGACCAGCCACTGCCCGCTCGGGTGCACGCCCAGGCTCGTCACCTTGCCCTTGTGCCCCTCGTACCGAACACTCAGAATCGCAGGGAACGGCTGGAGATCCTTCGGCTTGGGCAGCTTTGGCACCAAGCTCTCCGGGTCCCGCATTTCCATCCGCTTCACCCTCGCCCGCGGACACAAATACAGGTCAAGGCACCGCTCGAACCGCTCCTTCACGAACCGCTCGTACGCCGGCACCTTCCGCAGGCAATCAAACGCCTGCGGGATGAACGGCGGCGGCAACTCGCTCTCCTCGGCCTCCAACTTGGCCTGCATCTCTTCCTCCTTCGTCAACAAGTACTCTTTCGGCGGGTTGTAGCTCTCCTCGTGCCCGGGCAGCACCATCTTGGGCGCCGCCAGGTACGTCAGTCCGGCGAGTGTCTTCTGCCCTTCCCCGTCCCCGTCCGCCTGTCCCCACAGCTCGTACACCGTCGGCGCCTTGGGCGCCGCCTGCGTGCTCAGCCACCCCTTCCTGATGGCCCGCACCAGCTTGACGACCTTCTTCTCCTCCCACTTGGACGGCACGAACCGACGCTTCGGCTCCGGCGCCGCACTCAGCGGCATCACCTCTTTATGCCGACTGAACCAATCGTTCTCCTCGGGGTACAACTCCATGGACTCGGCATGCGCAAACCGCCCCGTCCGGATGTTCTGAATCATCCGCATCTCCTCCTTCGTCAGCGTAATCTCCTCGTCGTTATACTGATCGTACACCTTCCGGTACGCCGTCGGATCGTCCGTCTTCTCCAACAACGCATCCAACTTGTCCTTACGCCGCGACTTGAGGATCTGCTCCCCCGCCTGGTCGTACCCGATATGCTGCTCGTCGTCATACCAGGAGAGCGGCACGGCACCCACCGTGTTCCTCTGCGGACGCTCCTCCTCGGAAGAATCCGACGCCGCATCGTCAACGTCGTCAACGTCGTCAACGTCAGAAGAGTCTGACACGCTACCAAACTCGGCTTCATCAGACCCGCTCCCAGCCTCTCGGCCCTCCCCGCCCCCCTCGAGGGCCCGTTGGTACGCGCGAATCGCGTCCTCGACGTCAAGATCCGCCCCCACACGCTCGGCCTCCCGCCTCTCCTCCTCCAAGCGCTCCTCGTCAGACCCAGACCCGTCGTCCAAGTCGGCGATTTCGAACGACTCGTCTCGACTCGATGCGTCCGGGCTCTCAGGTTCGTCCAATGCATCGAACGCATCCTCTTTCTGTGGCTCGGGATGCACCCGTGGCCGCCTGCGCGCACTCTTACTGCCTGCCATTCGGAAGAAGAATCGAGAATTGGATGCAATACGTTCTCGTCATGCACGACCGCTCGCCGCAGCGTGGTGGACTCGACGACTCGGCACGCACAGCGGTGATCGGAGCAAGGGTATGTATTGTGTAAACTGGTATGGATTGTGTAAACGTGGAGGCCTCCTCCTCGCAGGTCGAGGTGGCGGGGAACCTCGGTACCGGTGCCTCGCGAAGCTGGACTCCGCAGCGAGCTCTTCGCTGACAGATCTCTTCGCGCCGAATACGTTTATAGATTCATCCATCCATTAAGGCGCACGAGACTGGACGCGCGGACGATATTCTTCACCGAGATCGCGTCGAATCGTCGAATTTGAATCGTCGGTGCATCATCAGCAAGAAATGTCCCTGCACGCGGCTATTCCACAGCGCGCGCTTTCTCCGCTGTCGTATATTCATCGGCCTCATCGACCGCATCGACCGCGTCGGGTGTCCAACTCCATGACGGGACAAACCCCGTGGTTTTCTCGGCCAGGCGCCACCCCGGCCTCGGCGACGGACGGGGCGGACGGGGCGGACGCGACCGGGCGTCATCAGTCTGTGTATGACATCCAGCCGGGTCGGCCGTACCCGCTTGGCCCGTCTGTCGCCGACTCGGCCGCTCCTGGGGTCAACTTTGCGTTGGCTGCACCGAACGCCGTGGCCGTCTCGCTGGTCATTTTTGACGACGAGGGGAACGAGGCGGCGTCGCTGCCGATGACCAAGGACGACGTGGAGGGCGTGTTTCATGGGTATGTTGCCGGTCTTCCGCAGAAGGAGGTCCTGTACGGCTATCGGGTGGAGGGCCGCGGGGGCTGGGAGACGCCGTTCCGTTGGGACTCGAGCAGGGTGCTCCTGGATCCGTACGCGCCCAATGTTGCCGGGAGGAGTCGGTTTGGGGTGCGGGATGCGTTTGAGAAGTTTGAGCCGGTCAAGGGCTCGATGTCCTACGGGACGTTTGATCTTACTAAGGGGGAGTTTGACTGGGGGGCCGGGTACGCAAGGCCGGGTATCCCGGAGGAGGACCTGGTCATCATGGAGCTCTCGGTGCGGAGCTTCACGGCGGCGCCGTCGAGTGGTCTGCCGGAAGACGCCAGGGGCACCTTCAAGGGGGTCGCAGAGAAGGCAGACCACCTGGTGGAGCTCGGGGTCAACGCGGTCGAGCTGCTGCCGATCTTTGAGTACGACGAGCTCGAGTTCCAGAGGCAGAAGAACCCGCGGGACCATATGGTGAATATCTGGGGGTACTCTCACTTGAGCTTTATGGCGCCAATGTCGAGGTTTGGGAGCGAGAAGGGGCTGTCGCCGGCGGGAAACGCGTTGGCGGCGGCAGACGAGTTCAAGGAGATGGTCAAGACGCTTCATTGCAAGGGGATCGAGGTTATTCTCGACGTTGTGTATAATCACACGGCGGAGAGCGACGATGCGGACCCGTATCTGCTGTCGTGGCGCGGGATTGACGCGTTGGAGTACTATCAGCAGGTGCCGGGAGGACACCCGGCGCTGGTCAACTTTTCCGGGTGTGGCAATACGGTGAACGTGAACGGAAGGCGTGGGAAGGATCTGGTCATCGAGAGCCTGGTGCGATGGGTGGAGGAGTATCACGTCGACGGGTTCCGGTTCGACCTGGCCACGTGCCTGTGTCGGGACGAGCGCGGGAACCTCTTGGACGATCCGCCGCTGATTCGCGCGATCGCCAAGCACGAGGTGCTGAGCAAGGTGAAGATCATTGCCGAGCCGTGGGACCTGGGGGCGTATCAGGTGGGAAGCTTCCCCGCCTACCGGAAGTGGAGCGAGTGGAACGGCGCCTACAGAGACGTCGTGCGGCGGTTCGTCAAGGGCGACGAGGGTCTGAAGTCGGCTCTGGCGACGCGGATGAGCGGAAGCCAGGATCTCTACGCGAAGAGCGACCGGAAGCCGTTCAACTCGATCAACTTTGTCATTGCGCACGACGGCTTCACGCTGCGGGACCTCGTGTCGTACAACGGCAAGCACAATGGGGCAAACGGGGAGGACAACAACGACGGAACGAACGATAACTTCTCGTGGAACTGTGGGTGCGAGGGGCCCAGCGGAGACGAGGGCGTGAACGCGCTGCGGCTGCGGCAGATGAAGAACATGATGGTGGTGTTGATGATGTCGCAGGGGACCCCCATGGTGCTTTCTGGAGACGAGTACGGGCAGACTAGGCACGGAAACAACAACTGGTACGGCCATGACAACGACATGACACAGTTTGACTGGGAGGCGCTGGACGCCGCCAAGGCCGACGGCGCCTTTTACCACTTCTACAAGAGCATCATCGGGTTCAGGCGCTCGTGCCCGCTGCTTGGACGGCGCGAGTTCATGTCCGATGGATGCATCACGTGGCATGAAGACAACTGGGACGACGCCAGCAGCAAGTTTCTGGCGTTTACGCTGCACGACAAGGGCGAGTGGGAGGGAGACCTCTACTGCGCGATCAACGCGCACCACTTTGAGGTGACGGTCGGCTTGCCGTACGCCGGTCAAGGCAGGAAGTGGTGCCGGATCGTGGACACGAACCTGCCCGCGCCGAGGGACTTTGTCGCCGGCGGCAACGCGGGCGTCGAAGGCACGTACAAGATGCATGGGCATTCTTCAATCATCCTCGTCAACAAGAGGGCGGCGGCCGGGTCATGAGTAACAAAATGTAGATACCGTCTTCGTCTTCTTCAGCTTGTAGATTGTCGCCAGCGCCGTCTCGAGGGAGCTGATGAGCGCCGCCTTTTCCTCCTCGCGCCGCTCCAACTCCTCGCGAACCATCGCCAGCTGCCCGGCGAAGCTCTTCTCCCGTCGCGCGGCGATCCCCGCATCCTCTCGCAAGACATGATTCACCCGCTCGAGCTCGTCAATACGCGCCAAACACGTCCGCATCTGCTCGGCCATCTGCCGAGACCTCGTCTCAAGCGAGGCCCGCTCCATCCCCAGCTCACGCTCGTTCTCCGTCCGCTCCAGGTCGAGCTGCGTGCTGAGATCGTGAATCTTCTCGTGAAGCCGATACACCTCGTACTGCGACTTCTGATATGCCGCCTCCCGCTCCCGCTCGCGTCGCTCCTCCTCCTCGCGGTCTAGGCGTGGTTCCCGGTCCCGGTCCCGTCGCCGGCCGCGCTCGTCAGACGGGGGCGTGGGCGGCAACGGGCCCCCCAAGCAGCGGACGAAGAGCCTGCGCCACATATTTCGGGGACGGATAAAGGCTCTGGATCTGGTACGGGCGCGGTGGGCGGGTGGCAAGGGAAGTCGCCTGGAGTTGACCAGGCTGGACCCTAGGTCTGACCAAGGTCAAGAGCAGCGCTCGTCCGGCTCGTCCATCGATCCGGGAAACGACGCCGCGGCGTGTGTCACCACGTCATATCGTGATCTATTGGGTGACTGGATCACGTGTCTGTGTCCGATGGAGGGCGCACGATTCGACCGGGCCGTTCTCGAAAAACGAGCAAGATGTACTGGGTGATCCTCGCCGTGTTCGTGGCAGCTGCGGCCTGCTGTGCCGAGCGACTGACTGCGAGACGACAACTCATTAGTCACAAGGCTACAGAGAGAAAAAAATCAACACGAAGATTGCGACATGGGCGGAGAACGAGGCGACCGCTGACGAAGACGCGGCAAATATCGAATAGTCCTCGGCCGCCACGTCGTACCCGCTGACGACATCCTCGACGGCCGAGCAGTCGCGGGCAGCTTCCGATGACGGGAAACAGCACGACTGGATCTGTGCCTCGGTGAGCGCACTGCGCACTTTCACCGATACGGACTGAAGTGCTGCCCCGAATTGTTCGGTCCCAGGGCGGAAGGTCTGCACCCAGAGGCACTTGGTTGCATCAGGGTTGCATTCACCCACCAAATCGACTGACGCGTCGATCCCCGATGACGACCACCCCTTGGACGGATTGCACGTGCCCCACAGTGCTGAATGCCAACCGCGTGTCAGATTGTACGGACGCCAAGCCCTGCTGGACGTTCCTGCGGGCGAGGTATACACGTCGCAAATAACCATACCCGCCCTTTCAGTCGTATAGAAATCGTTCAGAAGTTTGAGCTCTGCGATGGCGTCAGGGGGCACAAAGGCTGCATCTGAACTGTTCATGAATTCGTCGTTCAACTGGATGAAAAGCGGAATAGGCAGCGTTCCATTCGTTCCGAGACCGATGGTCGCGATCTGCTCACTGGTCATGTTCCCAGCAACCGGAACCGACTGCGGCGAGATGACCGTGCCAGCCTTTCCCGGGAGCTCAACCCATACGTCGCCCACCTGCAAGGAACGGTCGAGGTCTGTGAGCCATTCTCGTCGGGTGTACAAGGACGAATTTTTCCGACAAACCTGCTCCGGTACGCCACAAATGGACGCGCACACGTTGCATGAGAACAGAGAAAGCAAACCGAATCGAAACAAGTGCGAGATGATCATATTCGTCAAAGTTTTGATCAAAGCTTCCTATAGGAACCTAACCTAGCTAGCTAGCTAGGCAGCATTTTTCTTCTCCTAGCTATAGCTATCGTTCAAGTGATCATCCATGAAGATACCGTTCTTTTGCAGCGTCTTGTGCGCCTTTTTGGCCCTCGCCGTGGCCGACTCGGTCGGGCCGGTCGAAACAGCGGAGAGGTACGGACGCGTCGGTTAAAATTTCCGAAAATCTCGAGAAATCGAAGCCACCGACTTTCTCCCTCACGCACTCGCTCGGTCCTGTTCGTCGTCGCCAGCCGCATCATCGGTGGAGAACCTGCCGGGAAGGACGAACACGGTTCGTACGTGTTGATATTGGACGAGAACCAGCGCCAGAGCTGCGGGGGCACGGTGCGGTTTTGACCTCGACGACAGACGTGCGCTAGCGCGCCCCGACTCTCTCTCTTTCCCCCTGGAGCTTCACGGGCAACTCGACTTGACTCTCACTCGCGCTACGCGCTACGCTCGTACGCCAGGCCATCCAAGAGAATCTCGTGCTGACGGCCGCCCACTGCGTCGACTTCATAGAGAACCCGCGCAAGACAAAGGTGTACGTTGCCAAGGGCAACATCAAGTACGACCCTGATTATGAACGCCTCGAGAGTGCGGACGAATTGACCGAAGCCGTCGAGATCTTTGTTCATCCGGACTACCACAATAGTGACGGGAACGATATCGCCATCATTCGCGTGAAAACCAGTCAGCCGCTGAGTGGGCCCTTCGTCAAACTGGCCAAGCATCGCTCCAAGCTCCGGAACATGATTCAGATGACGGCAGTCGGCTTTGGCATTTCGAACGACTATCTCAAGGAGTTGCGAGATCCCACAGATTTTGGCCCGTATGTTGCGGTGTCCCCGCCTCGTCTCTACGAGGCCGATCTCCAACTTCGACGTCCAGGTCAGGCGCCGTGCCCGCGTCAAAACAAGAGGCCCGATGCGTGTGACGGGGGTGACGGGGGCGATGCCTACAACTGCCGTCCCATCACGGAAGAGAAGGAATTCTGCGTTGTTGGAGAGTGGTTCTATGGCAGGAACCCCAATATTCCATACGGCGTGGGCAAGAAGAGTGCGTGTAGTGGCGACAGCGGTGGTCCTATCTACTACAAAGGAGTCCAGTACGGAGTCGCGGGGAGCGTCCTCGACAAGGCCTTGTGCCAGCAGGCCTTCCTCAACCCGTTCACCATATACACCAGGGTCTCGGGCCATCGCAAGGACTTTATCGACCCGATCGTCAAGAAGAACCCGTACAAAAGCAGGGGCTAGGGGTGCTGACGGCAGACACAGAAATTTTTCGCATGTAACGCTTCTTGGCGCGTATACTCCAGGCCGTATACACTACGAAAAACAGGAGGACCGCGCGGAGCTCAAAGCACGGAGAAAACGCGGGTGTGGAAGCTTTTTTCGAACGGCCGATTCCGGTTGACGCCACCCCTCCGCCACCCAGCGACCGGTTGTGGCGACGACGACCAGTCCCACCGAGCTGTCACGGGGTCCGCGGACCTTCAGCCAGGCGTAGCCTAGCCATCCCCAAGGAACAAAACACGTCACCATGGCGGGGCAAAAACAGCGGCCCCCGGGCCGCAAAGACGCCAACTACTTCTGCGAATATTGCCAAGTATGGATGGCCAATCACGCTACCGTGAAGCAGAAGCATGAGAATGGCGGCAAGCACAAAGCGGCAGTCGCGGCAAAGATCCGGGGCATGAAGGAGAAGGAGAAGGCCGCCAGCCGGGAGGCGGCGCACAACAAGGCTGCGATGGAGGCGATCGAGCGGGAGGCGGCTGAGAAGTACCAGGAGTCCGACCGGTCGAGAGAGACAAAGGGAACGTGGGAGTTCCAAGAGTCGACCGGCTACTATTACAACGCCGTGCACCGCCATTACTACGACACGGCCAGCAAAATGTATTACGGCGGCACGCCCCCCGCGTGGACAGACTCGCCCGACATACCGGCCGTGGCTCGGTTCGGTGTCGGTGGCGGTGGTGTGGGGCAGATAGATCCCCTGCTCGCCGGGACGGGCGTCAGTAAGTACCCCAAGGGCATGAAGGTGGGCGACGTGAACCATCCGCAGGCAGGAATCGGGAAGGTCGAAGGCTTCAAGGTGTCTGGCGGTGTGAAGAAGTTTGTGGCAATCCCAGGGAGGACGTTGACCAAGCGACAGCAACAGGAGGTGGAGTTCCAGAAGAAGCGGGACGCCGCCAGACGGTGGGTATTGGACTCTGACTGCCGGGCCCCGAGCCTCTCTATTTCTCTATTTCTCACTCGCGCTACGCGCTTCGCTCGATCCCCAGGCGCGTCCAAAAACGAGACGATGCGAACTTCGGATTTGACTTGTAATCGCACGTGTGTTTCACTCGTCGTCACTACTCAACAGGTCGATGACGATGTCGTTGATGTCGCCATTGTCGCCATTGTTCTCGACGTTGCCAGCCGGCGACCCACGCAGGGCCGGCACGGGCGCGGCGATGGCCTGCTCCCCGCCACAATCGCCGGCCCTCGCCGTTTCCACGTCGAGGGCTCCCACATCTTGGTCGCCGACTTTTTCCTTGACTCTCCCCGCCACCCCTCCCCGCCACGCCTCCAGCCCCAACGCCCCCCCTCGCCGCCCGTACACAGGTTCCATCAGCACCTCCTCCACAATCTTCTGCCGCCGCTCAAACTCCTCCACCGCACCACCGAGCACCCCACACGTCGACGGCGTCAGCATCACCACCCCGTCCCTCACAACCGCGTCCGGATCGATCACCAACTTTGACCCCAACCGCGGCCAACCCGAAGCAAATGACATAGGCTGATGCTCGATCGCAGTGTGATGCCGCCGTCCGTCAAACACGAGCAGCTTGAGCATCCGGGCGTGCGTGCTCCCTCCTCCGCCGTTTGATGACGCTCCACCTGGCGGGACGTACCGTCGCGTGCACGGCTGAGATATGTCCTCCACATGCTCGATTTGAACAAACCATGGGCGACGGTCTCGGTCTGGAGCGGCGACGGCCGCGTCGTCCGTATTGTCGCGGCCACTTGCGTCGCCGGCAGGGACAACGGCGGGACCGGCTCCGTCCTCCCGTGCCACCCAGTAGTGCCGCATGTCCGTGCACAACACGTAGTCCAAGAACAGCGCAAAATGCCTGTCCGAAGCGCCGTCTTCCCCCGATACGCCTCCCGCGACCCCCAACCGACCCCAGACCTCGTCCTTCCAGCCCTCCTCGATCGCGGTCATCAGCCTCGCACGCAGGTCCCGAACGCCAGCGCCCGCCTGTGCCGCGTCCACACCTTCTTCATACGTCATCAGCGCCCTCGGTCGACCGCCGTCGTCGCTCGTCCTGTTTGTGACCGACCGTGATTCGTCTTTTTCGAATTTCAGTTCAGCGGGACGTGGCGTGTGCTCAATCTCAATATACCGGTAGGGCATTAATTCGTCCCGTTTCAGCGTGCGATGGGTAAGAAGAATCGTAAGAAGGCGGCCGAGGACGCCTTCTTCGCCGACTTCGCCTCGGACGAGGAAGGTCAGACGAATGTTGCATCGGAGGAGACGGCGGTGGAACGGCCAGGTGCGTGCTGGGTGGGCCATTGCGCGTGTGGACTTACTGACTGACTGACTGACTCGTATCGTCACTTCTCATCGTCACTCGTCACTCACTCGCCGTCTCTTCCGTCTCTTCCGTCTCTTCCGTCTTCGTGCAGCAAACACAGCTCCAAAAGGCAAGAGCAAGAAGAAGAACGCGAAGAAGAACGCCAAGCAGGCTTTCTTTGAGAGCGATGATGACGACGTGATCGACCCGCTGGCGGGCGTGGCCAAGGCCGTGGCGGTGGCGAGTTCGGAGAGCGAGGACGAGGAGGCGGTGGTTAAAGCGGCCGATCAGGGCGAGGCGTTCGACGCCGGGGTGGAAGCGGGCGAGGACGGGGACGAGATTGCCGGCGATGACGACGAAGACAATGAAGACGACGAAGACGACGAGTCGCCGGTCAAGGGCAAGTCGAGCGGGTCTGCGTTTGCGCTGCTGGGCGGCGACGAGAGCGGTGAGGACGACGAGTCGTCGGATGAGGACGAGGCGCCAATCTCAAAGGGCGGGTCGTCTGCGTTTGCACTGCTCATGGGGGACGACGACGACGGCGACGACGGCGACGACGACGACGACGCAGAGTCGGACGCAGAGTCGGACCGCGGTCCGAAGATCCTCATCGGGAAGGTGGCCTCGGTCGCAAAGCACCCGACCTCGTCCAAGCTCAAGGTGTGTGGGGTGTTTTGTGGGGACGATGTCGGTACCAAGTCGATTGTGACGAACGTAGATTCGGTCGAGAAGGAAGCGCTCGTTGTCGTGGCGCTGGCCGGGGCGAGGACTCCAGGGAGCGGAATGGCGATCGAGGTGACCAAGGTTCGAGGGGTGATGAGCGAGGGGATGATGTGCAGTGGGTATGACCTCGGGTGGGATAACGAGGCGGATGGGGTGCTGGCGAGGGTACCGGGGTCGTTCGCGGTCGGGTCGGCTTGTCCGGAATCTCGGCCAGAGTTGAGCGCCGAGGAGGTGGTCAAGGAGAAGAAGGCCAAGAAGAAGAAGAAGGGGGCGGCGGCCATCGAGAGTGCGTTTGCGGCTCTGGGATTGGAGGAGGAGGCTGGTGCGGTGGAGAAGAAGAAGGAGAAGAAGAAGAAGAAGAAAGGGCTGGACTTTGACGCGCTGATGGCAGAGGCGACCGGGGACGGCGGCGGCGCCGAGGCCGAGGGGGCGGGTGGGGTCAAGCCGAGTGCGTCCGCGGACAAGAAAGGCAAGAAGAAGGGAAAGAAGGGTGGCAAGAAGGAGGCGGCTGAGGAGGAGGATCTGGATGCCATTTTGGCCGAGCTGGGGATGGAGAAGGAGGTGGCCAAGGAGGCCCCGGCGGAAGAGCCCGCCAAGCAGCAGCAGCAGCAGCAGGGGAGCATCAAGCCGACCGACGAATCGCAGATGACTGCGGCGCAGAAGAAGAAGGCGAAGGCCAAGGCGCGGGCCAAGGCGAAGAAGGCGGCCGCCGCGATGGACGCCTCTGAGGACGCCGAAGCCCCTGCGCCGGCAGCGAGCGAGCCGCAGGCACAGGCGGAGGACACCAAGGACACGAAGCCGAAGAAAAAGGTGTCAGCGGCCGTCCGACGGATGCAGGAAGCACTCGAGGCAAAGAAGAAGGCCGACGAGGAGATGGCACGGCTCGAGGCCGAGGAGCGGGCCAGGGAGGAGGAGGAGGAGCGGCTGGCCGCAGAGGAGGAAGCGCGGAAGAAGGAGGAGGCGGAGAGAAGGAAGGCCGAGAAAGCGGCAAAGCGCGAGCAGTTGAAGAAAGAGGGCAAGCTGTTGACGGCCAAGCAGAAGGCCGAGCAGGAGCGGTTGGCGCGGGTCCGGGAGCAGATGCTCAAGGCGGCCGGCATCGACGAGGCAGAGTTGGCCGTGAAGAAGAAGCCCACGTACGGGAAGAAGAAGGGACCGTCCAAGAAGCCGAGTCACTCCAAAAGCGAGACCGAGGAGGCGGAGAAGGCGGCGGAGGCAGCCAAGCCGCCCGAGCCCGAGCCGGACGCAGAGCCCGAAGCGGCCGCTCCCGAGGATGAACCGGTCGAATCGTGGGAGGAAGCTGCAGACGATTGGGAAAATATGGACGAGGACGATATCAAGCTGCCCATCGGAGAGGAGGACGAGCTCGTCAAGGAGGAGAAGGCCAAGGCCGCGGCCGCCGCGGCGGCCAAGGCAGAGGCCGAGCGCAAGAAAGCCGAGCAGAAGGCGTCTGCGGGTGGCCGTAGCGATAGCGATAGAGACGGCGACAGCGATTCTGGATCAGAGTCTGGCGACTCCTCGGACTACAGCTCGAGCGACTACTCCGACTCAGAGTACTCGGACTCGGACGAGGAGGCCGAGCGGCTGCGGGAGGAGCGGCGGTTCGCCCAGCGCGAGAAAGAGGAGGCGCGGCTGCGCGAGGCACTCGCCAACAGGAACCCGGAGGACCTTCGCTCGCCGATCTGCTGCATCCTGGGGCACGTCGACACGGGAAAGACCAAGATCCTGGACAACATCCGACGTACCAACGTGCAGGACGGGGAGGCGGGCGGTATCACCCAGCAGATTGGTGCCACGTATATCCCGGCCGACGCACTCATGAAGCGTACCGAGGAGCTCCGCAAGGGCCGCGAGTTTGACCTCAAGCTGCCCGGCCTGCTGGTCATCGACACGCCCGGGCACGAGTCCTTCTCGAACCTCCGTTCCAGGGGATCTGGTCTGTGCGACATCGCTGTGCTCGTCGTTGATCTGATGCACGGCCTTGAGCAGCAGACTATCGAGTCCATCAACCTGCTCAAGATGCGCAAGACGCCGTTCATCATCGCGATGAACAAGATCGACCGCATCTACCAGTGGAACACCGTCGAGAACTCGCCCATCATGGACGCGCTCGATCGCCAGAAGCCCGAGTGCATCAAGGAGTTCGAGCAGAGGATGGCGGAGATGACCCTGCAGCTCAACGAGCAGGGTCTCAACGTCGCCCTCTACTGGAAGAACAAGAACCCCCGGCAGTTTGTCAACATCGTGCCGACGTCCGCCATCACGGGCGAGGGTATCCCGGACCTGATGCAGATCCTCGTCAAGATGACCCAGACACTCATGGTCGAGAAGCTCATGTTCGTGCCGAACCTGCAGTGCACCATCCTGGAGGTCAAGCAGATTGAGGGTCTCGGGACCACCGTCGACGTCATCCTCATCAACGGCGAGATCAAGGAAGGCGACACCATTGTCGTGTGCGGTCTGAACGGACCAATCGTCACCAAGATCCGAGCGCTGCTCACCCCACAGCCGTTGCGCGAGATCAGAGTCAAGAGCAGCTACGTCTCGCACAAGAAGCTCCGCGCCGCGTCGGGCATCAAGATTGCCGCCAACGGGCTCGAGCACGCCGTCGCCGGGACCCAGCTGTTCGTCGTGGGCGAGGATGACGACATTGAAGCGATAAAAGACGAGGTCATGGAGGACATGCAGGACATCTTCAGCTCGGTCGACAAGACGGGCGAGGGCGTCTGCGTGCAGGCGTCCACCCTGGGCTCCCTCGAGGCGCTCCTCGAGTTTTTGAAGTCCGACGACGTCCAGATCCCAGTCGCGTCTATTGCCATCGGCCCGGTTCACAAGAAGGACGTGATGCGCGCCAACATCATGATCGAACGCAAGGCCAAGAAGTTTGGCGTCATCCTGGCCTTTGACGTGCCCGTCACGAAAGAGGCCAAGGAGCTCGCTGAGGAGATGGGCGTGCAGATCTTCAGCGCCGACATCATCTACCACCTCTTCGACGCATTCGAAGCCTACCTGAAGAAGGTGAAGGAGGAGGAGCAGGAGGCCGCCAAGGACAAGGCGGTGTTCCCGTGCGTGCTGAGGATCATGCCAGAGCACATCTTCAACCTCAAGGACCCGATCATCGTCGGCGTCGAGGTCCTCGAGGGTGTCGCCCGCGTCGGCACCGTCCTCTGCGTCCCATCCAGGGGGAAAATCACGGTGGGTAAAATCGCGGGGCTCGAGAAAGAAAAGGGAAAACCCTTGCAAAAGGTCGCAGCCGGAGACACCGTGGCCATGAAGCTCGAGGCCACCACGCCCGCAGAGGCCCAGGTCCTTTTTGGGCGCCACTTCGACGCCCAAGACGCCCTCGTCTCCCGAATCACCCGCGAATCCATCGACGTCCTCAAGGCCAATTTCCGCGACGACATGTCCAAGGACGAGTGGCGACTCATCATCCGGCTGAAGAAAATGTTCAACATCGACTAACCACGCTGTAAACACAACCCGACACCTCGCGAAGCCAATAAATAATTACACCCAGTGACACCAGTATCACTCGCTCACACGCTGGCCTCGGCCTTCTTCCTCAGCACAATCAGCTTCTTCTTGGCCGCATACCTCGCCGCACTCTTCACCTTCCTCTTGGCCTCGAGCTCCGCGACCACCTCGTTATGCTTCCACCCGATCGCCTCGCTCAGATCCCCCAACCTCACACTCTTATGTCCGTGCTGCAACCTCAGCACCTTGAGCGCGTCCGGCACCACCATCCTCTTCACCTTATCATACGGCGCCGGCACCCCCTCGAACACCTTCACCCTCTCCATCGCAGCAGCCCCCCTCGCCGTCTTATGCGGGCACATCCCACGCACAGTACGCCACAGAATCTTCGACGGCGCCCTGAACTTCACGGCCCCACGACGCGGGTTGGTCACGGAACGCTTGTTCAGAAACCTCTCATACTTGGCCTTCTGACGCACCATCCCCCCCGAAATCTGAATATCCTCACAGCGAACACACACCACGTGGTGACCAGACAGCACCTGCTTGGCAACAATGGACGCGAGGCGACCAAGCATATGGCCCCTGCAGTCGATGACAGTCGTCTGTAGAAGTAGTAGAGGAGGCGTCGGTCGTGAGTCGTGAGTCGTGCGTCGACGGGTATGTGTGTATATGTATACGTGGCGTGTATACGCGCCGCGCACGGGAATCCCGGCGTTCGTTCTCCCGCCGCGCCGGACCCTCCCGAGAACGATTCTCGAAGCCGCATCCGGAGCATATGCGCCGCAAGGGCCCCTCGCGAAGCACGTATACAACCACAGACACGGAATAGACATTGGGAACGCCCGACGCCCGCAGCCAACCGGGGAAGAACGAGAAAACGAGCCGCAGCCGCAGCCTTTCAGACTGCGCGGATTCGGACGGACGACGGCCGCCGGCGCCAGTCCCGGCGCGCACCACGAGATCGCATACGTACCTGAGGCATCTTGTCGATAGATAAATGACTATGCGACGAGGCGAGTGACGGAGGCGCCGAGTGCGAGCGGAGGACGTCTGAATTTCAGGGGACGCGGGGGTCTCAGACAAATGAAGCTTTTTCTCTGCGCTCGGTCTCTCGGTCCCTCTCGCATGCGTACCTCGACGGCCACGGTACCTCGCTGACAGGCGAACCGGCGAACCGGCGTACCGGCGAACCGACGAACGCAGCGCCAATACCAAAGTCAGTCCCTGGCCGGATTCAAGCAAGCCTGCGGGCCCTCGTACTCGGAGTATGTCGAGTCCTCGCGAGCAGTTGGAGCAGGCGCGGGAAGAGTTGGCTCGGGCGGAGCGGCTGTTGAAGGCGCGGCACGCGAACACGCAGCTGGTGGTGAAGAAGCAGGCGGAGACGGCGGCATCGTTGGAAGGGGCGCTGGCCAAGGTCAGTGTGTTGGAGCGGAAGGTGAAGGAGCGGGATAGGATGGTGGAGAAGTATAAAGGGGAGATAGCGGCGCTCAGGGGGCGGCTGGCAGAGTATATAGCGAGCGAGCGGAAGCGGAAGCGGGTGGCGTGTCCGCGGACGCCGAGTGAGGACGTCGAGGGTGGTGGTCCGTCGGTGGGGACGACGACGGCGGCGGCGACGGGGAAGAAACGAAAGGGTGAAGGCGTCGAGGGAAACGTCGTGGGGCGGCACCTGGAGGTTTTGGAGGAGATGATGGAGGCGGTGTTGATGGGTGGGGAGCCGAGTCATCGGCGGGTGTACGCGTCGGCGGGGCAGTATCTGCGGGAGCTGCCTGTGGATGCAAACGCTCCTTCTTCTTCCTCGTGGTCGTCGGCTGTGGCGGAGGCCGCGTTCGAGTTGATGGTGGAGAAGAGCGTGGCGCGGGAGGTGCTGGGCGCGTGGGCGGGGGCGTCGTGGTCGCCGAGTCGGTGGGTGAAGGGCAGCGAGCGGGAGCGGGAGCGGGACAGCAGCGACGGGGCGGTGGTGACCTCGTCGTTGGTGGCGACGTGGTGCGAGGCGTCGAGCCTGCGTCGGGATTATGTCCCGTGGCTGCTGGCGTGTCTGTCGAAGGTGGAGGCGTTGAGCGGGGATGCGACCGTGTTGGGCGCGTTGCAACGTCGGTGTGAGGCCGAGGTGCTGGGTGTGGCGAGCGGGGGAGCAGCGGGGGGAGAGCGGGAGCGGGGGTTGCTGCGGATGTGCTGTGCGGCGACGGTGGTCGCCGTGGTCTGGCGCCTGGCTGGCCAGGTCCATGTCGAGGCGCGCAGGGACGAAGCTCTGAAGGTGGTGTGCTTGCTTCTGGACAGGGATGAGGCGGGGGAGAAAGGGGGCGAGGCACGCGTGGCGCTGGCGATGATGGCGGATGCTTGGCCAGAACTGCTGTCAGAGGCGGGAGTCAAGTCGATCGCGGATGCGGTCCCGAGCGATCCGTGCGGCACGCTGCATACGATGGCAGTGGCGTGGGTACGGGAACAAACAAAGAAATGAACGTTTAAGACTTTCATGCGACTTTCAGGGTTGATCAACTCGCCCTGGCTTGTTCTTGTGCAACCCCAACACCATGAGCACCGCCTCCCATGGGCTGATGTCCCACCGCTCGACGTGGTCGATCACTCTGAAGCCCTTCCCCAACCCGTACGTCGTCGTGCCGCGCACGTAAATCTCCGGCTTCCACGGCAGCTTGAGCGTCGTGGCCAGTATCCACGACGCGCACACGGCGTCCTTCGACACCACCTGAATGCCCTTCAATGTAATCTTCGGAGCCACCAGGAATGGAATGAGCAGCTCCAGGTTGCTCTGGTACAGAGCCAGCCCTTCGAAAGAGATTGTCGGATCTGCGAAGCGGCATCTCTCGTCGTACAGCCCCTCGTCCAGCTGCCCCGTGATGAAATACATCCTCGCATAGTCGTCCTCCAGCCGGGCCAAGAACTCCTCCATCGACGTCGCCGGCGGCGGTGGAGACGGCGGCCCCCCGCCGCGCTGACCCCGGCGGCCCACGCCCAGGATCCGAAGCGCCTCGGTCGACGCACCAACGAGCGCGCCCACGATCGGGTTGCCGGAGTCCTGAACTTGACCTCGAACTCGAACGAGCGTCCGTCTCGTCGACCGCAGACTGTGGAGACGTACACGAGGAGACGTGCGGCCGGCCGACGTGCGCTCAATGACCGCTCGGTCCATCGCGCGTTCCAGGCCCCGTCCCAGGCCCCGTCCCAGTCCCGTGTTGCTGCTTCAAGTTCTTGTTGGCCTGGCCCACGATATGCACCTGGGAAACGAACGAACGAAGGAGTCGAACGTGAGTGAGAGCGCACGTGAGTGTTCGATCCGAACTCAAAACGCACGCCCGTCGCGGAGAACCACACGAGCGACCCAGCGGTGACAATCCCCAGTGCACCCACGACGCCCCTGAACACGAGATCACCGGCACCCATGGATGAATGTACGCGAGTGAACGAATGCGAAAAGGGGAAACCCGCGCATTTGTATTCGACCAAATCAAAGAATCATTTTCGCGTACAATCGACGTTCACCGATACGCATCCGGCCACATCGTAGTGGCTGTATCACGCACTGCGAGCTTGACGTGCGGGAAACGGGAGATTTCCACGTGAATTTCCGCATTCCAATTTGCAGTCCGTCTTGCCGGTCTCTCTCGCTTCAGTCACTCAACGACAACCAGAGAGCATGGAGAACATGAAGAATAAGATGCCGAAGATGCCACCGGGCGCTGCGAGCGCGGCTGCGGCGGGGGCGCCGTTGCTGGCTCGCGTGGCCTTGCTCGGGGCCGCGGCCGTGTATGGTGTAGCCAACTCGATTTTCAACGTGGAGGGAGGGCACCGTGCGATCGTGTTCAACCGGGTGGTTGGGATAAAAGACGAGGTGTACGAGGAGGGGACGCATTTTATGTTGCCGTGGTTCGAGCGGCCGATCATCTACGACGTTCGCGCGCGGCCGAACGTCATCCAGACGACGTCCGGGTCGCACGACCTGCAGATGGTGAACATCGGGCTTCGAGTGCTGACGCGGCCGATACCGTCCAAGCTGCCTGAGATGTATCGAACGCTGGGTACGGACTACGGGGAGCGGGTGCTGCCGAGCATCATTCAGGAGACGCTGAAGAACGTGATTGCGCAGTACAATGCGTCGCAGCTGTTGACGATGCGCGAAGTGGTGAGCCGGGATATCCGGCGTATCCTGACGGAGCGGGCGAAGTACTTCAATATCGTGCTGGATGACGTGTCGATCACGAACCTGACGTTCTCGAGGGAGTACACGGGGGCGGTGGAGGCCAAGCAGGTGGCGCAGCAGGAGGCGGAGCGGGCAAAGTTTATCGTCGAGCGGGCGTTGCAGGAGAAGGAGAGTGCGATTATTAAGGCGAGGGGAGAGGCGGAGAGTGCGACGCTGATCGGGAAGGCGATTGCGAGCAACCCGGCGTTCTTGACGCTCAGGAAGATCGAGGCGGCACGGGAGATCTCGCAGACCATCTCGAGTAGCAGCAACAAGGTGTACCTGAGCAGCGATAGTCTGTTGTTGAACTTGAAGGAGCTGCAGAGCGAGATCGGAAAGAAGTAGTCGTAGGTTGATTCATGTGATTCATGTTGTGATGGCCTCGACGACATAATGAGTTACGAGATACTTGATTGTTAGTTTGGTTTGGACTTTCTTCTCCGGAGCTCGAGGTACTCGCCGAGGGACGACCGCGTGCCGGCGGCCCCGGTGATTTCGAACGCCGAGCCGCTTCGGAGGGACTCGGCGCCGAGCATGCCGTCGGAGATCTCGTCCGCGAGCGACTTGTTGAAGCCGGTCGGGGTGCACGATACCTTATCGCTGGTGAGGCCGACGACCCCGACGTCGAAGGCGACGTGGTCCAGGTTGCGGTATGTGAAGGCGCGGGCGATGAAGATGTAGAGCACGCCGACGACGGCCATGATCACCGCCAAGGTGAAGAAGAAGTAGTCCAGATGTCCCTGGTTGAGGTTGTCGGCGATCCATCCTGGGGCCCCGCCGGCCGTCGTGATGGCCTGGACGATGGCGACGAGGGCGGCGGCGACGTACGCGCCGATGCCCACCGTGAGCAGCTGGATTGCAGAGGCGCAGCTCCGCATGCTGTCCGGCGCCTGCTGGTAGAAGAGTTCCATGGATCCGATCATGGCAAATACCTCGGAGATGCCGACGAGGACGTACTGGGGCACTTGCCACCAGACGCTCATGTCGGGGATGGTCGCCGGGTCCGAGAACACGGGTTCGACGTCCGTCAGCCCCTCGTTCGCGGCCACATTCAGCCTTGCAATCTCGACGCACCCGGCGACAATCATGGAGAGTATCGCGACGCAGTATCCGACGCCGATCCGTACGAGCGGCGAGATCGGGTGACCGAACCGCTTGAACGCCGGGCTCAGCAGCAGGTCGTAGATGACGACGAAGATGATCACCGAGATGGAGTCGAGGACGGTCACCGTGGCGGCCGTCGGCCTGATGGACCCGATCTGCGTGTTCATCCCATTGCCCTGCAGCACGAACAGACTCAGCATCTGGGCGTAGATGGCGTTGTAGAAGATCATCGTAAACGCGATCGGCAAGAGCCGGATCATGGCCTTGACCGACTCGGTCTCGGTCACCGTCGCCAGGTTCTTCCTCGCGCGTTTGGGGAGCGACGTTTTCTCGAGGTCGATGTCCTCGAGGTGTGCCGAGTCGGCAACCGAACGGTCGTCCGTGTCCCCGCCGCCGTCCCCGGTCGAGATTGCCTTGGCGCTGTCCAAGTCATCGTCGGGCTCCTCCTCCTCCTGGATGGTGTCCAGACTCTTGCGATGCACCGAGTAGTCCTCGTTCGCATCCTGCTCGACGACGGCCGCCCTGTCAAGCCACGTCATCCCCGTCGTGTGCGAGAGCTTGGGCTGTCCCGGGATGGCAGACATCTCGCCGTCGACCTCGTAGAGGTCCTCGACGCGGTCCACCTGACACTTGCGCTTCCTCCACGCAATCACGCACGTCCTCCAAATCTGCGAGATCGGACTGCCTCCGGCAGGTACCCGGCGGTAGAGCCTCGACCCGCCGACAAACAGCACACACGCGAGCGCAAAGGCGCACGTCGGTATGAGAAACCCCTCCCACCAGCCCACGCCGGTCTGCACGTTGACCACGACTAGGGCGGCGAGGATGGCGCCGCCATTGATGGCAGCGTAAAACCAGTTGTAGAAGCGAGGAATCTGGCGCCTGTGACGGATATCATCCGGGTCAAATTGGTCGGCCCCGAACGTGGAGACGTTCGGTTTGATACCGCCCGTCCCGAGCGCGATGAGGGACATCGCCATCCAAAACACGAACGCCTGCACGGCCGTCGGGGACATGTCCGCCGACGGCGTAAGGGACGGCACTCCCGCCGAGATCGTCAGCAGTACGAGTCCGACGATGTATATGATCGAGAAGACCAGGATGATGGCATAGCGACCGAAGAAGGCATCAGCGAGAAACGCCCCGACGAGTGGCGTCAAGTAGCACATGCCCGACCAGACCTGTTGGTACGTGGCAGCCTGACTGTTCGTGTAGTTCAATTCTGTGGTCAAGTAGGTGATCACGTTCGTCGCGATGCCGTAGTATGCGAGCCGCTCGCAGAACTCCTGGCCGAGGATGAACGGCGCTCGGGTGAACATGGGGTTCTCACGCCACGGCAGCGCGTCCGGGTCGGAGACGCGGCCCTTCTTGTTCAAGAAGAGGGACGATAGCGTTCCCGACAGATCAAACGGACTCAGCGACCGCTTGTATTCGTGGAGGTCTCGAGAGCCCAAGTCGACCGACTGCAGGTCGACGGACTCGAACCGATCAGGGGCACCCATGGGGTCGGAATTGGTGGGCGCGTTATTTGTGTGCTCAGGGGCACCCGCGGATTCATCCATGGGGTCGGAATTGGTTGTTTGCGCGTTATTTGTGTGCATGCTGTGTATAGTTGAGTGAATATCTATCATTCTGAAGCGTGTTTCGAACGCGTCAACGGAATACCGGCAGTTCCGAGGAGGACGCGGGCCGCGTCGTGAGTAGCCCCGGGCTTTTCTTGCATCCAGGTAGAGCGTGCGTACAGCGAGCTGCCACATTGTTATCGCATTTTATTCAGCCAAGAAGCACCGGACTGACCTGATCCATCCACGAGCAGGTGTGAGGCTTCATGCGACTCCGTTCGAATTTTCCGACACCAACCTCCGACACCCCGCATGGAAGAAGAAGAAGCCTTGTGGCACGCTGAGAACGTCGAGGCGGCAATCTACGCGGTCCATCCGACCATCTTTGACTTCTTGCCCTTACTCGACGACCAAGAATCCTGCATCGCCGCCGTCAGCCTGGTCGCTCTTCACCTCATCTCCGCCGAGGACCTTCGCCACGAGCTTGCCAGGGCCCTCAAACGACGTCCAAACGACAGTCTGCCCGTCGAGGAATTCTCGCTCGTCCTCCACGCCGCGTCGTCCAACTGGCCGCGAGCGCTCGGGGCACTCCTTGCCGCGCCCTCGTTCGCGCCCGAGTGCGACGCATTCTTTCATCAGAGCGTGTTTGTCTGCGCCGAGAAGGGCCATCACGAGTGCCTCGCGGCGCTGATCAAGTCGCGGCCAAATGTGCTCGTGGCCAAGAGCGACGGGACGAGCGCCCTGCACATCGCAGCGCAGAACGGGCACAGCCTCTGCTGTCAGTGTTTCGTCGATCTCGGTATGGACATCAATGTCCGTAACAACTGCCTACAGACGCCGTTGATGTATGCGGTGGGGTCGCTCGAGACCGTCTCGTGGTTTCTGAGTCGGGCCGACGTGAGAGCCGACCTCGTGGACGCCGAGATGATGGGCGCGTTTCAGCACGCCAGTCAGGAGCGGAGCGCTGTGGCCGTCGCCGTGATGGACTTGATTTTGCGCCGGTGGGTATTGAACTCGACCGACGTGCGCTCGCTCTTCGCCCGCCCTGACTCTCTCACTCGCGCTTCGCGCTTCGCTCGTTCGCCAGGTCGGCCGTCGAGATGGGCGCCGTCGTCGTCTGATGTATCCTTACTGTATATCTACGCATATTCCCAATACTCCTGATACTCCAAATACTGTGAACATTGCTACTCCTCATACTCCTTCTACTCTCCGAGGGCGTACTCGCTGTCGACGTTGGCGCCGTCGTCGACCTGGGGCGTCTGGGCGGGTCCGCCGCCCAGCTTGTCCTTCTTCTTGAGCCCGCTCAGGATATCGTCGATACGCAGCAGCAAGCACGCGCACTCTACCGCCGTGTTGATCGTCTGCAGACGGACGGCATACGGGTCCCAGACGCCCAACTCGCGCATGTCGACGACCTGCCCGTTGGTGCCGTCCACGCCGACCGTCGCGTTGCCCTTGGCGTGCTCCGCGCGCAGCTTGGTCAGCGTCCGAATCACGTTGGCACCGCAGTTCTGCGCCAGCGTCCTGGGAATGACCTCGAGCGCCTGCCCGACCGCCTTGTACGGCCCGACCTCGGCGCCCTCGACCGCGCCCTCGTTGGCCCTCGCCGCCAACCTCCTCGAGATCGCCATCTCGACCGCGCCGCCCCCCGGCACCAACCTCGGATCGATCATCACGTTCCTCGCCACCCCCAACGCATCGTGCAAGTTCCGCTCCACCTCGTTCAACACGTCCTTGCTCGGCCCCCGCAGGATCACGCTGCACGCCTTGGGCTCTTTGCAACCCGTGATGAACGTGTAAAACTCGTCCCCGATCTTGCTCACCTCGAACAGCCCGGCCCCAGTCCCAATATCCTCCTCCCGAATCTCGTCCGGTCGGTTCACGATCGTCGCCCCGCACGCCCTCGCAATTCGGTTGTTGTCCGTCTTGCGCAGACGGCGGATCGCCGAGATCCCCGCCTTGGTCAGATAATGCGCCGCCAAATCGCTCAACCCCTTCTCCGTCACCACCAGATCGGGCTTGAAGCTCGCAATCCGGTCGCACGTCTTCTTGATCCAGTCCTCCTCCGCCTGCAGCAGCGCCGCAAAGTCCTCCTCCCGGCTCAGCTCCACGTTGGTCTGGTTCTCCCCCTTCTTATACTCCAGCGGACAGTCCATCAGCAGGATCCTCGGACGCTCAATCTTCCGCCGCATCCTTGCCGGCACCACCACATCCTTCTCGAACATCACCCCGTCCAACACCCGACTATCCTCGATATCCAGCCCCGGGATCTTCTCCACCTTGGCGTACTTCTTCACGTCAATCTCCGCCGTCCCGTTCGGCAGCCGCGTCATCACGCACTGCACCGCATCAATCGCCAACCCAGAAATCAAATCCCCAAACCGCTGCGTAAACTTCGTCCCGATGCACGACGTCACGATCTGCATCAACTGCGCCCGATCCTCGACGTCCACCGGCTCACTCAACTCGGACGACAATATCCCCTCGGCATCCTTCAACGCCTTCAAGTACCCCCGAATAATCACCGTCGGATGAATGTTCCGCTGAAGAAACTCCTCCGCCACAGACAGCATCTCCCCCGCCAGGACAATCACCGACGTCGTCCCGTCCCCCACCTCTTGATCCTGGGTGCGCGACAGGTCGATGATCGACTTGGCCGCAGGATGCGACACGTCAATCTCCCGCAATATCGCATTCCCGTCGTTCGTCAGCACGATCGACCCGTTCGCATCCAGAAGCATCTTGAGCATCGCACGAGGACCCAACGTCGTCCGCACAATGTCCGCCACGGCCTTGCCCGCCATGATGTTGTTCAGCTGCGCCTTCCGCCCGCTCTCCCGCTTGGCATTCGTCTGAAGCACGTGGACCGGTGCCTGCATGGTGGTGACGACGACGGCTCGGTCGGTTCGTAGTACTACCTTGTACGTTCCACGACGCTCGTCGAATCGAATCGAGGCCGCAGACTCGAGAGATCGCGCGATACAGTCAGGACAGCACAGTCACAGCAGAGATCTGTGTATATGGAACAGGTGGTGAGCGTGGGGAACGACGGAAGAGAGAGAGAGAGAGACGCTGACACTCGAACGTCGCTTCGGATCATCAGGTCTCTCAAATTTTGAACGGCGGTCCTGGACTCCACACGGCGTTCCCGAGGACGCCGCTCCCGGGACGTATGGAAGACGT
>Ga0181573_10001342_pt1 | contig 24473 bp, 12 predicted proteins | sample 101ome_25_FD_148643 | JGI IMG/M metagenome (GOLD analysis project Ga0181573, IMG submission 148643) | Coastal salt marsh microbial communities from the Groves Creek Marsh, Skidaway Island, Georgia - 101409BT metaG (spades assembly) | ecosystem: Environmental > Aquatic > Marine > Intertidal zone...
CCCGATCCGATTGGACCGACCGGGCATCCCGGTTCGCGGGATGGTACGACGTAAAGCCGAGTAAACCAACCGGCGGCGAGGACGACGAGGACGGTTCGGGAAAGATCGATTCCCCGTGCGGTAAGGACTCGCCGGGCTGTAAGGAACCCGGCGCGATGAACGCGTACGCGTCGGCGCTCGGCGCGCGGGGCGGGTCACTGGAGCGGGCTCTGTCTCGGGTCGCCGCCGTTTGCGAGGAGACCGGCGGGTCGGAGACGCGCGAACGCGGAGGAAGCGGCGGGACCGAGGCGCCCGCGGGCGCCGAGGAGGAGGAGGAGGAGGAGAACGGAGACGGTGCGGGCGAGGACGCGGCGGTGATGGAATCCTTGGGGGATGAATCCTTGGCCGCGGCGTACGAGAGCGCGGCTCGGACGTTTGCGTGGGAGCGAATTAAACGGAGGAGGACGACCGACGACACAGCCGGCGTGGACGGGAACGCGGAGACGAAGGAGGAGGAGGAGGAGGAGGAGGAGAAGGAGGAGGATGAGAGCGACGAGGCCAGAGATGCCAGGGCGACGGCGCTGCTTCGAGGCGCGGAGTCCTTCCTGCTCGAGCTCGCCGGGGCGCGGTTACGATTGGGCGGCGAAAGTTCCGCGGCGGCGACTCTGGCGCAGGCGAGGCGACTGGCGACGTCGCAGGAGTGCGTCCCGAGTTGGGTGCACGCGCTGACGGGCGGCGGGGAGCGTTCGCTGGCGCTGGCGAGGTGCTGGCGAGGTGCGTGCGATCGGGTGGAGGATGAGATGATATCCATCGTGCACTCGCAGTAGTGAAGACATGTCGAGAGTATTGGCTGGCGGAGGTGAAAATATTTGCCAGTGTGTCACGCGAGATGGTCCTCATCATCACCTGCTCTCGTTGCTCTTCACGTGGGCAGCGTGATGAGTCACGCGAGATGGGAATATCTTATCTTACGCCACTGTGCAGGGCGCCGATGGGAGGACTCATGGCGTCGACACGCGCGTTCGCATCGGCATCGGTGGGGTCCGTGGGCCACTCCCATCGCAGAGCTGGGGCATCGGCGGCGAAACCCGCCGCGTCGCGCGTTGCCCACGCGCGATGGTCCGCAAAGGCTGCTTATTCTGAAACGGGCGATGTTATTGGGCGCGGAGCCGGGAGCGGGCGCGCGCGCCGCCGCGGATCTCGATCGGGCCTTCACGTCGTCGCGTTGACACAGGTGGGCGCGACGATTCCCGCCGCGCTCACGCTCGCGTCCCTGGCCAAGTACAGCGCCGCGGGTGGACTCGGCGGCCTCGTATCGCACACCCCTTCGGTGCCCCTGGACGTAATCAAGACGAAGCTGCAGACGCAGCCGGAGAAGTACAAGGGGATGGACATGTGGCAGATCGGCACCGAAATCGTGCGGACGGAGGGAATCGGTAGCATATTCACGGGCGCGGGCACCACGGCGGTGGGGTTCACGTTGCACGGGGTGTTCAAGTACAGCGGCTTTGAGGCGATCAAGTTCATGACGTTCAAGCACGGCGCCGGCTACAAGGCGGGCGACGCCATCGCGGTGTTCTGCCAGGACCACAGGATCCAGACCCTGCTCTTCGCCGGCGCGATCGCCGAGCTCTTCGCCACGCTGATCCTGTGCCCGCTCGAGCAGACCAAGATCAAGATGATATCCGACCCGAACTACGCGGATGGCTGGGTGAGCGGGGTCAAGCGGCTGATTCGGGAGGAGGGCGTGGAGGGCATCGTGTCCACTCTGCCGGTGATATGGACCAAGACGATCCCGTACACCATGTTCCAGCTGGCCACATATGACGTGACGAGCTCCGCGCTGAGGAGCTGGGCCAACGGCTTGCCGTTCGAGCCGCCGTCCATCGCACTTCAGTTGCCGGCTGCGCTGCTAGCGGCGGTCATCGCGTCGCTGGCGAGCCAGCCCGGGGACACTCTGATGAGCACGTTCAACGGGGAGTGTCCCGACGGTGCGGAGGAGTGCCCGGGGTTCGACTTCGTCGAGGATGAGGAGCTTGATGAGGACGGGATGATAAAGCCGAAGCGGCGGGGGCTGCTGGAGACGGCGATGGGTTTGGGGCCGGGCGGGTTGATGCTCGGGTGGAAGGAGCGGCTAGCGCACACGTCACTCATCGTGGTGATTCAGCTGACGGTGTACGACGATATCAAGAGGGCGCTGTTCCGATGACGAAGCGGGGTTGAGGGGAGTTCGTGCCCCACGGTATTACTATTAAAAGATCACGTACCTTCCAAGGTAACATTACAACTGTGCGACGCGTGAGAAGAGATATCCAAAACTTATCTAATCAGGAAGCGAACTCACTCTCACGAAGCGCGATGGCCTCCGTCGTCGCCTCCGTCGGCGGACCCGTCGCGGTCAGGGCGAGCTCGGTGTCGTCGTCTAACGACCCGAAGCCCGCGCCGGCTCGCATCTCGCGTTCATCTCGTCGCGCGATGCTCGCCGCGCCCGTCTCCATCGTCATCGCGACTCGCGCACCCGACTCCGCGGACGCCTCCGCGCCCGGCGAGTGGGGCTACGCGGACTCCTCGAACGGTCCCTTGCGATGGGGCGATATCCTCGACGCCGATGGGAAGGCGTCGTATCCCGCCTGCGGATGCGCGGCGTGCCAGCAGAGTCCCATAGACCTGGTCCGAACCGCGGCGAGGGGCAACGTCCGAGTGGGATCGCTCGCCGATCGCCTCGTCGCGCCGGACAAGCCCGTCACGCTCGCGGTGTCCCAGAAGCACGGCACGCCCAACTACGTGGCGACCGACCGCGCCAACGGCGCCGCGGTCGTCGCCCCCGACGGCGCGCGGTACGACTTCGACTCTCTCCACTTTCACACCCCCGCGGAGAACACCGTGGACGGTGTCGCCAACGCGATGGAGATGCACATGGTCCACGTGTCCCCCGCCGGGGACGTCGCCGTCCTCGGCGTGCTCTTCAGGCACGCCGACGCCGACTTCCCCGCGAACGCGGAGGTTACCAAGCTGCTCGAGAAGATCGCGGCGGACGGCGGACGGGAGAAGGTGCGGGTGAACCTCGGCTCTTTATACGACTCGGGCGCCGGGTTTTGGGAGTGGACCGGGTCGCTGACCACGCCGCCGTGCTCGGGGAACGTGCGGTGGCTGCTGCAGAAAGGGACGTTCGGGGTGAGCGCGGCGCAGCGCGAGGCGTTCAGGGAACACGTCGGCGGGTTCCCGGGGAACGCGCGCCCGACGCAGCCGCTGAACGGACGGACGGTTCTCTCGTTCGATCCAACTCGCTCGTAAACAAAATCCAATCGTAATCGTAGCACCACCACTCCCGGAAACTATCACCGGCCGACCCTCGGCCGCGTCCGCCTCTTGTTCCTCGCCCCGGGCGTGAGCGGGGTGAGGATGGAGTCCGGCGCTCCCTCGAACTCCCCGTCGCGCCCCGAGACGTACCCGTCCGAGCCGCTCTGGTCGGGCGAGCCCGCGCCGCGCTCCGAGTCCGAGTCGGCATCCGACAGGAGCGCCTCGCCCCTGTAGCAGCAACACGCTCGAAGCAACGAGGCGAACGCGCCGACCCGCGCGCGCGACGTTCCGTCCGAGTACCTTCCCCGCCCTTGGGTGCCGCCGCGATCGCCCCGCCGTCCCCCGCTCTCGTCCGCGCTGTCTATGTCGCTCCTTCCTCCGCCGCTTCCCCCGCTCAAACTCTCGAACCCAGCCGCGGTTCTGAACCTGTCGAGGTACTTGTCCAGCGGCGGCGTGTCCGGCGCGATGGGAAACGGCTGCGGCGACCTCGCGTCGTCCAGGCTCGGTGGTCTCTTCGAAGATTCCCCCCTTCGCGAAGAGTCCCCCCTTCGAAGAGTCCCCCCGCCCGTCCCCCGCCGCGCGTTCCCGTCCCTCTCTCCGTTGCCCGACGCGTCCGAGACGGAGCCCAGATCCGACTCGGCGGATAAGAACGAAGACGAGGACCCGGCGTCGGACTCGGTGGGGGAGAAGGACTCGTCGTCGCCGTCGTCGCCGGCGTGCACCGTCGGGGCGTGCACCGCGGGCGGCGCCCTCGGCTGCGGGTTCGCGAGCATCGCCTCCCGCACGGTCATCCACTCGGCGACGATATCCGGCAGTCGCCGGTACGACCGCGTGAGGTTCTCGACGATGATGGACTCGATCTTTCCGCCCAAGCCGGTTATCTTCACGACGCACTCGCCCTCGACGCGCAGCTTCGTCCGCGCGTCCGTGTCCTGGCTCACGGTGATCGTCCCTTCCACGACTGCCCGGTCGGTGATGTTGTTCACCGTGTGGAACGTCTGCGTGAACGGAATTTTACCCTTCTCAGCCTCGACGTAGGTGCGGGTGTCCCTGAACTCAACCTCCTTTCCCCGAAGCACCGGTCGCACCACGCGCGGGAGCTTGATACCGGGCACCTGGCGCGTCACCACCTTGACCCTGCCATCGGGCAGGAGCTCGTTGGATAAAACCTCCATCTCCTTCGTGCCGAGCTTCTCTTTCTGTGGGGACGGGGCGGGCGGATCTCGGGTCAGCTTTGGTTAACAAATTGGATTTCTCGGAACCTGCGAGTGTCGACGAGGGGGCGACGACGCCGAGGTGGCGGTACGGGGTATCAGATCGGGCCGGGGCACGCACGTGGAACCGCTTATACGATGGATGCTCTTTGTCGTGGATGTACACCGCCGGTTCGCAGCACAGGTGCACGGTCACCTCGAACTTCACCATGGCGACGACCTAACACCGGGCGCTGGTGTCGTGTCGCGAAATGTCCCTTCAACACCGAGATCCCTCACGCCCTCTCCGTCACCCTTCCCGCCGGTTTCGGGAGGTGTAAGGCGATGAACTCGATATCGCCCGCGCGGATCGAGTCTGGGGTATCTCCAGAAAAGGTCCAAGCCTAGACGCACGCGCTGTCGGCCAGGTGTGGGCCTGGGGCACACTGTTCCCCCCCAACAGCCCACCTGGCGGTTTTTCACAAAATTGCAACCGGCCGCGCGGTCGGATATTTTTGAAATGGCAGAGTTGCGCCCGGCTTCACGGGCGCCGCGCACAACCGGTGAGGACCGAAACGAGTGGTGACCGGGTTTCTCGGCATCTGGACCGAGTCGGCGCGACTTTAAGTGAAGAAGCGAGGGCGTAGGAGATAATGGCCGGAGGAGGAGCCACGGTGGAGGAGCTCAAGGATGTGCTGCGGGAGACGCTTGAGAACCGCGGGGCGCTCGGCAACGTGCGTGCGCACCTCCGCGCGGAGGTGTCCAACGCGCTCGAGGACCGCACGGGGCTCAAGCGACCGGACATATCCAACGAGAACCTCATCATCAACGAGCTCATCCGCGAGTACCTCGTCTTCAACAGGTACAGGAGCACGCTCTCGGTGATGCTGCCCGAGAGCGGCCAGCCGGACACGCCGCCGTTTGACCGGGACTTTCTCGCCAGGGAGCTACGAGTGCGCGAGAACGAGAACTCCAGGAAGCTCCCTCTGCTCTACACCATGCTGTCCAACGCGCAGGCCAACCGGTGAGGCGATGATGTGTAGTAGCACGTAGGCTTTGTATCTAACACGATTGACAAATGGCGCAACGTCCAACTCGAATCAGTCGTCGTACACGCTCTTGAAAACGAAGGGCTCCGCGATGGGACCCGGCGATTTCGCCCGTATCGATCCCTCTGACACCTCCAGCACGCTGTGCGGGCTATCCGACGCCTCCGTAGACGTCGATACCTCCGTGCCGCTGCCCAGGCCCAGGAACACCTCGCCGTCGGACTCTCCGCCGAGGTCCAACCCGCCATCCGGCTCGCACTCCGAGTAGTGCTCCACGAGCGCCTGGAGCCTGAACCCGACCGAGGACGTGAACTCCACCGCCGCGTTCGCGCACGACGACATGAGGTGGATGGACCCGACCACGTTCGATATGGCCCCGGCCCTCCTTCGCAACCTGTGGGAGAGCGCGTCCCACCACGACTTCACCTCCAGGTCCGGTCCCAGCTCGATCGAGTCGTCCAGCGCCGCTTCGCGCCTCCTGTGTCTCATCGGGCTCAGCTTGATCGAGTCGTTGTCGCTCACCCTCGCGCTCGAACCGTCGTACTGAGACACGTTCGCGGACGACGGGAAGCCGCTGACGGTGCTCCCCGCCCTGGGCGTCGTCGCGCGCGAGTCGATGGCGGACAGCCGCTCCTCCTCCGCGTTGAGCGCCTGAAGGTCCTTCCACCTGCGCATAACGTCCGGGAACCGCCCGTACGCGTTCCGCATGTTCTGCACGATGGCTTCCTCGCACTTCCTGCTCAAGAACCCGAGCCGGACGGTGACCTCGCCCTCGAAGCGCACCTCGCAGGTCTCGTCGCCCGGCGCGCCCCTCGAGCAAACCTCACCCGCGTCGTTCAGCGTGACGTTGTCTATGGATATGGTGGCCACGTTGGTGACCCTGTCGGTGATGTTGTTGCTCGTCGAGAGAGTCTGGACGTACGGGAGCGTGTCCTGACGCTCGCGGTACCGTCGCTGGTCCGTGAACACGATCTCCTTACCCCTCAGCAGCGGCTTCAGGATGGCGGGAAGCTTTATTTGAGGCTTGTTTATGATGACCTGCGTCACCCACCCGCCCTCTACCGTTCGCGTGTTGGAGTGCTCCCTCGCGCCGACGATCTCGAGCTGGAAGTCCTTGTAATCAGGCGAGTCCTTGAGCGTTATGTACTCCTGAGCCGTGCACGGCAGATGCGTGAGTATCTCATACTTCACCATCTTGCGCACTAGCTATCCTTTGAAACCTATCCTGAGCGGTCACCTCGCGTCGAGCACCTTCGAGCCGGTCTGACACACACGGGACGGGACGGAGAGCTCCGCCGATGGCGTCTCGTGAGGTCGTTGATTCGGTTCAGGACCGGGACCCGAGCTCGAACGTCGCGTGTCCACCCCCTCGCAGCAGAGCCGCGCCCAAAATTTTGCGGTCACTTTCGCGCGGGACCCTTTTGGACACGTAGAGGGACACGGTGGCACGCCTTTTTGGATGCCAGATCTGGATGCGCGCGATAATTGCACGTGATTGTGTGACTAGACACTCATACAAAAACATACATCGTCAATGCCAAATAGACATCATTCAACAGCCGTGGAAGTCATAATCTTAGCAGCACAGCGCCAAATATCAGGGCATTTCGAAAATGACTACTTCTACCCATCCGTTTGACGCCCGTGCGAGTCGCCCTTGGAGCACAACTCGCGGTTCACGATCGACCGGTTCGGTTCGAGCGCGCATCGACGCGTAGTGTGAGAGAGTCCGGAGACGCGGTTCACGCCTCCAGGTCGGGACAAGCGAGAGCGGACGGGTCAGATCGGCTCGTCAGATCTTCCTAGGTTTAGAGAGAAGTTTTCGAGTGTGTTGGGAGTCGACCTCTGTCGGGTCGGGTGAACACAGACAGGCACCATGTTCATGACACGCAGCGAGTATGACCGCGGGGTGACCACGTTCTCTCCCGAGGGTCGCCTGTTTCAGGTGGAGTACGCCATCGAGGCGATCAAGCTGGGCAGCACCGCGATCGCGATCCTGACGAAGGAGGGCATCGTGCTGGCGGTGGAGAGGCGCACGCAGTCTCCACTCATGGTGCCGTCGAGCTTGGACAAGATCATGGAGATCGACTCTCACGTGGCGTGTGCGGTGAGCGGTCTGACCGCCGACGCGCAGAGCATGGTCGAGCACGGACGGGTGCAGGCGCAGAACCACTACTTCACCTACAACGAATCGATGCCCGTTCGGTCGCTGACGCAGTCGCTCTGCCGTCTCAGCGCCAACTTCGGGACGGACGACGAGGACAGCATGTCCCGACCCTTCGGCGTCGCGCTCCTCGTCGCGGGCCACGACGTCGACAACGGCTACCAGCTGTACCACACCGACCCATCCGGTACCTGGACCGCGTACAAGGCGAAGGCGATTGGCAGCGGCAGCGAGGGAGCGCAAACCACGCTGCAGGAGGAGTACAAGGACGACATGACCCTGAAGGAGGCTGAGAACCTGGCGCTGTCCACGCTAAAGGCTGTCATGGAGGAGAAGGTGAGCACTGCCAACGTGGACATGGCGTCCGTCGCGCCAAAGTACGAGATCTACTCGAAGGACCGCATCAAGGAGATCATCGAGAGACTGTGAGTGCTCTGATTGTCTTACGCGTTAGAGGCGGAGTCCTTTTTAAATCTCAATCTCATCTTGTGATACAACTTTTGATACTAGCCTGGGGCCATCGCCGACATGTCAATCGTGACGGGTGCCCCAACACCGCGCTAATAAACTACAGGGGCGTCGACCTCCTCGGTCGATACCCGGCAACACGTGCCAACTCGGATTGGGCAAAGCTATTTTTTCTTCCCCCGGCGGCCGCCCTCGATCTTCACCTCAGGCTCCGTCGCCTCCCCCTTAGCTTTCCCCTTGACCTTCCCTTTGGGGGACCCGTGCGCGTTCGGTCCGCCCACCAACTCGCCCACCAGCGCGTCGTCCCCGCCGTTCAGCCCGTGGCCGTTAATCGGCTCGGCCTTGACCTCCGCATCCAGGTTCAGGTTCGCCATCGAGTTCTCCGTGAGGTTCATCTGCGCCAGCACAAAGTTCCCGTCATGTATCTGGAACGGCGTCGAGTTGAAGTCGAAGTGAACAACCTGCTGATCCTCGGAAATCTCCACCTCCACCGTCGCGTTGGGTTTCGTCTGCACCAGGATGAACGGCAGCTGGATCCCGCTCGGCACCACGCCGGCGGCGGCCCTCGCCGCGTTCCGTTGCAGCAGAGCCTGGTACGACTTGTACTGCTCCACCAGCTCTAACAGGTACGCGTTCTTCTTCTCGATGCTCGCCTGCGCCCGAGCCTTCTCCGCGCGTAAGGCCTCCATGTCGTCCTCCTTCGCCGTCGCCGGCAGACCCTTCCACGTGATCTCCTTCTTCTCCTTGGAGATTATGTCCATCGCCATCAAGACGTTGAGAGCGTCGTAAACGCGCCTGCGGATGTTCTTCTCATCGTACGCCTGGTCCGCGCAGAACTTCGGATCGTCGGGCTTGGAGAACTCGGCGACGAGCTCGTCGGCGACTTCGTTGTAGGTGGTGGTCCCCTTGCTCTCAACCTTCTCGCAAACCTTCATGGAGAAGTGCCTCAGGCCCTTGCCCCCCTTCTCCTTCTCCGCCGTGCTCAGCCCCGCGGTGCTGGGACCCGGCGTGCTGCCGCCCGTGGCGCCCGCGGAGATTCGTCGCCGCTTCGCCGCGGAGTTGGGCTCGGGCGTCGGCGTCACCGCACCACCCGCGGAGGCCCGAGCCGACGCCCGCGGCGGCGACGAGGGATCCCCCGCGTCCAAACCCCTCTCGGATGAAACCTGGATACGCGCGCGCGTGGGATCGTGGAAGCGTCAGGGAATCTGAACGAGCCACGAGGGAGAGGGACGTCGGAACCGACGGACGCGGGCGAGGGTCGAAAGGCACGAGCGTGAGGGGCGTCGGAACGACAGACGCCGGCGGGGGATGAAAGTTCCCGGCGAAATCCAAAAATATCTTCTCGGGGAACACGCGAGCACGAAGGGCGCACCATGTCGATCCGCTGCCGCGCGTGATTGACCGCCTCGGTCGCGGCGGTGACCGCCGCTTTGCCCACGATCTCGTTTTCTAACCCCACCACGATGGGTTCGCCCGCAGCCTTCATGGCGGACGAGGGTAGGTCCCCCAGCACGTGACCGCCCTCGTCGTTGAACGCGAGTTCCGTGTCCAGACCCGACGGACCTGTTGTTTTTGGAAGGGGGGATGGGGACGATCGAGGGTCAGCGGTTGGCGCGGTGAAGGCTCGGGGGGGATTGAAAAGGGCGCCTGTTCGCCCAGTAGATCAGCTCGGTTCACGGGGCGTGCGAAAGCCGCGCGTGGTGTCGCGTCAAGACCCAAAGCGGCCCGGTAGCCCAAAGGGCGGTGCGGGAGATATCATCGTCGTTGTTGCTCTCACCTGGCCCGTCGTCCGGAGTACCCATGCGTTCCTGCATCACGTCAAACTCGGATGCGAAATTGTACATACCCTGTTCGCGGATGGAACGATGCGAACGGGTCAGTGAGAGGTCATCGACGGCGTCGTTTCGGGCGTGGGCATCGCATCGGCGACGGGAAGGCGCCGTTACCGGGTTCCGAAGGGTCGACGAGTTATTATTCGGCCCAAGCCCGAAAAAGCGGAGGATCGTGCACGCACCGTGTCCCGAAGGCTCTCCAGAAGCTCCTCGCCGAGCTCATCATCGGCGCCTATGGCGGCCTCGACCGCCGATTTAGTCGGCATGGCACACCTGCCGACACACCTGAAGCTTCAAATGGGTGCGACCCGTCTCGCGCGGTCGCCCTGTGCCTATTCTACGGCAGGTCGGAGGATCGATCGGGAAATCTTACGACTCTCTGCACGGATGCTGCGTCGGCTCTCGTGTCTGATCGCTGATCTGGACGGTCCCTCAATTTCCCGAAAAGTCGTAGGGGTATTTAGACCCAGGCCAAATCTGTTACCGAAAATGGGTGGGTCTGGATTCGACGTTTGGCAAACAATCCGAACGAACTTCGCTTCGATTTTCTCCATTTTCTTGGAGCAGGCGGCTTGCGAGCGGAGGTCAACATCTTGTCGGGGCCAGACCCGTCCCGTCTGCAGAGGACACGGGCGCGAAGACGTGAGAGGAAGCGGGTGGATCTCACGACACACTCCGCCGCGGTCATGAGTGATGATTACGAGGAGGTGAGACGGCTGACGTTCGCCCGGAGACCCCGTCACTCTTCACGGCTCCCGTCCAACTTTTCAAATTTCGGTCGGCACCTCCCGTGCTGCGCGTTCTGGCAACCTCCGCTGACAATACCCACAACCCAACATCCGCCCCTCCGCAGTACGACGACGACTTCGAGGATGACGAGGAGGAGAACGAGAAGCAGAACGAGGAGGGGGAGGGGGAGGAGGAGTACTACGACGATGACTTCGAGGAGGACGAGGCAACCCCCGTCGCGGGTCGCGCGGTCGAGGGCGAGACGGAAATCATGCGAGCCATCCGCGAGGAGAACGAGCGAGCGCTGCGGGCGTCTAACGACCGGTATCGATACGGAGACGAGAACGATCGACCGATCGGCGGGTTCGACGACAGGGCGTTCGACTTCAACTCGCACGCGAGGGACCAAGTCCCGGAGCGCAAGGTCAAGTCCTTCCCCGGCAAGGGCGCTCAGATGACGCTCACCGACGCGCAGGTCCGCGCCGCTCGAGAGCGGGTGCGGCGATGGGACATGGTCGTCCGCGCGCGCCACGTCCGCATGACCGCCACCGACGCATCGTGCGCCACCGACGCCATCGTCGACCGGGCCCCGAAAACCCGCACGCAGCTCTTCCTCGCGGGGTTGGGGCCCTTCGCCAAATCGACATTCGCGACGTGTCAGACTCGCGGCGAGGACTCGGCACGCGACGCGGACGCGCAGACGGAGGCGACGGACGGGTCGAATCACGTGCAGACGCAGTGTCCGGAGGATTTGGTGGCGAGTCGCGACGCCCTGGAGCTCCAGCGGTCGATGGGCGGGTCATCCGCCAGGGTCGCGAGGCACATCGCGGCGAATCGCGCTAATCGGTGGGCGAGGGCGTCGGGGGACTTGCAGCACTCGAAGAATAAGCGCCTGGGCGGTTTCATCCAGCGCGTTGGCGCGGTGGTGGACGTTTTGCTGCGCGAACGACCGACGCCGAGGGGGCACGTCCCGGACGTGACGCGAATCGGCGGCCCCGACGGCCCGCTGAAGCCCCACTTTTCGAGGGCCAGTCAAGCCGACTCGCTAACCGAGACGTACGCCGCGTTTCACCACCCGGAGCTCACCGCGGGCCGACGCGTCGTCGACGCGGCGTTCGCGCCCGGACCTCGGGGCGCGCGAACCCTCGCCGTCGCGTACACGCCGCGTACACATGCCAAGAAAAAGTATTTTGGCGCGGCGGGACGGGGTTTGGTTCTCGTGTGGGACGTGGGCGCCGGGGAGCCCGTCGCGTCGAGGGCGTTGACGTGCGAGAGCGTCCCGAGCAGGGTCGTTTGGGGACCGGGAGACTCGCACCACCTCATCGTCGCGGGGACGGAGGAGGGCGGCGTGTGCGTGTGGGACCTGCGCGAGCCCCCGGAGGTTCACGCGGAGTCGGCCGAGTCGGGCGACGTCCCGCCCGGGGCGCTGGCGGACGGGGAACGCCTGCGCCGGCCTTCGTACGATTGGTGGGGTGACACGCCGGGTTCGATCGTCGACGGGTGGGGTGACACGCCGGGGTCGATCGTCGACGGGTGGGGTGACACGCCGGGTTCGATCGTCGCCCTTGGCGTCGCCCCGGGGGATGGCGCCTCGACGAGCGCTCGCTCCGCCCCCGCGCCCGTCACGCCGGGTAGAGAGCCGGGGCGGGAGGGAGACGACCACGACGGCCGGCCGCGACGCGACCCGGCGGCGGCGGCGGCGAACGGATCGTCCCTCGCGGGATCGACGCGCGATTTTTACGTCGTCGCGCTCGACTGCTGGGGCAAAGTGTCGTCGTTCAAAGTGTCGGAGCTGTCCAGGCGCGAAGCCTCGGACGCGTCCATCGCGGATACGGGACTGAGGTTCGGGTCGCGCGTGAGGGCGGCGCGAAACGCCCGGTCGATCCCGTACGGCGCCGCCGCCGGGGATGCGCTGACCGGTTCTCGGGGGTCTCAGGGGTCTCGGGGCGGCGCGAGGGCGATGGCGGTGACGAATCGCGCGGGCGTCGCGGCGGAATTTTACGTCGCCGGCGAGGACGGCAGGGTGCTCCGCGGCGCGAGATACGGCGCGCCGGTGGCGCCGAAGGCGTTCGTGCCGTGCGATCCCCTCGATGCGGGCCACGCCGCGGCGAGCGCGCCGAACGAGGCGGTGGTGTCGCTCGATTTTAACCCCCACTTTCCGAACGTTTTTCTAGCCGCGTACGAAGGGGGCTCGGTGGCGATGTACTCGACGGCGAGCTCCCTCGCGTCGCGGAGGTGGGACGGGGTCACGGCCGCGAGGGTCATCGCCGCGAGGTGGTCGCCCGCGAGGCCGTCGGCGTTCTTCGTGCTCGACGACGAGTGTTGCGTTCACGCGTATGATTTGCTGTCGGATGACGCGTCGCGCTCGGTCAAGTCTGAACGGTTCGGGAAGAGGGAGAAGATCACGAGCTTGAAGCTCGCGAAGCTCGGGGATCAGGCGTGGGACGCCCCGGGACAGTGCCTCGCGTCCATGGCGTACGATGACGGCAGGACTGACGTGCACGTCGTGTCGCGGGAGCTATCTTCGATCACCGCGCGCGAGATGGACCAATTGAGGTTGTTGCTCCTCGTTTGAGTCGTTTTGCTCCTGAAAATGTCTATCGAGGTGGCTAATCTTAGCTAGAGATATCTCGTCTGGGTCGCAGACTTTACCGGCAGCCGATCAATCGTCCCACCGTCCAGTATCTTCCTGCGAAGGATCCCCACCCAGTTCGCCTGCCCTCGTTTCAGCCCGCGCCTCACCGCGGCGTCACCCGGCAGTAAACCAGGGTCGTCGATGCAGTCCATTGCCGCTTGCATCGCGAGCTCCTCCTCGTCAATCGACATCAGCGTCGGGTTCGTCTCGGGCGCGTTTACTTCGTCTAAACCGCACGCGTCGTCGCCGCCGTCGTCGGTCCATCCCGCCGCCAACAGAACCTTCGCCCTGTTGTACACGTTCTGCGCGTACCGCCTGCTGTACCCGACCCTGACGCACGCGCTCTTGATGGACACGCGCGAATCCTCCGGGCACCGAGCGCGCGATCGCAGCCAGAGCTCCGCGGCTTCGAGCTCCTTCGCCTTGTCGCGGGGGCGTCTGACCGGAACCGTCCGCGGTTCCTCGGCGACGGCCTCGCCGCGACCCGAATCGCCGCGACCCGAATCGCCGCGCCCGTACCTCTCGCCGTAACCGTGCCCGTACGCGTAGCCGTACGCGTAGCCATAGCCCGACGGCCTGTCCAGTTTTTTGGGACAGCTCCGCTGGTTGTGGCCAACCTCGCCGCAGAAGGAGCACCGCGTCGAGTCGGGGTATTTCTTCTCCGTCGCGACCTTCTCATCGTGCCAGCGTTTGTTGTGGTCCGGCGACCCGCACACGCTGCACGTCTTCGGGCGAAACGCCCGGCCGAACCTCGCGGCCGCCGCGGGTTGAATCACCCGAGCGTACAGCTTCGGCCTGCCGCGGGATCTCTGCTCGACGTCCGTCGCCGCCGGCTCTCTCTCGATCGAGCTTGTCGATTGCTTCCGAGCGGGTCCCCTGGACTCGTCCGGCGCGACCCGCCACGGCGCGGGAGGGTGCGGGGTCAACTTACGCTCGTAAAAGTCGCGGTACTTGCCCTCGAAGTACTCCTCGAGGTCGACGTCGTCGTCGTCCCTCCCTGGCAACCTCACCTTTCGCGCCTCCGGTCCGGGACCCGTGGCGCCGCCCGACTCGAGATATCCGATAGCCTCGAGTTCCGTCGCCCCCTGCCTGAGTTGTCCCGTCAACGCGTCGACGTCTCGCTGGAACGCCACCGGGCAGCTTCGCTTGTTGTGCCCAACCTCGCCGCAGCAGCTGCAACGCCGCGGTGCCTTCTTATCTTCGTTTCTGCCCTCGGGCTCCTGCGAGGTTTTGCGCCACTGCTCGAGCGCGGGGACGTTACCGAGGCCCAGCGCGGCGAGGCCGGAGAGCTGTTGCGTGAGGCCCTTGAACAGCTCGGCCTGCTGCCGCGACGCCTGCAGCGACAGGCCGGATCCGGGCGCCCCGTCGTTTGCTCCTCCCAGGCCGGGGGGTGGGCGCGAGAGGACTCGCTCGTTGAGAATCTTGCGCTGCCTAGCGCTCAGGGGCCTGCGAGAGAACACCGGTGTGGGTGTTGGCGGAGCCATGCCGGGCTCGGACGTGCTCGGACCCTCGTCGTCGCCCGCCTTCCCGGGCTCTCTCGCTGCACCGCACGACACCCGAATTCTTCGCTGGATGTCTGCATTCTCGGAAGGTGCCGCGCGCCGGCGGGTCGCGCCAGGCCGCCCGTCCCACCGCGCTCTCGAGCCCACCGCCGCGCCCGCGCCTCCTCTCCGCCACACGGCGGGAACAAGTCGCCCCGCTCCCCCGAGAGGGGGCGAGGCGAGGCAGGCCTGCGCCATTCTCCACTGTCGGTCTCGGCCTTATCGTCGAATCAGTTGGCGGGAGTTGTCGTCCGCAGGCCCGATCATCAAGAGATTTCACCAATTCCTCCCGTTGGAAATTTCGCGAGCGGCTCCAGTTCTTAGGGCAAGGGCCGACCTGTGACTCCTGATGGCCGACCTGTGCGTTTATCCCGACCCACATGCGCCCATTATCTCCCCTCTCGGACCCGACACCCGCACAGCACCTGCTGGGGCGCAGCGCTTGTCGTCCCGGAATCCAAAACCAAATTCTTCCTGAACGAATCGGCCCCCTTCCTCTCAACCGTCCCGCGTTCGACAGGCTGAACGATAAGGCCCTGGAGGCGAGCTTGCAGAGCAGCATGGGCTTACACGAGCTCGAGGAGGTGGACCCGAGCCTGGCTGACGGCCACAGCATCTTCTACGAGCGCGAGGTGCCGTTTGAGCTTCGCTCGGCGCAGGGCAACGAGGAGCCCAGAGAGGTTGGCGCGCTCGAGGCGATCAGGGTGAAGATACTCGCGCTGGGAGATGAGGGCGCGTTCACGGGCCTGCGTGTGGAGCTCACGAGCGAGTCCAACCTGTTCTTCCACTACGTCCACGAGCTCGACATCGCCGGTTTTAAGAAGATGCAGCAGGGGCAGAACCTGATGGTGGACTTTGCCGAGTATCCGAGCGTGATGGTGAGAAACCTGGACAACTGCATCAAGCAGCCGCACTCGCACCTCGCGGTGCTGGTCATGAAGCGCGACGGCTCCGCCCGGCTCGATTTCATCCAGAACATGGAGTACAAGTTCGTCGAGCTGCTGTCCATCGACCTGAAGGCCAGCGGCGAGGATGTGGTCAGGGAGCAGATCTCGTACAGGTACAACGCGTTGAAGAACAGGATGGCGCTGATGCAGGCGAGGCTCGCGGACGTCAACGCGTTGGTGAAGATCAAGAATCCCTCGCTACTGTTGCAGCTCAAGAAGGCGTCGCTCTCGTCGCTCCCCTGAGCGTGTAGTCTAGGAGGAGGAGACGACATCTTCCGCGGCGGTGTGTATCAAAGAGTTCCAAATATTAAAAAGGTCCTAAAAAATGTCGCCCCCCGACCCAATCCGGCTCTTCTGATCACCAGCCCTGCCTCTCGGCGGCGTGGGCGGCCTGTCCTTGTTGAGCGCCAGCTGCCAGCTCCCGCCCTCCATGTCCTCGTCTTCTCCACCGTCGCCGTACAGCGCCGACGGCGGCAGCGGATGGATCAACTTTGGATACAGCTTCAAGTCCCTTCCCAGAACTAAGATGGCGCCGGCGTTGTTAGCCGTGCCGCAGTAGTTTGTGGCCGAGAACACGGTGATGAGAAGCCCGCCCGCGAACCGCTCGAACCCGTCCATGACGCACTCGTGCGCGCGGATGATCATCTGCAGGTCGTTGTCCTCGCAGAACTTCCGCACCCTGTCGGGCCCGAACGTGACCAGCCCCGGGCCCCTGGCGTTGGGTCGCAGGCCCTCCACCCTGTCGCTCTCCGTCGGATCCGACCAGAGGACGTCCATGAGCATGATACCGCCGGACTCGATCGTGAGCGGGCGCTCGAGCTCCTCCAGCTGTGAGATGTGCGTGATGCTCCGCCCGATGCCGCCGTGCATGCACGCCACGCGGTCCTCAATCACCGCCGCGAGGGGAAGCCACTGGAACAGATTGTTGAACCGGGTCCAAGCCTGCACGCCAGCCTCCTCGCCCAGCCTCTCTATGCACTCCGTGCGAAATCCGAACAGAGCGTTGATGTCAGCTTCCTCGTGGTTACCCCGGAGCAGGTGGATGTTGTCGGGATGCTCAATCTTTAGCGCCAAGAGCAGCGACATCGTCTCGAGCGAGTACGCCCCGCGGTCCACGTAATCGCCCAGGAACAGGTAGTCGATGTACGCAATATCACCAGCCGTGCTCGGGCTTCCGTACTCGGCAAAGAGGCGCATGAGATCGCCGTACTGTCCGTGGAGGTCGCCGAAGATTTTGGTGGGCGCGCGAAGTCGCAGCACGGTTGACTCTGCCTGGAACTTTTCCTCAGCCAGGGTGCACAGCTCGTCGATTTCGTCGACGTTGAGGATGAAACCCCGGCTGGCTCCCACCGGCTCGGGTTCCCACTGCCTCGGGTGGAGGAGCTCGTTGAGCACCTTGCGGGGCACCGTGTCGGGCTTCTCGTGGTCCGGGGTGAGCACGCCGCGGCGGTCGGGAGTCATCGATCCCGGGTCTAGGCTGCCCATCTTCACCATCGGCGTGCCAAACGCGGCCATGTCCGGCCCGATCCTCTTGCTCTCGGATTCAAACTGGTCGATGGACAGCTGCCTGACCAGGCTGCCCAGACCCGACGCCGGTCCGTCGTGCGAACCCGCCGCCACCACCACGGCGCGGTGGTGCAGACGAACCTCCGAGCTCGGCGGCTTCCTCGCCGTAGACGCCGTCCCCCTCGCGCCGCCCCTCGCGCCGCCCCTCGCGGTGGACTGGGGCGAAGGCGTGTGAACGGACGATTTACCGCTCCCGTGGCTCTCCGGCGGGGAGTCGATGTCCACGTGCGCCGCCTTGGCGAGGGCGACCGCGGCTTGGGCCTCCTCGGAGCTCAGCTTGGTCATCGCCTCGTTGTTCGCGCCGATGTTATTCTCGGGCGACCCATCCGCGCTCCCGGGCGAGCCGTGGTCAAACTTGAGCGATCCGGCGCTCCCGCCGACGAACTTGAGGGACCCGAGGTTCGTGCTGGGGGTGTCGAAGCCGGATTTAACCTCTTGACCGTCGTGAACGACGGTTTGGTGACCCGGGTTCGCCGCCAAAAACGCCGCCGCCTCCTCGAGGAGCCCCGCGCCGCGAAGCCACCGCCGCCACGCCGGCGCCGCGAGGTCGACGTGCTCAGCCAGCACCGCGGTCGCCTCCGCCCTGGTCAGCCCCTGCGCCGCCGGGCTCTCCTCCATCACGTACATGTCCCCAAGCAGGTTACCCCCGCGCAGGCCGCCGCACACAAACACCAACGGACCGACGCCCGCCGTCGCGTGGCGGCACCTGCGACTCGCCGTCGCCGCCGCCGCGCTCGAACCAGTGGTTAAACCCTCAATCTCCGCCACGGACCAACCCGCGCTACTACCCGCGGACGTGTTCAGCACGGAGAGCGACAGGTGGTCGTCCACCATGGACCCGCCCCCGAGGGCACCGCCGCTGACGTGCAGCCGGGTCCCGACGAAGGCCACCGCGTGCTGGTACCGAGCCGTGGGCGCCTCCCCCGGCGCCGCCGCCCACTCCCACCTCCCGTCGCGGTGCCTGGCGAGGCCGAAGGCGTCGGAGAGGGGGGCGCTGTCCGCCCCGCGTCCGCCGCAGAGGAGCAAGAGGCCGTCGGCGCGCGGCGCGGCGGCGGCGTACATGCGAGGCGGCGGAACGTCCCCCGCCGGGTTCATCTCGAACCACTCGTACGGCTTCGACGTCGTGTCCAGGCACCAGCTGTCGCCCAGGGGCTTGGCGCCGTCGTTGCCGCCGTGCACGACGAGGAAGCGCTGCGCGACGAAGGATATGACGTGCGCGTACCTCTGTCCGGGTCCCGGGCCCTTGACGGACACGCGGTGCCACCGCGGCGAGCCCTGCAGGTCGAGGACGTGGAGATCCTCAGACGCGAGCCCCGACGGTCCGATTCCTCCCTGCACCACCACCATGTTGCCGACCGCCGCGGCGCTGTGCGCGGCTCGAGGGGAGGGACCCTCGCCCGTCGGGTCAAGCTTGGTCCACACGCCGCTGCGCACGTCGAAGCTGTGCACGTCGGAGGTTGCTCCCGCGAGCCTGATGCCGCTGGTGCTCCCGCTCGGCCCGTCGCCCTCGAGCGCGGTGGCGCCACCGAATATGATGAGCCGCTGCCCGCCGCCGTCCGCGGGGACGCACGTCAGCGTGTGACCGCATCGGGGACCCGGGTCGTCGCTCCTGGTGTCCACGTGGAACTGCGCGCAGAGCATCCCGTCGCCCTCCATCGCGCCCGAACCCCACCGCTCTCTTTCCTTTTTCGCCCCCGTTTCTTTGGTCCAGATCGCGATGTACTCACGTCGCGTTCAGCGGGTGAGATCCACCGAGTCGGCGTGCGACCGGAACCGAGTGAAGGTCGCGGGGATGCTCGGCAAACCGAGCGAAGGCCCCGTGCGAAGCGTTGCCCGCCTCGCGGATATGACCTCTCTGTTCAGCAGATCTTGGAGGCCCCCCTCCTCACCGACCCAGCTACGAGATTTGAATTGCGAACGGCAGTCCGGATCCATCGATAATTGGAGTATTGTTGTAACTATTTGCATGTTATTATATGGCGCGGTTTAACACATAATACGTTTCTTTCTGAGATAAAAAGATCGTGCACACCTGATACTTTCCAATCCACCAAATCGGAGGGGGACGCCAGCAAGCCGTTGAGAACGTTTCGGCAGCTCCGAGAGGGACATCCATAGCGAGAGACACCTCCGCCAGCCATCATGGCGACGGACGGCGCCGATGCGGAGCTGCGGAGCAAGTACGACGCCTCCACGCGGCTGCTGCAGGCGCAGTGCGACACGATCGAGCGCCTGCACGAGCGCCTTCGCGAGATGCAGAGGCTGCCGGAGTCGTCAAATCGAGCTTCCGAAGCTGGGGATGGCTGGACCCCCGCGGGGAAGGAGAACGAAGCGCTGCAGGTGAAGTACGCGCGCGCCAAGCGGTTGGTGAAGCTCCAATCCATCGAGCTCGCCAAGGCGAGAGAGAGCGCCAAGCGCGCGAGCACCGTCGCGGAGGCGAGCGAGGCGCGCACGGCGCTCGCCGAGCAGTCGCTCGCCAACACGCAGGACTCCGCGCTGTCCCTCCGGGAGGACTACGCGCGGGCGCTGGAGCGCGCGCAGAGCGAGGCGACGGCGCTCCGTCGCGAACGCGACGCGGAGGCTGCGAGCGCGTCGGCGGCGACCACCGAGCTCTCGCGCGCGCTGGCTACCACGGAGTCGGCCACCGCCCAGCTCCGCGAGGCTGTCGTCGCGGAATGCAGAGCCAAGGAGTCGCTCCTGGACGAAGCGTCGCGACGCGAAGCCGCGGACGAGGAAGTCCACCGACTGCGACAGGACCTCGAACTCACCAAAAACGAACTCGCGGACGTCAACCGCGAGGCGCGAACCATGAACGAGCGCCTACTGATCGCGGAGGCTCGGGCCGCGGAGGCGGTCAAAGACGCGGAGGCTGCGCGGATGGGTTCGGTGGCGGATCGGTGCGCGAAGAGCGACGCCGAGGAGGCCGCAGCCTTACTCACCGCGCGACTCGAGGCTTCGGAGAGACGCGCGTCCACGATGGAGGCGGCGCGGGACGCCGCGATGGCGCAGAGGGACGCGGCGACGGAGCGAATCGAGAACGAAGCCGAGGAATCGCGAAAGGAGCTCGACGCCGCGCGCGCCGCCGCCGCCAAGGCGCACAGGGAGGCCCAGAAGCTCACCGTCGCGCTCGACGAGTCCCGTCGCGCCGCCGCCGACGCGCTGACGCGGGTCGAGTCCCTGACGGAGCGGCTCGAGACCGCCGAGGCTGACTACGCCTACGCCGAGAGACTCACGGAGGAGGCGGTGAAGGAACTGGAGACGGAACGAGCGAGGTTCGAACTCGAGGGGGAGAAACGCGCCAGGCGCGAGAAGGAGTTCATGCGCGAGGCGGAGCAAACGGCGTCGCGCAGGTGGGAGGCGCAGACCCAGGACGAGGTGGAGGATTTGCGCGCGCAGGTCACCTCCTTAAGGGCCGGAAAGGAACGAGCCGAACATCTTCTCGCCGCTTCATCCGCGGAGAACGCCGCGAGGGTCGCCGCGGCGGAGGAAAAACGCGAGGCCGCCGAGCTCGTCGCGACGGTAGTGACGGCGGCGACAGCGACGGCGGTGTCCCCGATGGCGACGTGGCTGCGCGGCGTCGGGGTGCAAAACTATCCGACGCCCTCGAAAGCCACGTCGCCGCCCCTCGCGCCGGGCTATCCCACGCCCGGAGCCGGCTCCACCCCGGGGGACGCGACGCCGAGGCTGCCCGCGCGCCCCGCGACGGCACAGGCGCGAAGGATTCAAACCCAAACCGTCGAGCGGCCCGAGCCGGCGCGGTCCCGCGGCGCAAACGTCGCGCCCATGCCCGGGGCGGCTCGTAAGACGATCAAGAGCCTCAAATCGCGAAACGAGGAGCTCCGAGCGAAGCTGGACGACGAGAAGAAGGCGAGAAACGAGCGCGTCGAGGCGAGGGAGAACGCGCGCGACGCGTCCGTCAAGAAACACGCCGCGAAACTCGAGCGTAAGCTGGCGTCGGCGGAGGCGAGGCTCGTCGCCTTGGACGAACGGTGGAGCGCCGCGGGCAAGGCTTGGAACGCGAAAATCGAGGATGAAAAGAACGGCGTCGTCAGGGCTTTTGAGGTGCTCGAGTGCGAGGTTGACAAGATCGCGGAGGCTGCGACCGCCGCGGTGAAGCAGGCGGAGGCGGCGACCGAAAACGCGGGCTCCGCGGCCGACCAAGCGGAGCGACGGGCGGCGGAAACCGCCGAGAAGGCCGTCGCCGCCGCGAGGGACGAAGCCGCGAGGGCGAAAGAGTCCGCGGAGGCTTCCATCGCCGCTGCGAATGAGTCCGCGGAGGCTTCCATCGCCGCGGCCGCCAAGGCGCACAAGGAGGAGCTCGACGCGGTACGCGCCGCGGCCGTCAAGAGCTCCGAGCGAGTGGGCGCCGCGGAGGTTGCCAAGACTGCGGCTGAGGCTAGGGCCGCGCACGCCGAGGCCAAGGCGCGACAATCCGAGGTTGAGAGGGAAGCCGCGGTGGCCGAGGCGCTCGCGGCGAGGTCCCGCGCGGACGCCGCCGAATCACGCGCGGCGGCCGCGGAGTCGGCGCGAGAGGCTGCACGCGTCGAGGCCTCGGCGGCGGCGGGGGAGCTCCGGGGCGGTCTCCGCGCGAAGGAGCAGTCGGACGCGAGAGCGAAGGATGCGGAATCGAAAGCCGCCGACGCGGAATCGAAAGCCGCCGACGCGGAGGTTTCGCGCGTAGCCGCCGAGGCTGAGGCGTCGGAGGCGGTTGCACGCGCGGCGAGCGCGGCGGAGGAGGCCGCGACGGCGGCGGATCTTCGCTCCAGGGCGGACGCGCGCGCCGACGAGGCGGAGGCGGCGCTAGGTGACGCTGAAAAACGCGCGGCGGAGGCTGAAAAGGCGGCGGAGGCGGCGACCGCGGCCGAGGCGAGGGCGAGGGCGGCGCTGTCCGAGGCTGAACTGCGCGCGTCGATGTTCTCAACCCGTGCGGAGGCTGCGGAGGAGGCGTTGGCGGCGGAGCAACGCGCGGCGGAGGCTATGGGCGTGCCGCCGGGGTCGGAGCTCTCGTCCGCGATGGCGGCGGCGGCGATCAAGGTTAAGGAGGCCAACGCCCGCGCCGAGGAGGCGGAGAAGACGGCGAGGGTGGCGCGAGCCGCCGCGGCGACGGCGGAGACGCGTGCGGCGGAGACGGAGCGCGCAGCGAGGGCGGCCGCCGACGAAGCGATCGCCGCCGCAGACCGACGCGCGAACAAAGCCGAGGAGGCGGCGACGAAAAAGGCGCTCGCGAAGAAAGCCGAGGAGGCGGCGGCGGAGAAGGCGCTCGCGTTAGCGTCAGTCGCCGAAGCAAAGGCTCGCGCCGAAGCCGCCGAACGAAGGGCGGAAGCCGCCGACGCCGAACTAGCGCGTCTCCGCGAGAAGACCGCGACGGAGCTTAAGGAGGCGGCCGAACGCGTCGAGGAGGCTGAGATTGCGCGAGAGTTTGCCGAGAAATCGGCCGAGATGGCCAACGGCGCGGCGGCGTCGGCGGGCGCGGCGGACCGCGCCGCTGAGGAAGCCCTCGCCGCCGCTAAAAACGCCCAGACCCGCGCGGCCGCGATCGAGCGCAACGCCAACGATGCCGTGGCCCTCGCCGAACGACGCCTCGAGGAGGTGGAGAGGCGCGCGACGGAGGCGCTCGCCGCGGCGGAGGCTCGGGTCGTCGACGCCGAGATGTCGGCGGCGGCGAAGGCGACGGAGCTCGCCGCCGCGGCGGTCGCCCTGGCCGAGGTCAAGGCGGCCGAGGACGTGGCGGCCGCCAAGCGCGAGGCGGAGGCCAAGGCTAAGCGAGCGTACGAGACGGTCAAGACGCAGATCGGCGCGGCGGTGGCGAGAGCCGAGGCGGATGTCGAGACGATGAAGAAGGCTGGGCGGCTGGCCATCTCCGAGGCGGAGACGCGCATCGCGGAAGCGGAGAGGAGGGCGCTCGCCGCCGAGGTCGAGCTCGAGCGCCGCGCCGCCGAAGCGACTCCCAGGGTTTCATCCGATTCGGCGGAGGCGATCGAGGCTGTCGCGAGGGAACGCGCGCAATTCGCCGAGAAGGTGGCGGAGGCTAACGCCAGAGCCGCCGCCGCGGAGGATGAGGCCGAATCGACCGAGGCGGCGGCGTCCGCGGCTGTCGCGAGGGCCATCGCCGCGGAGGCCGCCGCGAAGAGCGCCGAGGCGGAGGCGAGGCGCGCGGTGGACGCGTGCAACGCCGCGGTGAGGGACCGCGTGGCGGCGCAGAGGGAGGCGAGCGACGCGAAGGCTGCGCTGGAGGAGGCTGAGACGGAACGAGCCGAGGCGTTCGCCGCAGCCGCCGCCGCCAACAGACGCGCCGCGGAAAACGTCGAGCTCCTCCACGAGTCGAAGGCGCGACTCGCGCAGCTCTGGAAACGCGCGGAGAACGCCGAGGATGAGCTCCGGAGGGCCCGCGCGGAGGCTGAGAGGAACGCGGATAAGGAACGCGGAGACGGGCGAAGGGGCGCCTCCCTCACGCGGGTCGACGCAGAGACGGCGTCGCGACGCGAGACTCAAACCAAGACTCGAACCCTTCCTCTGGGGTCCGGGTCCGAGAGGATGGCGGAGGCGCCGAAGTCGCCGATCGTCGCGGAGGCGCGGGCCAATGCGGCGGCGGCGATGGCCGTCGTTCGCGACGCGCAGGCTGCGCTGGCCACGGCGCGGAACGCCGTCGACGCGGAGAGGAGCGGTCATCGTCAGTCGGGTCATCGTCAGTCGATTAAAAGAAACGGGGGCGCGTCAAAGGCTGACGCGCGAGCCGCGGCGCTGCGAAGGTACCAGGGCAACGCCGCGAAGCGGTCGCCGCTGCCGCCGACGCCGACTGGGAAGGAGAACGCGTCGGTGTCCCCCGTTCGGTACCCGTCGGAACCGAGGAGCCCCTTGGTGGGTAACTCCGCCGCGTGGAAGTAAGTCGGAATCGTAGCACTAAATGTGACGAGATCACTCCACCTTCCTGTCGGTATTATACAAAAAAACAAGATAGACTAAGATGCCACCTCGCGAAGGCGCGCATTCGACGCTGCCGCGCGCGCGGCGGTTCAGGTGGAGTTCCCGCGAAGGCGGCACGTGGACGCCCATCTCCGATGTCGATGGCG
>Ga0181573_10001346_pt1 | contig 24457 bp, 24 predicted proteins | sample 101ome_25_FD_148643 | JGI IMG/M metagenome (GOLD analysis project Ga0181573, IMG submission 148643) | Coastal salt marsh microbial communities from the Groves Creek Marsh, Skidaway Island, Georgia - 101409BT metaG (spades assembly) | ecosystem: Environmental > Aquatic > Marine > Intertidal zone...
CAATCACGACGATGACTAACTTACTGGAGCAATTCAGCGATGAACTACGAAGAAGCGGCAACACGTTACGCTAGCGTGCGTACCGATATAGACAACCTTGACCGAGAATACAAAGCCAACAAAGCGGCGTTGAAGGAAAAGCTTGTCTTACTTGAAAACTGGTTTACTGCGCGTGCGCAGGAAGATGGACTGGAATCTATAAAAACTTCACTTGGCACTGCTTACTGGTCTGCGCATCAGTCTGCAACTGTCGCCTGCCGAGAAGATTTCTTTGCGTTCTGTAAAGAACATGACGCTTGGGAGCTTGTGGAGTCTAGGGCTTCCAAAACTGCTGTCCGTGACCACCTTGAAACCCATGGCGAACTTCCGCCGGGAATAAACTATAACACTGTAAGGGTGTTTAACTTCCGCCGTAACCAAAAGAGGGACTAACCCATGAACAATGTAATGAACGTACCAGACCATATCGCTGACCGAATTCGCCAGCGTCAAGAAACAGGCAAGAAGTCTGCCGTAGCAGGGGCCATCGTTGGCTCGGGCGGCGAGGGTGCTAGCCTACCGCGTATAAGTATCCGCTCGTCACGCTACCGGCTAATTGAGTCGGGGGTTGAGACTGTAGTAGGAACTTCTTTAGACGTAGTTATTGTGGGTGCTAACCCCCGCGTCTCAAAAGTTTTCTACGGTTCCGCGTACGATGGGGAGAATACTGCGCCAAGTTGTTTTTCAAATGACGGCATAAAGCCTCACGCCTCTGTGGAGAATCCCGTTTGCGCGAGTTGCGCAGGGTGCCCTAATAACGAATTAGGTTCAAAAATACTTCCCAGTGGTAGCAAGTCTAAGTTATGCTCTGACCAACGGCATTTAGCTGTCGTTGCCGCCGCTGATCCCCACAAGGTCTACAGCCTTACAATCCCGGTTTCAGCTATGCGCGGTTTGAGAGAATACTTCAAAGAACTGGGGAACTATGGCTTAACCCCTGAAGAAGTTATTACTGAGCTTGGTTTTGATGACGAGGCTAGCTATCCTAAAATTGTTTTTAAGCATAAAGGATACGTGCCCGAAGGTAAGTTAGACGATTTGGAGAAGCTGACAGAACACGACTCGGTTAAGTTAGCTACTCGCCAAATAGAGCTAAACAGCGCGTCTTTAGCGGCCCCTTCAACTAGCAATAAACTAGAGGCAAAACAAGAAGTGGCTGAAGAAGCACCTGCACCAAAAACCAAGCCCAAACTAGAGCCAGTAAAGGCATCGGACGATTTAGCTGACAGCATAGCTAGCTTGTTTGATGAATAATTTAACTGTGGAACAGCCCCGTTGCGAACGGGGCTTTTTTGTCTAGGGGGTACGCGTGGAGACGAAGGAGTTTCTTGAACGAGTCCACGCCAAGTCAGATCAGTTAATAGTATGTTGTTGGAAGCCAGACCCACAAGGTAATGTAAAAGAGGGGTTTTTTTGGCAGGAGGCTTCCTATACTTATGACGATTTTGACAAGGCGGCAGAACGGATAGCGAAGTGCGACAAGCACCCAAGTGTTACTGTTTATTATACGGTAGGCTCATTCTCTGGTCACGAGTATGTGAGCGCCAATGGCAAAACAAAGTGGTACAGAAAAACAGAATTTGCTAGGCATTTCAAAGCCTTAGCGTTTGATTTGGACATAGGGCCAGACAAACAATACACAAATCAAATAGATGCAGTGGTGGCACTTAAAAAAGTGCTGTCGTCTATGGATATGCCGTTCCCTATGCTGGTGTCATCAGGCAACGGGCTTCATGTTTATTGGCCCTTGACGCAGGAGCTACCGACTAAAACGTGGGTGCAGTTGTCCAAGGCATTACGCAGAGCGCTGGCTGAACATAATTTAGTTATTGATAATTCAAAAATCCACGACCCGTCTATGGTATTGCGACCCGTGGGTTCTCACCACAAGAAATCAACTACATGGAAGCCGGTCAAAGTCGTAAAGGATTGTGAAGACTTCGATCCAATGATGCTGGCTGGCATACTGAAGCGGTGGGTTAGCGTAGAGCCGGAGAAAAAACCAGCTAAGAAGTCGTCCATAATGGACGCTGTTATAGGGTCAAGTAACGATGTTGTTTTAGAGCGCGTTGCTGAGCACTGCACACAAATACGTGCGTTGGTAGCTAGCGGCGGTTTTATTGACGCCGCCGGGGAACAGGTTGAGGAACCACTGTGGCGCGCGTCATTGGGTATAGCAAAACACTGTACTGACCCAGAAGAAGCTATAATCAAGTTGGCTGGTGAACACCCTGACTTTGATTTAAAAGTAAACCTTGAGAAGTTAGAAGGGTGGGGCGCACACGGGCCGACTACCTGCGAAACATTTGAGCGTTTATGCCCAGCGGGTTGCCGTGGGTGCCCTCACAAAGAAAACATAAAAAGCCCTGCGAGACTTAGCTCAACAAGCTCTGTCACTGTAGAGACTGACAAGGGCGAAGAAGAAATCGAATTGCCTAAAGGCTATGTGGTACGCGACAACTGCGTGTACAAAGAAGTGCGTGAGAAAGTAGAGTCTACTGACGCCAATGGTAACCCAACAATGGTTGAGCAAGTTGAGTGGGTTCTGGTGTCTCATTACTTAATGCACGTTCTTGGGCTGTATAAAAACCCAGAGACAGGCAACTCCACGTTCAGACTATCTGTTCGCTACCCGATGGTTGGCTGGACTGAGGAAGATCACGAAATGGATGTGCTGGTTAACGGGCCGTCTTTTACCAAGTTCCTTCATCACCGACAGATATTTGACGCTAAGACAGGGGCACAGCAAGAAAGACTGAGGTTATTTATTGTGGATTATCTAGCGAAAGTACAAAGCGAAAGTCCGACTGGCATCGACTACATCCATTTCGGGTGGCAGAAAGACAAGACGTTCCTGTGTGGACATACAGTACTCGGTAACGATGTAGACACTGCCATAAAGCGCCGACTAAAAGGCGCGGCTACTCGGTTTGACGAACTAATCAAGCCGGTGGGGTCTCGCGCTGACTGGGTTGATGCCATGCGCATCCTTGAAAAGCCTGAAGCCAAGATGATACGAATGATGATGTTCCTTAGCATGGGGAGCGTGCTCAGTAGGGCGGCTGGCAACTGTACTGGCATGGTGTCTATTTACTCACCGCAGACTACAACAGGCAAAACGCTTGCGCTGTACGCTATCAACAGTATGTTCGGAAACCCTAAAGAGATGTTGCTACAACGTAGAGACACTGCCAACGCCATGTTTAAGATACGCGGCGTGCTTAACCAGCTACCTTGTACAATAGATGAGCTAACTACCGTACACCCGGACGAAGCTGTAAATATGGTTTACGACCTTAGCTCAGGCGTAGAGAAGAACTCCATGGATCAGCGGCGGGAACTGCGAGACCCCGCTCGGTGGACTGGCCCTACGTTCGTGTCAGCTAACGTCTCATTCCACCAGCAATTTGACCTTGCGCAGACTAACGACAGCGCCCTGCGAGCGCGGTGTATTGAGTATGTCCACGAGGACAGGACACTGGTAGAAAAGGATACCTCTGGTACAAGCCCCGCAGACCGCTTTGTGGAGGCGATATTCCACAACTATGGCTGGGCCTACCCAGAGCTTGTAAGCGCTGTAATCAGCAATGGGGGCGACACAGAGCTATGGAAAGCCCTAAAGCCCAAGTTTATAGAGAAATTCGGCTCTGTATTCCAAGCTGTAGACAAGTATGCTGAACCGATGATTATTTGTGGCTGGATAATGAGCAAGATTGCTAGGAAGCTGGGGCTGGTTAGCTTCGACCCAGACGAAGTAGCCCAAGACTGGATAGCACACGTACACGCTACTCACGATTATGAGGCTAAGCACGCGGTAGATGCCATAGACACCCTTGGGCAATTTCTTCAAGAGCATAACGACGAGATTATACACTCATCTCAGCAACATGGTCAGCAAAAAGAAAACGTGCAATTACCGCCGCCAACAACGGCTGTAGCGCGGGAAAAGCTGATTTATGACGCGAACAACAATATCCTGAAGGGTAGTTATTTAGCGGTAAATATAGCTATGCTCAAGCGGTGGCTACAGCGCACCCGAGATGGTATAGACCGAGTAACGCGGGAACTGGACAGTATGGGAGCGCTAATTAGCGAGCGTGAAAGAGTCACGTTGTTTAAGGGTTGTCCCGGCCATAACCCCGGCCAAGCGTTCTGCATTATGGTAGACTTAACGCATCCTAGATTTATTGAAGGGCTGGACGGCTCAGAAGCCGTTAAGAACAGCACTGTCCTGAAGGCGATATTGGGAGGCTCGCATGGCGCGAAACTACCGTAAAGAGTACGACAACTACCACTCAAAGCCCAAACAGAAGAAAAACCGTGCGGCGCGTAATGCGGCACGGGCTGTTATGGCTAAAGAAGGTAAAGTCCGTAAGGGCGATGGCAAAGATGTTGACCACAAAACCCCAATGGCGAAAGGCGGGGGCAACGGCAGGTCTAACCTACGCGCTACCCCTAAGTCTAAAAACCGTAGCTTCGCCCGTACTAAAAAGGCGAAGATGAAGTAACTAGTAGCCGCCGGAACGACCGCCCGAAGAAACTTCGCCGCCGGGACGGAAGCTGTGTGCCTTGTCGTTGTTCATCTTAGGAGCTTTCATAGCGCCGTCAGACATGAAGTTAACCATCTTCTGCTGGCCGATAGCTACACCAGCCTCTTTTTTCATGTGCTGGGGTACGCCCATGCAGCCGCCAGCCTTGTCTGCCATTCCACCTTTCTTACCGTACATAGCACGTTCTCCTTTGTTTGAGTGCATAGTTTAGTCCCTGTTGTACAACTTGTCTATTTCTTCACGCATATCTTGGCGCAAACTGTCTATCTCAGCGTACAGTGCGTCGTAATCTGGCGCTCCAGACCGCAGTTCTTCACGCTTAACGCGGGATACAGCGATGCCATAGTCTCGTATGATCTGACGCTCAGCTATCTGCTTGTACATGGTTTCTTCTGTCACGTTGGGGTTGTAGAACTTCAGTCCAGCGGCTCTGGCGAACAGCATCGGGGATACGTCCCTACCACTTATCGTCGTGCCACCTTCGATAAAGTCTATTGCCTTGCCCACGTTACGAGTACTAATTACAGGCGGTAGCGCCATATCAACAACCATACCAATGTTGTTTAGCGTAACATCCAGCGCACTGTCTGTAGGATCGTTGATCTTCTTGCCTGTGTACGTGTCAGTATTCATAAACATACCGGCAAGCATGACAAGCGGCCCGTTGGGGCTGAAGCCTCCCGGCCAGTTCTCATAGCCCAAGAAACCAGCAGGTGTACCGCGCATGGTGCTTGACAGCGGTATGTAGTCGCCCAAACGGAAATAAACAGGATTCTCGTCGTCACCCATGAACGGTATACGGATCATGGAATTTGGGCCTGAATTGAAAAACAGTTTCTCGTTGTACATCTTGCCGAGGCGGTTACGGTCTTCTTCGTCCTCACCAGCCAGAGCAGACATTGCCGCATCAAGAAGTGCGTACGATGTCAGTACGTTGGCTATCATCCAAGGCCGCGTCACAGCAATCTTGCCGAGCATGGGTATCGCGGCGTATGTCCACGAAGCAAACGGCATGACGGTCTGACGCGCATACTGTAAGTACTTGGCGTCGATGTCGTAGTTTAAAAACGCATCGCGTCCAAAGTCACCAGCCTGCCTCCATTGGTCAGCGGTCAAAGCCGCGCCGTCATTGGCTGACTGAAGCTCTCCCGCACGGTTCATAAACGCGGCTAGACGGAACACGTTATCTTCAGCGGCGTAAAGCTCCAACAAGTTACGATCTTTCTCAAGAATGTAATTGCCCATCGCCTTAACGTTATCTGATTCAAGTCGTAATAGCTCAGACACGCGACCCATAACGCCTCTGTTGTCGTTGTCAGGCTTAATTTTGTCTCGCATCTCACGATACTTGGTCTTCTTGACTTCAGAAGCCGAGAAGTTGCCCAACAACGCACCAGACTTCTCAAACTCTTTAAGGAGAAGTAGCTGATCCTTAGTCAACGCGCCACGATTGCGTGAGACTCTGTATAAGATGCTTGCGGCTTCTTTTAGGGTCTTGAAGGTAATCCCGTGCATCATCATGATTGACACGTTTGATGCTACGTTGGTGATGTGCGTACCGGGGTTACGTGTCGTTTTAGACAGTTTGAACTGCCGCAGAGCTTCGTTGTAAGTACGCATAGCCCCTTTGTCGAACATGGTGTGCTTGCTCGACATGTCTTGGATAGCCGCATACACAGGGCCAGACACAATTTTCCCTGCCAGATCGCCCCACACTTTGACGGGTACACCCTCTGCTTTTAGGGCGGTTGTATCTGGTATCTTAATTAGCGTGCCTTGGCGACGGAACTCATCTGCAACTGCTCCCGTCTGAAGCTCAGCCGCGCTAGCTGTCTGCACTTCTTTGCTATAGGGGCGTACGGTTTCGCCTTCAGCGGCAGTCATTTCAAGGTAGCGGTTATATTCAGCTACGTCTTTGAACACCACAGGCACTTCGCCCCGCTCAAATGCGGCGGGGTCTATGTTACCGTTGGCGTTTCTGCCGATGTTAGCTAGACCAGAGAGAAACTTCTTAGACGCATAATAAGTACCCAACGTGTTGGCAGTGTTAAGTATGGCAACGCCAATCTGGTCAGCCGCCTGCATTTTATTTGCGTCTTTTAGGGCTTCGGCAACGCTCTTGTTAGTAGTAAAGGTAAACCGCTTCCCCGGCAAATCCTTACCAGACCACTTGGCGTTCATGTCTATTGGGAAAGACTCACCCTTGTCGTTGTCTATGGTTATGCCACCAGCGGCGTTTGCTTGGTCTTCCCGAACAAAGCCAATAGTCTTTGTGGGGTCTAAGCGACCTTGCGTCTCTCCCATAACGCGGTAGTACACAGCGCTAGAGTCAAACACATCGCCTTCTTTCTTGAGTCCTAACCACTCTGGGTTGTCATTCTTTTCAAGATCCTGCTTACGCCCACCAAAAATCTGGCTCAGCTTACGTTGCCCAACAGTACCACTGCCGATGTCAGTTTCTTTTTCGACAAAGATCAACGATTCGCTGAACTTACGCCCGTCAAAGAACTGCTTATAAGTTTCGGGTAGAGCAGTCTTAAATTCCTCTATCGTCTCAAGCAGGTTGTCTGCGCGAGTTTTCAACAACTCAGCGTCCGGCACGCCGTTAAGCGCCGCTTTGTTACCGTCTAAGTAATCAATAAACTTCTGCGCAGTAGCAATGTCGCGCTGGATAAGATCGCGCAGGTGGTTAGACACAAGCTCGGCAAGCTGTACGCCGGTATGTTTCTCGTTCTTGAACATCTGGAATACTTTTTTCAGCGTTTCGCCAAACGCCAACTGAGGATTGAACTTGCGCAGTATTTTCTCTGCGCCGGGGAACGCCTTAATAACGGCCTCGCGCACTTCAGTAACCAGCGTCTTCAGCTTACCTTGGAAATCTTGCGGCAGTGCCTTGCCCAGAAGGTCGAATATAGGCTTAGTTAAGCCGTAAGTGCCTTGGGTGCCATACTTGCGCAAATCTACCTGCTCGGCAGGTTTAACGGCTGTTCCCCCACGGACAGACTGCTTGAGAACCTTGCCCCTTCTGCTAGGCTTGCCACCTTCTTTACGAGCTTTGTTCAATAACGACACTGTTGAGTTAAGAATGTCGTTAGCCGCCGTGTTCTCTACACCTAGGAACTTAGATACTAGTTCAGTGAGGTACCGCCACACGTTATTAACGGCGTCTAAAAACGTTTTAGACTCGGCGTCGCGTGCTTTTACCTTAGTAGTTAGCTCTTTAAACTCAGACAGCGTGTTACCGTAGGAGATAAGCTCAAGCACAGCATCAAGCTCAGCTTGGGGAGCGAAAGCGCCGTCTTTCCTTTGCTGGCCGCGCACGTTCTGCAACGTGTTAACAACGTCTATAGCAGTCTGTTTATCTTGCGCAGACATACTAGTAACTTTGTCGAGACGCCCGGCTTGTACGAAATCAACTATATCTGTGAGTGTGTTTTTAAGCAGAGTGACTTCTGGAGCCGTTTGGTTCCGATATACGTAGCCTTGCAGGGCTACGTGTAGGGACTCGTGTACGATTTCTTCTGGCGTGGTAGCGCGCCGCAAGTAGACTGTATCGTCTTTAGGGTCGTAGTAGCTGTTCGCTTCGTCGGTAAACTTCACTGACGCATCTTGCTGACGCTCACGCAGAGTATCAATCAACATCTTGCGTAATGCCAACGTACCTACGCGCGGCGTGCCGCGTCCCGGAGCACCTACAAGGTTTAGGATACCGCGCAGTCCTTTCTCTTTACCGAACTTTTTGGTTCTACCTTTGCCCTCAGTAGCGGCGGTCTCTAAATCAGCGATAAAGCCAGCGTCAACTTCTTCACTAGATAACCGCTTTTGGCGACCTTCTGGAGCAGTCTGTGTAACCCCCTCTAACGCGCCATCTTTATACGCAGCCCAAGCATTAGATAGGACTACATCAACTTTATTTAGGTATTGCCCGCGAGTATCAGTCCTAGCTTTTTCGCCGAACAGTTCTTTCATGTACGGCTTAATCTTGCCATCTACTTTGCTGGACTTGTTCTTGTCTTTTTGCGCAGCTAGTTTGTTTATGGCTATCAGCGCGTCTACAGTATTTGCGCTACCAGCTACGCGAACAAGTTCGTCCATAGCTGTCTTAGTTTCTGCTGCTAAAGCCTGTAGTTGCTCGGCGTTAGCGCCAGCCATGTCCACAGCGCCTTGGTCAGACAACCCCTCTGCTTGCTTAGCGTCAACTAGATTCTGCCTAGCATTATTGTATGCTCTGGCAGCTACAACAGCCTTTTTGAACGCTTCGTGAACCTCAGTCATTTTTGCGCTGAAGGTATCCGTGGTGTCTGCGTCTCTAGCAGGGGAACCTTGTTGGCGGACTATAGGCTTAGGGTTAGGCTTAGTAGAGCGCATCATCTCTACCACGCCCTTCAACACTTGCTGGGGCAACGATATATCGCCGCTAACCTTTCCGACTTTAGAGGAAACTTCGGCTTTCAAGACCTGCGCTACGTCAGAGTCATCCACCATAGCCGCTTCTTCAACTTCTTCCTCGGTGACAAGCTCTTCCTCGGGTGCCGTGGTCTGCACTACTTCGCCGCGTGTTTCTTCTTGGACTGCGGCTGGCTCAACAATAGGAGAAGTAGGCTCTACCGTAGGCACTTGCTCTTGCTCGACATCAACAGTGGTTACTGCCTCTTCTACAGGAGCGGCTTCTAAGTTGGCTTCTCTGTCTATCTGCGCCTGCTCTACTTGTGCCTGCCCTTGCTCTGGAGTCAATCTACCTTTGCGTACACGCACTAACGCCTTGCGAGCGGCTTTGCCACGAGCATCGACCTCTAAACTATCGCGCAGCTTATCTATGTGGTACTCAAGCGCAAACAACTGGGCACCTTGTTCGCTGTACTCATTACGCTGGTCGAACTCCATAGAGGCAATAGCGATCTCTAAATCGCGTCGCTCTTCAGCGGTCTCTTGGGCGCGTTGCTCGGCAGCTTTACGCAGCTTAGCTGCTTTTCTGCCTCTAACGCGCTTACCTATGTTGGGTGATGATTCCGCCTCTAGTTTAGCTAGGCGGTCTCTGGCTTCAGCAAGTGCCTCGTCTTCTGGCATTGTTTGGTTAAGCTCAGCCAACTTCTCTTCTGCGGCTTTAAGCTCAAGCCTTGTAGCTTCTCGCTCGCGCGAGTTCATACGCTGTTTAGCTAACTTCTCTAGCTCCTCAACGCCGTTAGTATCTGCGGCTATTGCATCAACTTGTTCGTCTAGTTGCTCATCAGTTAGAGTAAGTTTGCTGCGTAAGCGACGCTGCTCCTCAATGTACTGCTCTTTGTACCGGAGGATGTCTTCTGGTGTGGATATAACTTTCTCATCAGGCTTAGCATCTTTGGGCTTGAACGTAGCGCTAACAGCACCGGAGAAGCCACCGCCAACTAACGCGCCAGCAACCACTGCATTAAGGCGACGAGAGGCTATTTCTTCTGGCGACAAATCGTCCCGCATACCGATCTCAAGCTCGGTTTGGAATGCCTCCGTTGCGCCTTCTGCAACAGCACCGCCGACAAGAGCCTTGCCACCACGACCAAGCCTAGTAGTTGGTACGGTAGTTGTAGCGCCTCCGCCAGCCAGATTGATTTCTCTAGTTGCAGCTACACCGGGGACACCAAGACCCCTAACTACACGACCGAGGGCAAACGGCACGGCGGCTTCAGCGGCGGCGTAGGGTATACCACCAAGTAGGGCACCGGAGGCGTCTCTTTCGCCGCCTTCTACAGACTCGTTGTACAGAGAACCAACACCATACATATAACCAGTGCCTAGCGCGCCTACGCCAGCACCAAAACCCAAACCGCCAGTAGCTAAGCCAGCAGCGGCTATGCCACCCATAATTGGTATTTGCTGACCAAACTGCCCACCAGCGTAGCTTAACGCGTCGCCAACACCTTGGATGTCTTCTACACGCTGCGGAACTTCTGGGTTAATAGATAGGGCGGCTTGCGCTTGCTGGGCGCGGACTTCCGACTCAAGAGTGTTTCTTAGACCCGTAGCACCTAGAGCTTCTGCAACAGCGGCACCAGCGCCAGCGGCCATAGCTTGTACTTGATCTACTCCAGCGGACGCGCCAGAAGCTATGGCAGAGCGCCCCATACCAGTCTTAACGCCAAACTTAGATGCTACCTTAAAAGGGTCTTGCCCGGTGCCTCTAGCGTATTCTAGTACAAGCTCTTCGTCGCTTTTGCTGGCGTACTCTTCGCTTACTTGGCTACGTAAATCTTGAAGGGTGAAAATTGCCACTACTTTAATCCCCCCATAATCTTTCTAACGTATGGCTCAGTTTCGCTGCGTTTAGGTAATGCCGCGTAGTTTTTGCCCGCTTTCAAAAACTTGTCAGCGTTGCCGGGGCCAGCGTTATAGGCGACTAAAGCAGTTTCAAGATCGCCGTCGTAACGACGTAACATGGCAGACAAATAGTCTGTTGCGAATCGCCTACTTTCAACGGGGTCGAATGGGTTGCTTATTGGTTTAACACCAAATCCGGGGTCGCGCCCAGTCGCAGGCATAACTTGTGTTAATCCCTGTGCCCCTACCGCACTTACAGCGTTAGGGTTACCGCCACTTTCGGCTAGGATAAGCTGGTCAATCACCTCATTTATCGTTGCTATCGGTTCTAGGGCGGCTTGAGGCGTGTCCCCAAGCCCTGCTACTTTCCCAAATTTGTGCCCCTACGTCTAGCCAATTCTGCCGCAATAACCCCTTGCCTTTCGCCGGTTGCTCGCTGAGCCGCTTGCATTAACTCTTGGTCTGAAATGTTCGTTAGTGGCCTACCCTCTCTGATATTTCTGTCGATTGAGATGTCAACGTTCGACGCGGCTATACCCTGTTGTACGTAGTCAACGCCTCCGCCGATGGCACCTATTACAGCCCTAGTGGGAGTGCCAATAATCTCATCCAGCGTAGCACCGTACTTCTTATCAGGCGTTGGGCCAAGTCCAGTTTCTTTAGCTGGAGCCGAACCGCCGCGCATGGAGTCTGGTGCGTCTGGGCCACCACCCATATCTTCCCCACTAACACCAAGAACCCCCGCGTAAGGTGCCAGCATCGCAAACACAGCGCCGTCTATTTGGGCTTTTTTGTCGTCACTAAGATTAGCATACGAACCATAGTCGCCAAGCAACTCGCCAACAAGGTCTTTACGCAGAGTCATAAAGTCGTTCATGTTCTCTATGCCTTGTTGAAAACGCTCTGCTGCTAATTTGTTGGCGGAAAGCTCAGCGGCGGCGTACGATTGCGCACCCAAGAAAGGGTCTTGCACTGTTTCTTGGAAGTTAGCTCTAGCCGCTGCTTCGTTGGGGTAAGACCTGCGCATAACCTCTTTGCCAAAGTTAGGGTGAGCGCCAATGTCGTTGTAGTAAACAACATCAACCGCGCCTGTTTTCTCATTTTTTTCTATTTTTACGACTTCATCAGGTGTGATCTCATTGTCATCGGAAACCATAGTCGCAAGATCATCTAACGTCTTAGCCTTTTGCATTTTGGCGTCTAAGCGCGCGGAGCCTATCTCTTGGAACGCACTATCTACACCGTAGATGCCCTGCGCCATAGCCTGCTGGTCTTTAATGTCTAGCGCCTTAAACTCTGGAGTCTCACGGAACTCCATAGGGGTTCCTTTAAATGTAGAATACGCGTCAGATGCCGCTGAAATACGTCGCATACTGTCGAGTTCTAAATCCTTAAAGTCTATATTTAGAGCGGTAAGTTCGTTTTGCAAGGCTGTTGTTTCTTGAGCTAATTTTAACCGCTCGTCTGCACGCCCTTCGCCGCGCATGGCGCGTTCTTCTGCTAAAACGTCTTGCTGCTTTTGGTACTCTGTCTGTTCCATCTGGACAGCGCGCCCGAGTGCTTTGTCAGCCTCATCGGTATAGCCAAGTCCCCGCAGTTTGTCAGCGCGTAAACGCTCGACAGCGGATTCGCTCATGGGTACATATTCGCCAGTGGGACGGCGAGGTTCTTGCATCGCTCCTGCTAATTGCTCGGGCGACAGACCAGTAGCGCTTGTAATAACGTCGGGAGCCGCCGCATTAGGGGGTAGACCTAAGCTAGCACGTTGTTCGTTAGACAACCCGACAGGGGGTAGTTGTCGTGCTGTACCCATGCCGACCATAGCGGCTTGTTGCTCGGGCGACAGACCAGTGGCGCTTGGAGCCTGTGGCATAACCGCTTGTTGCTGTTGCGCGCCAGTCATGCCGGTTGTTGCGTCTTGCGTCCCAATGCCGTACTGTCGCTCAGCGTTAGCCTGCTGTGCGGCTTTTATCTGCTCCTCAACTTCCCGCATCTGACGAGCGCGCTTGACTTGGTTGTATTGGTCAATGGCACCTTCTACGGCTAGCTGCCCAGCGCGCATTCCTGCTGCAAATCCCATTACACAACCTCCTCAGTTACTTCTATCATGCGCATTCCTAGCTCGGCGTAGTCAACAGCCGCGTAGCCAAGATCGTCATAATGCACTGCGCTTGGGAACATTGGTTCAACTTCATCAGCCATTACACCACGGAATCTTCGGTTTGGTTCACCAACGTAGTTGAACTCGTAAATATTCAAGCCACTGTTCATATCGACTTCAATGAACACGATGTCTTCTTTAAGTCGTCGGTCTGACATACCCATAGCGGCACCTGCCAAACCAGTTAATCCGCCGAAGATAGCGCCTTGCCGTTCAAGCTGCGAGCCGTACACGCTAGTTTGGCTGTTAAGTATGTTGCCATAGCCCTGCATTCCAAGCCCGTAGCCTTGCATCATCGTGCCAGCGCCAGCGCCGTAACCTTGCATCATAATCTGCCCCGGCATCTGGTATGTACCAGCACCAGCGGAACCGGCCCCTACGGAGCCTGCGTAAGCGGCGGCAGACGCCCCAGCCAGATTACGACCCAAACCTGCGGCGTCTAGCTGTCTAGCGTAACCAAGCTGTTCAGCCCGTTCCCTTGCGCCAGTCATTTGTTGGGATCGTGAAGCGGCTTGAGAAACTGATGATTGGGCACGTAACGCACGAGCGGCGGCAGAGTTGGGGTTTAGCCCCCGTGCAGCGTCAGCCCTAGCTTGTGATCGCTGGATGTTAGTAAACGCGCGCCCTGCGGCTGCGGCGGCTTCTCCCGCCATACGCTCACGATAAGACTCTGTACTAAATTCCTGCGCTTGTTGCACCAGTCCTTGTTCCAGAGGCCGGAACGTTCCTACTTGGTAATCGTAGTAATCTTGCGCTTGTGCTAACTGCTGTTGCTGAGCGGCTATTTGTCCTTGTGCAACTTCAGTCAGAATAGGCGACAGGTATTCGAACTGCTCTCGTGAAAAGTCAATTTGCTGTTGGCCCAGATCACGAGCAACGTCAACGGCTTCCCTAGATACCGCCGCTAATTCAGTATAATCTGGCGCTGATGAGGATTTTCCACCCATTTTAGAACTCCCAACGTTCTCTAGCAGCTTCTTCGGTTATCACTAATACCATCATGTCAGCGCCTACAGCCGCGTCTTTCATAATAAATTCTTCGCTAAAACCTAATTTTTTGTCAAAACTAATGATATCTGGTTCATTTGTTGGCACCATGCCAGTTAGACGCTTTAGTTTACACTTGTTAAACGCATAATCACAGACCGCACGGAACAAGTTTATCATAGCTTTAGAGGGTATATCGACCGCTATATGCACGGTAGCGTTGGCTCCGTTAAAGTTGTTGAACACAACTCCTGCGGTAACCTGAGACCCGCGCATTGTTCCCATGGCATAGTACCCGCCCCAGCTTGAGGTTTGATTAACTTTCGCTGCAACCCACGCGGCGATAAGGTCTTTGCGGTCAAAGACTAGGCGGTGTTGGGAACTCAACGTCATCTACAGAGGTAATCTCTTGATTGTTAGCTGGTAAATCACGAAGTTGTTGCCTGTACGTTTGCCAAGCTGTTTTAGTGGCAGCGTCAAGCGGCGCGTCGGGCATCTGTGTCCAGTCGCTATGGGTAAGCCTAGAATTACGCCGCTTGCGTAGGTCTAGCATCGCCGTCTTTCGCGCAGGCGCAGGGTCATGTACCCACTTCCTAGCTGCGTAGTCAAACACGTACTCTATTGACGGCTTAGGCGGGATTTCTTGTAGCTTGCCGTCCACCACAAAGTGAGTATCGAAATCAACTGGTTCCTCGGTTATGAAGCCCGGTCTACCGTCTAGTTGAAGGTCTAGCTCACAACTTTCCCGGCTACCAGAGCGTATGGCTATAATTTTGCCGCTTAAATCGTAATAGACAGAACTTGTCATCGCTTACTCGCTAAGGCAAATATGTTTCCACTACCCGTGATGTAATCACCATCGGTATCGTCACTCCTTGCTTCTAATATAAAAGAATGTGGTGAATTCCTTCCAGACAAATCAAATTTTGCAGAAACAGTCACCACTTGCGATAAGCCTACGTTTGCCGACACTGCCGCAGTTTGTATTTCTACGGTATTGTTTGGCCCTTGTGCCATTAGCCGCAAACGCACCCCCGTGTCACCGCCCGTTTGTTGCGATACAAAATTCATTGTGCCTACAATGATAATTGCTTTAGGTTTAGTGCTGGCGTCGCTGTTATCCCATGTAATTGGGCTAGTTCTAGCTACTTCGTTAAAGCCGTCATCAAACTGCGAAGGCGCTGAGATTTCAACACCGGGAGTTACGTTACCACCTACGGGTACGGTTACCGCGTCATCAGCAATCTGCAAAGTATTAACGAGCAGGTTGTCGATAACGCCGTTATTCGCTGCTACTTCATTAGCAAGGATTTCTCCGAAAATCGCTTTTTCTGCGTACAGGTTTTTAAATATACCGTTAGCTGCAAACAAGTTAATAAAACCGGCTGATTCAAAGTATGTGTCGATAAGCCCTTGTTCGGCAAAACTACGAATAAATAAGTAGTTAGCTAATTGCTCCTGCTCTGTAAGTGTACTGAGTAGTGTCCCTATTTTTATAGGGTCAAACGTGTAATTGCCGTTTACATCGACATTGCCCACTTGCAGTAAATCAGTGTTCAGAGCAGCAAGATTGGTGTTTGTAGTATCAAGGGCGGTTTGTTCTGCTTTAGTTGTTAAGCCGTTTTGTACAGCGGTAACATCGTCAACCAAGTTATTAAACGCAGTTTGGGTTGCCCTAGAGTCTATATCATCTTGCAAATCATTAATCGTGCCGTCAATAGCCGCTAAAATAGCGTCCCCATCAACTCCATTAGTAGTAAAAATAATATTGCCGTCAGCGTCTTTGAAGGCAAACACGCCAGTATCAACATCAAAACTAAAGCCCGGCCCACCTGAATCGTACCCCAAACTTTCCAGCTTGTTGCGGATGTTTAACGCGTTGATAGTGACTACGCCGTTTATAAGCTGCAACGCTGGCGAGTTGTCTAGTGCGCCACGTAGAATAAACTCTATGTCTTCTTGACTAGATAAAGACTCAAACTGGCCTGTGAACACACCGTTGTTGTAAATAGCTCTACTATTTATAGCGAGCCTAAAGCCCGCTTTGCCCGGCGTGTTTGTAAAGTCAAACGACTCAAGATTCCCTGTGCGTATCTTACCGGCATCAAGGTAGGCTATTTTGGCAGTATCAATTGTGGCATCTATGATCTTGGCATTGTCGATAGACGCAGTGCCAATTTTGGCGTTGGTGATGGTGCCGTCTTGAATAAACGCAGAACGTATATAGACACCGGCAGGTACATCTATTGTCTTGCCGTCTTCGTTAGTCAAAGTTGTGTCCGTCGTGCGCACAATAAACGGCAACGCGTCTATCTCTACCCAGCCTCCGACGTTTTTCCACACGTAGTATTTAGCAAACCCAGTGCCTTTGTTGCCTGTTTTGCGCCATACAGTGCCGACAGGGGAACCCGCAGGGGGTTCTTCAGTCTGAAAATATGCCGGTGTTTGCGCAGGTTCAGAAGGCTGAATGACCCACGTTGAGCCATCCCAGATATAGTAAGTGGGTGGCAGGTAATCTGGGGGTGGTTGCCGCCAAACTGCACCTTCACCTACAGCCGGTGGGTTTTCCGCTGGCGTCGCTACCTGATTGTAGTCAATAGGTGGTGATATAAAGAAGTTGTCAGCCAAAATAGCAAAGTCAAACTCTACGCCACCGTTCCTGCTCACTTGTGCAAGGCCAAATCCCGCAGCGGAACCGTCATCGCCTGCAAGTTTCACAACAAAATTACTTGGTGCGGAGTCTAGGTAAGTACTCAGGTAGTCAACAAACGCGGTTGATGTCAGCGTCCCAGTCAGTACGTCAATGACTTCTTCTACGTTTATCGCAGTGGTGGCGTCAGCAGGGTCTGACAACGGGCCTTCGCCGCCGTTAATATTTGTGTATCTAATCCAATAAGTCGCAGACTGCCCAGTGCCCAAATAGTGCGAGAAAACAGCGGCCCTGCCTTCTACATCAGTGACAGCGGTTGCGTCTTCAAACGAAGCGCCTAATCCCTCTGCATAGTAAACAGTAGTAAATTGGTGGCCGTAGTACGTTGGCCTAGTCCAATCAAGTATGATGTACTCGTACCCACCAGACGCAACGAGACCTTCTGGTTTTGGAGGCGTTAAAACGGGAATTTCAGTGGTGCCACCGTCACCGTCACCGTCACCGCCACCGCCACCGCCCCCGCCACCGCCACCATCGTAGACACCCGCGCCTTTCAGTTCGGTTAGTGTGACAAACCTATCAGCGCCATTTTCCGATATGATCTCGCCTACACGGTCTATGAAATAGCGTAGGTCTTTAGGTATATCAGACGTTACAGAAGGAAGCGAATTTCTAGGCATTCGCTAATTCCTCTCCACTCTGCGCTGCGGCTATATTAAATACTTCGTAGTTTGACTCGACTTGAAACTCCCAGTCTCTAGCGAGTTTAGAAGGTAAGCGCATAATCCCCCGGTTGCGATAGGGCACGAACGCACTAGCAGTAGTGGAGTTAAGCGTACCGTCTGGAAACTGAATGATCTGGTATTGATCTCTGTACATACGGTACTGGCAGAATAACGTCCCGTCAGTCCACACAGTAAGCCGCGTGTCTAAACCTTCATCAGCAATATCGTCATGGTAGTCTTCGGCTTCTAGTTGCACAAAGCTCAAACTGACTTCACTAGGAAACCCAAATACTTTTGATTTCCACTGTGCTCTAAGGTTTTCACCTTCGCCCCAAGGCTTAACTGGGTCGGTACTTGAACTTTCAACTAGGTATAACTTATCTGTCCGATAGTCAACAAGGCCAGCGCGAGCGGCTATGTTAGTTGTAGTGAACTCGCCAGTAGGTAAGTCATAAATAAAAGACTGTGGAAGAATTGACTCGTTGCTGTCCGTACCAAAGAAGCCGTAATACTTTTGGTCGTGTGTGTACCCGTGAATTAGCTTCGGGTTTACAAACTCGTTCCATTGTGCGTATGAAAACATTTGCTCAGTAACAATGCGCGTACCGCGAGGGCTAGTAGCTACTAACCCGTCAGGAGAAGCGTAGTAAACTTCGCCGTTTAGTGTGGCAATGCTCCTTTTAGACAAGCAACCTTGTTCCGCGTCTCCTTTCACGACAGTAAGGTACTCTGGCGAACTTCCTTGGATAAAGTAGGGCCGCTCTTTAGTCAAGGCAACAAGCGTCGTGTCCAAACTAGCTAAGCCGACAACAGGGCTATCTACCGAAACGCTGTAACTCAAAGGCCAAGCATGGGGTATGTACGGCTCACAGAAGTGTAGCTCTCGACCTACAAACCCAGCCATCATGCCGTTTGGCATATTAACAAGACCTTCTAGGGCTTTAGGTGGTGGGTTCCATGTAAGTGAAGGAATAGCTTCGCCTAAATCTTCGGATGGAGTAGTATCGGTATATCCTTGTTCAGCAGTTGTATAAGGTATATCGGCACCAGAGTTAACTAACAAAAACTCGCCGCCTACAGACCGATAAAAACGTACATAAACGTCGCTTAAAAGTAAGTTTCTGGGAAGTTCCGGTGGCCCTCCGGTGTAGTCAGTAGTAAACTGGGGAGACACAACGCCGTCTAGCGCTACAGGTGTCACGCCTTCTTCTGGCAGAAAGACGCCTACTGAAGCAGTAGCCGGGGATGGGCCGGACTCCATATCTCTGCCGTTAAGTTTCCAAACGTACGTATAGACGTAAGAGCGGAATTCTTTACTTAGCCCATCCGTTTCTTCAGGGTTAGTAGGTATAGGTTCGTTTAAAGCGGCACTGGGGTTAGGTATTCCTAGCCCATAAAACTCCGACAAGCCAATAATTCCTAGCGTTTTTGTACTATCGCTGTAATCCCCACGATCCGGGTCTAGTTCGCCAAACGCCATAAGCGGCGTGACACCGCCCCCGTTAATCGTGAAATAAATAGTTTCGTTATCATCTTCGATAATTTGGCCGAAACAAAAATTAGCGTCGTTTTCAGAAGCTACCCAGTACCTGTTGTCTTCAACGGTGTAGTCTTGGTTAAACCGAAACAAAGTTTTAGTAGTTATACCAGTGCCTAGCGTACGCACAGTAGCGCCCAATTCTTTAACAGGCGTCAACACACCTTGGCGCGAAGTGTCTACATTGAGCGCATCCTGCGCCCTTTGGTCAGGTAAGTAACGAGGGTTTAACTTAGGCGCTATACCCCCAAAGGCGCGCATCTTGACACCAGCCATACAACAACCTCACTTGTTCTTGTAGTTGCGTTTAGCGGCAGCTTTCATCTTACGGTCAGTTTCGGCTGTCTTGGCGGCTTTCGACATACGTGCCTTTTCAGCGGCGGTAGGCATTGGGTTTTGCATCCGCTTGCGGTCAGCAGCTATGGCTTTTTCAATGTCCTTCTGCTGCTGGGAAGGACTTTTCTTGGACACTTTGGCTTTAGGTTTAGTAGCCATTTTATTTCCTCTTGGCTGTCTTAGCGGCTTTTTTAAACGCTTTGTCAGTAGGAGCGCCCTTTGCTCCTTTCTTGCGCATAGTTTCTCCTGATCCAGCCGCGATACGCTTTCGCTTGGCGTGGATATTAGCGTACAGTCCGGGTTTCTTAGCCATTAGCATTTCCACCTTTTACGAGCTTGTCGTAGCCGTGAATTAGGGTCTTTAGCCGCTTTAGGGTGCTGTTTCATTTGTCCCGCAGAACGCGCACAAAATGATTTACGCCGCTTAGCGTCTTTACTACCAGCCTTAACTTTGCCCGTTACAGCCGTTTTAAGCTTTGAGCCGGGGTTAGCCTTACGGTACGCCTTGACGCCCTTCTCGGTCATTCCTGCTCCAGCTTTCGTCTTTCGGTAATTACCACCTTTTCCAGTAGTCCGACGTATTGGTTTGTCAGCCATATCAGTAGCTCCAAATAGCAGGATTAGGCAAATCCAGCGCGGCATCCAAATGGATAAACCGCTTAGAGTGTGGCCCAGACTGGTTAACGCCTACTCGTTTTATACCATGTTCTAGCGCCAATTCAAGCAATCTATGGGCTTTCCACCCACTAATTTGGATATCCACTGCTTTACCTGTGCAGTGGGCACCAGTGCCGGGGTGTTCTTTAGCCGCTTCTATAGGGTGCCCAGAGCACCGATAACCACTAGAAACGGGGAGAGGGAAACCGCAAGAAACACGAATAACGTTAAGAAGGCGTAAAAAGTCCTCATCAAAGCGGTAAACCCCACAATGCTGGCATTTAAGCTCAGCTTCGGAAAAATAACTCATTTTTTAAGCGTCTGAGCTATTTTTTCTCCACTACGACCTATAATGTAGCCGCCTAAGCCTATTTGGATGACGCCATACAAAGCGTCGTAGTCGGCCTGTTGCAGTCCTTCGGCAGAAAAACCAAACCAGCGGGCCACAACTAGGCTTAGAAAAGTAAGCATGGTTATTGGACGCCAGTTGGCTGTTAGCCAATGCTTTGATGACGCTTCAGCGTGAATGATTTTAGATTTGCCCTCAAGCATGGACTTTTCATATTCAAACACGCGCTGCATGGCGGCAGCTTGAACGTCGAGCAAGTGCCCTTGAGCTTTAAGTCTTTCTTCTTCGGAGGTGTGTAATTCATCAACAAGTTCAGCAGCAGGCTTAAATATCCCCGCGATTAGGTCTGTAATTGCTAGCATTATTTATCCGCCTTGTCGTCCAATTTTTCAAGAATTTTGTCAAGTTTGTCCTTGATTTCTTTAATTTCGCGGTCGTGCGACTGGCGTGCCATATCGGTTTCGGTCTTCAAAACGGCTATTTGGGTGGCATGATCCTGCTGGCGCATAAAGATAAGCCATACAAAAGCGCCGATAGGCATTACTACCCACCGTAAAATCGTTTCCAAAACGTCCATAGAACCGCCCACCGCACCTATCCGAGAATTGAAGTATTAACAAGTATATCTAATCTACGACTTCTGATCCATTAAGTTCGTACGCTTCTTCGCACTCAGCGCAAATTATCAGGTGCGCTGTGTAATCCATTTCGAACGTTTGCCAAATGAAGTTAGGAGAGCCACATTCCCCGCAAAAACGGTCGTAAGCTGCATCTTTTTTTGCTTCAAAATCTATTACGTCACCCATAACGTGCCATCCTTATATCGCAACGATATCTAGCTATTTCACCGAACTCCTTATGTAACACTATCGCGTTTAGGTCGCGCCCCGACCGGTAGCCCTTAGCGGCGTGCCATGCATCTTTAGCGGCAAGGGTGCGGAACGACTCTACTGTACACCCTCGTAGCTCCGTTTTACTAGAGTGATGTATGTGGCCTACGTACCAGTACCTATGCTCTGTCGCGCCCCATTCTTCAGGTTTGTCAGTAGCCATTAAAGCACCTAAGTCGGCGTGTTTTACGGTGTCACCATGGGTAACGCCTATTAACGTTTTACCAAACGAAAAATAATGGAATTTAGACGTAGTGGGTTGAATGGTAACACGAGGTTCGTTACTAAAATACGCATCTAAAAACGCGGCTAGCATAACTGAGGAATGGTCATCGTGGTTACCTATAGCGTTAATAACTTCCACATTTGGGTGTTTTTTCAACGCTAGCTTAATGACATCGACCATCAACATACAGCCAAGTTGTAGAACCTTTGCCCACCTGCTATCAACATCAAGTTGGTGCTTACTACGGCTGGTCTGATTGCTTTGGTTATCCGCATGGAAAAAATCGCCTAAATTACATATTAGACAAGTTTCGGCGGCTGGGGCTGTTGATATAACTTGGTTAGCAGCGGAAAGTAAGTCCTTTCTAGCTATAGAAAGGTCAAAATCCTCGCCAGCTTCTTCACGCCAAGCGTAAAGGCCAATATGGGGATCACCTATGGGAATAGCCACTATTATATCGTCAGGAGCGCTTTTGGGTATTTTAGTAGGTTTAGCTAGTCCTTTGAAATCTTCTACAGCGTCAGATATGGCATCGTGCAGTATTTTTAGCTTATGGTCTTCACTTAGCCTAGATTTAACCCATTGTCCTGTGGGCTTACCTTCGTCGTTATAATATGTGGATACTCCAGAAACAACAAAGCCGTCGGGAACAGTGTTGGTCATATCGTGACTAGGAGCGTAGCCTTGTCTAGCCGCGTTCGCGCGTGTTTTCTGGAGCATACGCCGCGCGTGCCTTTCGCCAATACCAAGCTGAATTGCAGCGTCAGAAACGGTTAGCCCAGTGTTTAAAACATCTAGTAGCTGTTTCTGTTGTGTTGACGACACATATGGAATTAAAGATTCCCATTCAGTCACGTAGCATACCCCCTGTGTGCTGTCGTGAAAAAAGAGGCGGCTTAGTTATTATCTAGCATCAACCGCGCACGCTCTAAATCAGCCGTGTACGCGAGTTTACAATGATTATCTTGGAAAAAGAACAAGAAGTTTATTACATTAAACATAATAAACCAAAAATAACTTTTTTCTTTGTTAGCGTAAGAGCGTCCGCTTAACGATTCGTTTGGATTACTACCGAGAAAAAACGCCACGTTTAGCAACTGCGATAAAGCGTCACCAACTCTAACTACATAAAGAAATATCTTCAGCCATATTGAGTTTTTGTTTTGGAAAGTTTGGTGTAGCTTTTTTTCTGTTGCTATCCTTTCCCAAAACTTTTTATCTATGTCATCAAGATTCATTTGCGGCATTTTACCCACCCGCTTGACTGTTTTTGCTATCGTAAGCTTTTACCGTCAAAAGAGCGCCGTTAGTAGAATCAAAGACGGCTCCATACATCCAAAAATCGCCTTTATAACCGCTTGGATACGGAAATGTGTAGTTGTTTTCTTCACACCAAAGAAAAAGCCTTTGTTCTGTAGTGCCGAAAAAAACGTCTACTTCGGCGTACGGCGTTCCGTCCTCTGCGTAAACTCGCGCAATCCAATAAGGCAAACATAGTTCTGGTAAATTAAACACGCCATATTGCTCATGGTAGCTTTCTACAAACTTATAAAACTTTGGCGAGTTCGGTTGATTGCCTTTTTTTACGGCGTACCACTGTTGTAATTCGCCCGGAAAGTCTGCTGTTGTTTTACCCAGCGAAGCAAGTAGCTCGCTTGGCGGCACTCGCTGGTCATAAATGCTAATTCCGGGGCCGTCGTATGGAGGTCTGTAACTACTGTATCGGCCAAACACGGGGTTTACGGCACCATCTGGAATCAAAGCTTGTTCTTGTGGAGTCAGTACAATCTTTTCTCTTGGAAAATCTTGCCTAACCAGAACTCCGTTAGCATAAACATCATCTTCAAACACAGCTAGGCTTTGGGCTTTTCTTCCAATGCCTTTGTTAACACCATTAAAAAGCTGTTTTACAGCGGCTTCGTTCATTTTTGCTTTGTTTTGTTCCGCCGTACCGTCTGTCACTACTCGGATTTCTACATACTCACCAAGTTCATTGGTGTAACACGCCCACTGTATTTCTTGGCCGTCAAAAACCTCAGTGCGGTAGGTCAAATCAAGTGTATCAATAAACATTTAGCAATTATTCCTCAACCCAAAAAACACCAGTCCAGTTGCCATTTCCTGTATTGAAGTTCGCATAACTACTAGGCCATTCCCAATCCTCAAGACTATAGCCAGATGACGTTGTATATCCGAATCCATCGCCTACAAGCGTATAGGTTGCGTCTGTTCGGTATAGCTCTATCTGAAAATCACCACCAGTACCGGCAAATCGAATGCGCGTCCATCCTGAATTACCTGTTCGGTTAGTTGTGCCGTTTTGACCATTGGGGGTCAGTATTTGAAATATAGGGCCAAAGGTTTGGTTTAAATTAAACTGATAGGTTTTTATGAAACAAATACGGTTTTGTGGAACACCCGATCCCCTTGTGCCGTCGTCGTCCCATTTAGTCATCAATCGACAATGAGGGTTTGAGTAACTTCCATCATCCGCACCCCCATTAGAGTATCGAAACCACAGATAGTCGCCAACGTATTGCACGTTTGTTTGCCGATCCATAGTCAACGTAGCGCTGCCATTGGCCCAGCCCTGATAAATGCCAACGAAATCCGCAGCACTTATTTCGCCCGTTGTAGGCCACGCACCTCCTCCGCTTTTTTCTTGGTCTGGATGAACAAAGCCCGTGCTGCTAGCGTAATATTCAGACATAGAAACTGGGTTGCTGCCGCCAAAAAGCGCTTGGATTTCTGCCCAATCTACATTTGTAGTTGACATCGGCATTATCTTTCTCCCTTAAGCTCGTCAAGTTCTGCCTTTAGCTGCTTTACCGCCTCAATCAACACCGGTACTAACTGGTCATAGCCAACGCTAAGATAGTCACCGCCATCTATAAGGGAGTCTTTTACCTCCCTAACGACCTCTGGGATAACCGCCTGAACCTCTTGGGCGATAACGCCGATATCTCGCTCACCTTTACGGCTTCCTGCGTTCCAGTTGTACGACACGCCCCGCAATGCACACACTTTCTCAAGTGCTCCATTAATGGTTTCCACATTGT
>Ga0181573_10001347_pt1 | contig 24451 bp, 20 predicted proteins | sample 101ome_25_FD_148643 | JGI IMG/M metagenome (GOLD analysis project Ga0181573, IMG submission 148643) | Coastal salt marsh microbial communities from the Groves Creek Marsh, Skidaway Island, Georgia - 101409BT metaG (spades assembly) | ecosystem: Environmental > Aquatic > Marine > Intertidal zone...
GCCGATTGCGACAACACAACGGCGAGTTGGTGGGTGGCGCCCGTTACACAGCGGGCCGGCGTCCGGTGGCTTTGGTTTGGTCTGAGACTTTAGCCTCGCGGGGCGATGCGCAGCGGCGCGAGGCAATGATCAAAAGGATGAGTCGATCAGAAAAGGAGTCGCTCATTGATTAAGGAAACCACAAGCGCATTTTGGGACTGGGCTGTCGAGGTCTACTCGGTCGATGCTGTCAAGTCGCGGCTCTTGGCTTGGCAGTATGACTACGACGTCGTCATTCTAGAACTTCTCTATGTGCTTTGGTTGGCACATCAGGGTCGGGTCATCGGCGAAAGCGATCTACTGGCGCTACATCGGAGAATCCGACCTTGGATAGACAACGTTGTCTTACCACTGCGTCAGCTCCGACAGCAATGGACAGGTGACTCGGGCCTTGGCGATCACCGGAGCCGATTGCTAATGCTAGAGTTGGAGGCCGAGCGACAATTGGCGGGCCTATTGCAAAACCCACCGATGCCTGATGGCAGCGACGCGATGGTGGCGCTTACAGCGGCAGCGCAACTCGATCTTTGGTGCGCCGTGTTGCACATTGCCATTCCCGAGGATGAAAAACAGGCATTGTTGTCGGAATTGCCGTAAAAACCACCACAGATTGTGCTGGATCTCGAATCAGCTGCCACGTACCATGCCCGATCAATTTTAACCTACTGGACATTCATGATGACCCTGATTTTTTCACGATACTTCAAAGTTCTTTTGCTTGTCCCTGTGCTGGCTACGGTTTTGAGTGCTTGCCAGCAACCGGTGGAGGAGGCAACAGTGAGCTTAGATACACCCGAACAACGACTGAGTTACGGCATCGCATTGCGCATGGGCCAGCGAATGCTGGAAGACGACATGGTGGTGGACGTTGAAGCCTATGCGGCAGGCCTGCGCGATGCGATGGAGGGGCTGGAGCAGCAACTGACCGACGAAGAAATTAATGCGGAGATGATGGCCTTTCAGGAGCGTATCCAGTCAGAGCGGGACGCAGCGGTTGCGGCAGAGGCCGGCGCTAATGCCGAACAAGGTGCGGCATTCCTAGCTGAAAATGGTCAGCGAGAGGGTGTGGTCACTACTGAGACCGGTTTGCAGTATGAAGTGATCGCAGCCGGAGAGGGTGGTCACCCAGAGCTTGATGACACAGTTGAGGTGCACTACGAAGGTAGTTTGATTGACGGGACAGTCTTCGATAGCAGTATCCAGCGGGGCCAAACGGTCAGCTTTGGTGTGACGCAAGTGATCCCGGGCTGGACCGAGGCACTCCAACTGATGCAACCCGGCGCCAAGTTTCGCTTGTATATCCCGAGTGAATTGGCCTACGGAGCCGGTGGTGCGGGTCAGTTGATCGGTCCCAACGCCACGCTGATCTTTGACGTCGAGCTCATCAGCATCGCCGACTGATCGAAAGGATTGATCAGGGAAAGCGCCCTTCGGGCGCTTTTTTATTGTCGCGAAATAGCCGTGCCAGAGAGCACGACGATCCTCAAAATGGCGATCGCGATAGCGACAAATGCCGCCAAGGTTAATTCCGGAATACTGAACCCGAGGAATTGCCAGACGACTTCGGCACAGTTGCCATCGCCCATTAATAACACGCTCAGTGCATCGCGGAGTGGCAGCGTGTCGATTAGATACTCCAAGGATGGACCACAGGCCGGTACCTGATCTTCAGGAAGGTGTTGTAGCCAAACGTGTCGTCCAGCGAAGGCACCACCCAGCACGGTGAAGATAAAAGCGCCAGCAGCGTAGAGGCGTAACCCGACCGTGCCGGGGTTGTGCACTACAGCGATGGCTGAGACGACACCGACTGCGACCAGAAAAATTCTCTGCGTCATACAGAGCGGGCAGGGCGCTAAGCCTTCTACATATTGGAGATAAAACGCGAAGGCCATGCCGAGAACACTGAAGGCAACTAGCGTGGTCCACAGCGACCGGGGGGTGTTTGTCGGCAGTTTCATAATGTGTCCTCCAACAAATCGTACTGCGCATAAAACTGTGCAAGATATTCTGAGAAGCCGATTCGGTCGGCGGTTTCAACGGCTTTTTGGCGTTCAAGAGATTGTTTGCTTTCCTGCTCGAGCTCGCGCCGCACAGCCGGGTCTAGCTTCGTATCGAGGAAGTGTTGATGCCAACGCTCGGACTGGTTCATCGCTAACTGCCAAAATGCCAAGTCATTGTCACACAGCTGTGTGAGTACTTGTCCCGACGGCGTTGTGGACGGATCTGCAATACGCCCCTGACACAGCGTGATGGCTTCGCTATAGGCTGCGCTACTGTGCGCACGATCGAGTAAATCGGCGCAAAACGACAGCTGCGTCATCAAAGCGGTAGCACAATCAGCGAAGGGGGCCTCGCAGTCATTTTCATCAAGCAGGGTGAGTGATGGATCGCGCCCACGGTCGACGACGCGACGAAGATTTTCGGCGTCTCGTTGGTTGCTCTCAGGCGTGCAATCTGGGCTGTCCACCACCAGGCAACTCAGAAGAAAACAATCGAGAATCCGGATCGCAGTGTCATCAATTCCAAGCGGAAGAAACGGATTGATGTCGACACATCTGACTTCGATGTACTCGATGCCCTCCTTGGCAAGTGCGGCGATTGGTGCTTCACCACTGCGTGTGACGCGTTTCGGACGAATGGGGCTATAAAACTCGTTTTCGATTTGCAGTAAGCAGTTGTTGAGTTGTGCTTGTTCGCCCTCATCGGTGATGTCGAAAGCGCTGTAGGCGGAGTGAGGTGTCCGAATCGCTGTTCGAAGGGTGGCAACGTAGTTACTCAGGTTGTTGTAACAGATGGCAAGCTCACTTTGCGCGGCGCTGTTGTAACCTAAATCGCCCATCCTCAGCGAGGTGGCAAAGGGAAGATACAGGCTGCCGGAGTGCTCACCGAGAGGCTGCAGATGATGACTGTTGTTGTTCGCCAAAAAGCTCGCACAGACCGCAGGACTTGCACCAAGCAGGTATACGAGGAGCCAGACGTGGCGTTTGAAATTTCGGATCAGAGCAAGATAGCCGTCGGTTTGAAATTCCTGTAAGGGGCGATCATCACCGTGCATTTTGGCTAGATGCTCCCACATCGCCTCAGGCAGGGAGAAGTTGTAATGGATTCCGGCGATGGCCTGCATCATGCGACCGTAACGGACCCCGAGACCATTGCGATACACCCGCTTCATTTGCCCAACATTTGACGTGCCATACTGTGCGATCGGAATGCTACGCTCCCCAGCAATGATGCAGGGCATTGAAGCGCCCCAAATACACTCATCGGTTAAATGTTGCGCGGTAAAGACATGTAGCGTTTCCAGTGCAGTCAGTGCTTCATCGATTCCAGAGACCGCCGGCGTAATGAATTCAAGAAGTGACTCCGAGTAATCGGTGGTGATCGCGTGATGCGTCAGCGCAGATCCGAGTGCTTGGGGGTGTGCCGCCTGTGACAGCAGACCCGTACCACGCTGTACTCGTAGGCCCTCTTTTTCAAGACCACGACGAATCTCTCGCAGGAGCGCTGCGGGAGTGCTCTCAAGAGCATGTCGATGTTGCTGGGCACTTGAATCCAAAGGTCCTCCAAGAATAATGTGTATCGGGGCTAGGCTTGTGAGACCGACCGCGGTTTAATAAGAGGTCGAAGTGTACGTGCTGTTCTAGGTCTCAGTACAGCATGGAAAGGAGGTTTTGTATGGAAGAATCGGTTCGGCGGATTGAGCCCTGGTTAAGAGTCCTGGCTGAAAATAAGGGGTCCGATCTCTACTTGGCAACTGGAGCGCCTCCCTGCGCCAAATTTGAGGGTCAGTTGAAGCCGATCTCGAAGGAACCGCTGAAGCCAGGTGATGTGGAAGCGATCGCCGATGAAATTATGGACGAGACGCAACGCGACGACTTTCGCCGCGAGCTGGAAATGAATTTGGCGATCTCAATACCGAACTGCGGACGATTTCGTGTCAATATTTTCAGGCAACGCAACGAAGTTAGTATTGTTGCGCGCTACATCGTGATGGATATTCCGCATTGGCAAGATTTGGGTCTACCGGAGGTCCTGCCTGACCTTATTATGCGCAAGCGGGGCCTCATTCTTTTCGTTGGTGCCACCGGTTCGGGAAAGTCGACCTCTCTGGCTGCGATGATTGATCACCGCAATAGCCATAGTAGCGGTCACATTGTCACTATCGAAGACCCTGTTGAATTTGTCCATCGCCACAAAAAGTCGATCGTGAATCAGCGCGAGATAGGTGTCGATACGCGCAATTGGCACAACGCGCTTAAGAACACATTGCGACAGGCCCCGGATGTCATTTTGATTGGGGAAATCAGAGATCGTGAAACGATGGAGCATGCAATCTCCTTTGCCGAAACCGGACACCTGTGTATTTCGACGCTGCATGCCAACAATGCTAATCAAGCCCTCGATCGAATCATTAACTTTTTCCCAGAGGAGCGGCGCGACCAGCTGCTGCTCGATTTATCTTTGAATCTTCAAGGCTTCGTATCGCAGCGCTTGATTCCCAATTTAGCGGGTGGGCGCAGTGCCGCGATAGAGATCTTGCTGGGTACGCCGATGGTGAAAGATTTAATCGCCAAGGGCGCAGTGGGCGATATTAAAGAAATTATGGAGAAATCCACCGAGCATGGTATGCAGACCTTTGACCAGGCACTGCTGGCGCTCGCTCAAGCGGGCAAGATTTCGCAAGAAGAGGCGATTCGCAACGCGGACTCCGCGAACAACTTACGTCTGAAATTCAAGCTCGCCCAAGAAAATCCGGATGTGTCGAATGTGAGTTCTGGCGGGTTTACCTTGGAGGGTGCGGAAGACGGCGGTCTATGATTGCTGTGACAGCCGGTTAGTTTCGTTGCGGCCTAGCGTCTGAATGGCTTCTCGGAAGTTAGTTTTGCGCTCTAAAATATCGACCATATTGCGATCGATGAGTGAAATCAGCTGATTGACCGTGAGCTCTCTGAGCTTAATTCCTTCACGATTGGTAAAAATGTAGGTGTCGCGTTCCAGGTCACGCACGGCCACTTGCGCCATCATGGGTGGCTCCCGATCGTGGAAGCCCATCCAGGTACCCATGGGAATTTGCAGTTTCACGATCGTTTGACGATCAAAAGGCTGATCTGCAGCAGGCACCTGCTCTCGACGCGTCTCCGACGTAGTGAGTTCTTGCGGCGGGGTGGTTGGCGCGGCGGAGGGTGGTTCAGTGAGGTCCGGTGGTTCCTCCCCGCGCCGCGCAGCTTGAGTGCGTGCCTCAGAATCGGCTAAGGCCTGCGCTTTTTGCGCATGAATCCGGTCGCGTTCCTCCTGCTCCTCTGCGGCACGACGCGCGGCGTCAGCAAGCTCTGCTTTTAGCTCGGTCTCTCGCGTTTCACGCTGTTTCAGTCCGGCATCGGTTGCCTCGCGCATCGCGCGGCAGAAGGTATCCTCCATGACCAGCGGTCGTGCCTCACCGGAGTGGAGGAAGGCCTTAAACTCTGTAAAACCGAGTCGATTGCCCCGCGCACCGAGAAAATTGATGAACACCAGCTGCGTTTGACTGGCCACCGATCCGATGTATAGCAGTCGCTCCTCGCCCTCTGGTGTCTGCAGCTGAAACCAAGTGTTTGCTTCAACACCTTCATCGAGCAGGTCGCCCTCTGTGGGCAGACCGTCCTCTGGCATGCCGCGGACTGAGATCGGCTCCGCCTGCAAAAGCCCCAAATCTTCGCCGCGGATATTGCGCAGGAGGGCGTATTCGATCAGACCAACAGCACCGGCCACCGCATCATTATCGGGTTGTAGGCTCAAAAGTTGTCGCGCTAGGGTGTTGGGTAGTTGTTGCATCGCTGTCTGAAGACGACTTTGACCGCTACCGTCATCAAGGGACACAGGCTGCACTGCCTCTACAAGCAGCTGACTGCTGGCCAGATAATCGCGCCACTCATCGCTTTTCAGACCAAAACGCTCGACGATGAGGCTACCGCTTTCAAACCAGTCTGATTTGAGGAAGCGGGCTACCGAACCTGGCACCTCATGGGCTTCGAGCAATTCGTTGATCGATAGCGCAGCGTGAAGCTGTGCCACCGCATTGCCGAGCGCGACGCGCTCACGTTCAATGACGCCTTCGCCCAGTTGTTGAAGCTGGTCGCGATGGCTAGCGATCATATCCTTAAGCTTATTGAGTGTGTTGTCTACCGCGGGCTCGCTCGGGAAATCTTGTCGCGCCTCGGCTATCAGCGTTGCAACCGCGGCGATGATGTCGGGCCCCTGACCGGCGAAAGTATGCTGCCAACCCAAGAAGCCTTGTGCCAATGTATCGAGCAGACGATGCATGGCGTGACCCGCAGGGATAAAAAAGCGGTCTTCTTGTAGTGCGAAAGCGGCCGCGAGCGGACGCAAATCGGAGATGGCGACCTGCAATTGTTCATCGAGTGCGTAGGTTCTGAACCAATGCATAAAGACCGCATCAATCCAGTTGAGAACTGCGACATCGTCAGCACCCGCGGCGCCACCACCAGAGGCCTCATAGATCGCATCATCGAGTGACTGTTGTGCGGGACTCAGCGTCGCGAGTTGCGCAATGAGCGCGTCTCGATTCAGGCCTTCGCCGCGATTTGGGGTCAGGAAAGCCGCCCTGACGTCGACTTCCAGGGAGCGCGTTAACGGCATGTGATCTTCAGTCATCTGAGACCCTCAATCTGCCTGACGTATTGGCAACGCTCATTGCAACGTACTCATGGCCGTACTCTGCTCGTTAGCTGCGCCGAGAATCCGCGAGCAGTTTATCGACTATGCGCTCCAACTGCTTGAGATTATTACATTCTGTAGCGACGTGACAGTGTTTTATTACCCGCAGCATTTCTGAGTCGCCAGTGCCCCAAGCTCTTTTTGCTTCGGGATTGAGCCAAATCAGTTGTTGCGCCCGCGCCTTAATCTCGGACAGCAAGTCCCAGCGAAATACGCCGTTGTTATTGCGCGCATCTCCAAGAATGACCACCGTGGTTGCACTATTAATCTCGTGCAAGTTGCTGTCACAGAACTCGGTCAGCGCCTGCGCATAGTCTGTGGCACCGCCATAACAACGATTGATTTGGTCGATGGCTTTTTCGATCGGTAGCGTCTCCAGTAGGTCGCTGACCTCACCGATTTGTGCGGAAAAAGCAAAACTTCGTGTTCTGGGCAGCAAGTCCTGCATGGCATAGATGAACATCAACAGAAATTTAGCGTAGGTGGCGACAGAACCACTGACATCGCAAATCGCCAAGATCTGTGGACGGCGTCGATTGACTTGTCGCCACTGAGGATGAAAGGGGATGCCCTCTGTCGCCACGGCGCGCCGCAAAGTTGCGCTCAGGTTCAACTGCCCTCGCTTCGTGCGGCGTTTTCTACGGCCATGGCGTTTGGCTAGTTTACGGACCATCCTGGCCATGAGCCGGCGCAGTCGTTGATAATGATGCGGATCGATACTGCCGAGTCGCATGTGGCTCAGCGCCTCGTCCATGAAATTTTCCGTGTCGCCGCTGGCATGGATGACGTAGGCGCGCTCCACACGCTCTCGGACCTGTAACCGCAATTCCTCACGGTATTGGTTCAGGGCCGCGGCTGCCTCGGGTTCATTCTCCGCGAGTTCAAGCGCCGCTTGGCGCAGTGCCGACTCACCCAAGGCGTCGAGTATTTTTCGAACATACTGTCCGCGCTGGGTAAACAGCTTGATGTGTTGCAGATCGACCTCGAGAGCCGCTTCTTCGATCGCGAGACTGAGTGTGTTCTGATCATTCATGCGCAGTGCTTGCAGCAGCGGCTGGCTCATCAGACCCGCGATCTCAGGTTGTCGTTTGGCGAGTTCCACAAGTGGCTCTGTGATCGTGTTCGCAGCCTGAGTGGGTGGATCCTCGTGGGTTGGGTTTGATAGGTCTGAACGGCAGCTAAAAAACGTGTCAAAACAGTCAGCAAAAACCTGCTCCTCGGAGGCCGACTTCGCCAGTGTCGCCCCCAAGCCCTGACGCAACTGTGTGCGGTCCGAAAACCCAAGAAGATTCGCGACTTCTAATGCATCCAAGGTGTCGGCAGGTGAGACCGGCAGGTCTCGACTTCGCAGAAAGCGAATAAAAGGCAGTAACGACTGACTGCCTGGATCTTTCACGCGGAGGTCACCTGTCGCAGCAGTTGGTGCAGCTGCCCTTCAGTGGCGCTGACATCCTCTTCATATTTGAGCAAGACATTGAGTGTGTCGTGAATGAGGCGCTCGTCGAGGGCCTGCGCATTGAGCAACATCAGCGCGCGCGCCCAATCGATGGTTTCGGAGATGGCGGGCACTTTTTTCAAATCGAGTTCGCGCAGCGCATGGACAAAGCCAACCAACTGCTCGGAGAGCCCGCGCTGTAAATCGGGGACTCTCGCCGCGATAATACGCGCCTCTAACTCCAGAGTGGGATAGGGAATATGCAGGTGCAAGCAGCGCCGCTTCAAGGCGTCTGATAGGTCGCGCGTGTCATTGCTGGTCAAAAATACCAGCGGTTTTGATGTCGCTTCGATCGTACCAATCTCAGGGATCGAGACTTGAAAGTCAGACAGAACTTCAAGTAACAGCGATTCAAATTCAAAATCAGCTTTATCAATTTCATCGATCAGAAGTACCGAGCCCTCTGCGTATTCCATGGCCCTGAGCAGTGGCCGGGGCTCTAGAAATGACTCTGAGTAAAAGACATCGCTAAACTGATGTAGCTTTTGCATTGACTCGCGCAGCCCTTGACTATCACCCAATACCTCACCGAGTTGCTCCCTTAAAACCTGCGTATACAGCAGTTGTTTGCCATATTTCCACTCATATAGGGCTTTGGCTTCGTCGAGGCCCTCATAACACTGCAAGCGAACGAGTGGTTTGTTCACAACAGCGGCGCAGGTTTTTGCGAGTTCGGTTTTTCCAACGCCGGGCGGGCCCTCGACCAGAATAGGTTTATTCATTGCGGCAGCGAGGAACACCACAGTCGCGATTCTAGAACTGCAGATATAGCCATCGCGTTCAAATGCGTCGGCAATGCGGTCTACGGATTGCAGCTCCGGGTAGATCGGGTTTGACACGTCGTGGTCCTCGTAGCAAAGGCGGCTGGTTCTGGGTGCGTCTAGATTGGGTTAACCGCCACTCATATTCATAAAGCGCACTATTTGTGGCTGATCCGGCTGATCAAAAAAGTGCCGTTCAGGTTTACTCTCAAGCGCAGAGACGATAGCAGATTTGATCTCGTCGTTGTTGGCGCCTTGGCGCATTAAGTCGCGCAGGCTAATGGAGTCTTCATTGCCCAAACAGAGCAACAAACGACCGTCAGCGGTGATTCGAAGTCGATTACAAAGATGACAGAAGTTATTGCTGTGGGGGGAGATAAAGCCGATGCGGCTGTCAGTGTTTGGCACTGAAAAGTAGCGAGCCGGGCCACCAATGTCCTCATCGGATAGGGGTGACAGCTCATGCGCTTGCTCGATGAGTGCTTGAACCGAAGCGCTAGGCAGCAGTCTGAGTGCCTTGCCCCCCACAGTGACTTGGCCCAGCGGCATCTCCTCGATGAATGCGATATCAACGCACCGCGACAGCGCGTAATCAACTAGGGGTAGTATTTGGTTGTCATTGAGTCCCGCGAGCGCGACGACATTTAAGCGGATACGTCTGAATCTCTGCGCAATCGCCGCATCGATGCCGCGCAACACTTGATCCAGGTCTCCTGTTCTTGTGATCGCTTTGAACTGGGCTGGATCGAGGGTATCGATGCTGATGTTGAGACTGTCGACGCCAGCCTGTTTGAGTGGTTCTGCCATCTGCACGAGTTGGCTACCGTTGGTGGTCATCGCGAGCGTATCGAGCAGAGGAAGCGCGCGCAGCCCAAAAAGCAGCGACGGCAGACTCCGCCGAACAAGTGGTTCGCCACCGGTGATGCGAATTTTGCGAATGCCGAGTTCGGTAAAAATTGTTGCGACACGCTGGATTTCTTCCAAGGTCAGGACCGTTTGCCGAGGCAGGAACGTCATGTCCTCAGCCATGCAATAGGTGCATCTAAAATCACAGCGGTCTGTGACCGAGATACGCAAATAGCGGATTTCACGGCCGAAGCCGTCACGCAGACTTGTCGTAGGTGGGTTCATGCCGCTAGTTTACACTGTGGACGATCGTGGAGCATACGATCAGGGCAATCCAGGAGCCGGCAATGCTTTTTAGAACATCCGTCATACCGGGACTATTACTGGCCATCCTTGCCGCTTGTCTCATGGCTTATGGCGCTCAGTCGCATGAGCAGACGATCACCGTCTTCGTCCTTGTGCTCTGTGTTTGTTGGTGGATCTTTGAGCCTATCCCCATTCCAGTCACTTCATTGTTACCGCTAGCGCTCTTTCCCCTAACAGGTGTCTTATCGTCGAACCAGGTTGCCGAGGCGTACGGCTCTCCACTGATTTTGTTGTTACTGGGAGGATTTGTTCTCTCTCAAGGGATGGAGGCGACAGGGGCCCACCGGCGACTGGCTCTGGGGGTTGTGCGGTTGGTCGGCGCCGACAGTCCGAGGCGCGTTATTTTTGGCTTTATGGCGGCGGGTGCCCTACTGAGCATGTGGATCTCTAACACTGCGACGGTGCTCATGTTGCTGCCTGTAGCGCTGGCAGTGATTGCTGGCGTGAGCACCAATCGCGAACAAATTGCCACGCCCTTGTTGCTTGGCTTGGCCTGGGCTTGCAGCGTCGGTGGCCTAGGGACACCCATCGGGACGCCGCCGAATCTGTTGTTTTTGCAAGTTTATAGTGAGACGACAGGAAACGAAGTGTCCTTTAGTCAGTGGATGCGTTGGGGCGTGCCTGTTGTCGTTGTCCTAGTTCCCTTGTTAGCCTTCTGGTTGACGCGCAGGGTCCCGCGAGACTGTGAGCTGGCTTTGCCGGATGTCGGACCATGGCGCAGCGCGGAGCGCCGAGTTTTGGTGATCTTTGTTGTGACAGCGTTGGCATGGATTACCCGCTCAGAGCCCTTCGGCGGTTGGCGCGAGTGGCTGGGTTTACCCGGGGCGAGCGACGCTTCGGTTGCGCTACTCGCCGTTGTGGCGGTGTTTCTGGTGAGAGATCGCGAGGGGCAGCCGCTGTTGGGCTGGCAGGATGCTAATCGTATTCCTTGGGGTGTATTACTGCTATTTTCCGGGGGCATCTGTTTGGCAAAGGCGTTTACGGTATCGGGGTTGAGTGCTGTGGTGGGCGATATGCTGTCGGTCCTCGTCTCGCTACCTCCCGTCGTCACCATCTTGTCGATTGCTATTTTGGTGACTTTTCTGACCGAGGCGACCTCGAATACAGCAACGACGGCATTACTGATGCCTGTTTTGGCGGCCGCAGGTTTAGCGGCTGGTGTCGACCCCATTATGTTGATGTTGCCTGCGGTGATGAGTGCAAGTTGCGCTTTTATGCTGCCGGTTGCCACTGCACCGAACGCGGTGGTCTATGGCTCAGAGCAACTCAAAGTGAGTGAGATGGTTAGGGAAGGGTTTGTTGCCAATCTGATCGGCGCTGTGGTGGTCACAGCGCTGATCAGTTGGGTTGTCGTTTAGACGAGCTTAGAGCAACGCCATGATTGGCTCTGCGGCGCTGACGTCCACGCCGGGGCCGGCTTCGATCTGGAGTTCTTTCACAACGCCGTCTTCAACGATCATCGCGTAGCGCTGGCTGCGTGTGCCTAAGCCGAAACCTGAACCATCCAACTCGAGACCGAGTGCCGCGGTGAAGCTTCCGTTGCCATCCGCGAGCATCAGAATCTCGTCAGCATTTTGCGCCTGACCCCAAGCGCCCATCACGAAAGCGTCGTTGACAGATACGCAGGCGATTGTGTCGACACCCATGGCTTTAATTTTGTCTGCGTTCACCACATAGCCCGGGAGGTGAGTCATTGAACAGCCGGGGGTGAATGCGCCCGGGACTGCGAACAACACAACTTTTTTGCCATTAAAAATGTCTGCAGTGGTGATGTCCTCTGGGCCATTCGCGCCCATTGTTTTCAAGGTGCAAGTTGGAATGCAATCTCCAGTAGCGATTGTCATGGTGGCAGTTCTCCATTGTGGTTGTGTCAAAGTTTAGATCGAGACGTAGGTTGTGGGTCGACTGTCGATCTACGAGTTCTCTCTTTCAAGCATACGACTGTAAATGAGCTCACACTCTTTGTAAAAGTCTCTTTGAGAATTTCCAAGATAGGGCGCGCAATTTCCCAATACTTGGAGAACGCCGCGCAGGCACCGAGTTGTTGCATCGGATTTCGGGTGCTGCAGCTCGTCAAAGCTGAGCCAAAAAGTCATGGTCAGCGCCATAGAATCCGCGAGATTTTGTGGTGGCGCAAGGTCAGACTGCGATAGAGCCAATACATCGAGTGCGACTCTTTCGCACGTTGCGCGTTTCAACGAAATTAGACGCCTCAGCCCCCGATCGATATCTGGGTAGCGCGACCGCAGGTCATCGAGTCCAAGGTAGATAAAGCGATACCGATCCATCGTTTGCATGAGTACAGTCAGGTAGTGCCATACGGTCTCAAGTTCGGGCGTCTCGTCGTCGAATAGGGTCAATGTTGTTGTCATTGAAGACGCAAGATACCCAGCCAATTCGCGCTCAAACGCGCTCCAGAGTGCACGTACAATGGGGTCTTTGCCTTTGAAGTGGTAGTACAAATTTCCAGGGCTGATCTCGAGCGCGTCCGCTATGTCCGTGGCCGTGACATTACGTTCACCGTATTCGTTAAACAGCGACCGCGCGGTGTTGACGATTTTGTCCGCCGTCTTCATAGCGTCCACCCTCAAAGTTGAGCGCTAAGCTTACTGGAAGGCGCGGCGCAGAGGTACCGTCGGTCTTATTTGATGGCAAGGCTGTTTTTTAGTCATATGACTGCGGGAGTGATGACTCGACTGCGCGCTCATTTGCGCGGGGTGACTGAACAGTCGTGCACTGGCCACCGAAGGAAGATCGGACTCACAATTGCCCGACAGGATACTCGCGTTTTGAAAGTCTCTCGAAGGGCAAGCGACGTGCCAGTGCTACAAGACAGCAGGTCGCTCGAGAGCGGAATTCTCAGCACGCGATCTCAGTGCGAGTCAAACTGCAGTGAAGCGAGTGCGAGAATCCCGTGCTTTGACCTAGCGGCCTTTGACCAGACGCTGACGCAAATCGTCAAAATGCTGCTTGGCTTTTGCCATTTGCGCTTCGAGCGCTTTGCGGTCAGTGAACGCATCCAATTCGAGATCGCTGAAGGCTTTGAGGGCGTCGCTCTCGACCGCCGTTCCGCGAGCGACAAGGCTGGCGTAGAGCGCTTCGGCTTGCTCGCGACGAGCATTCAGTTTTAGCTGCGCGTCATCAACCTGCTTCTGCAGGTTCTCAAACTGCTCTTGCAATTGGTCATAAGCCGTTCCATAGACACCTAAGCCTACTCGAATTGCTGTGCGAGTTTTGGCGAGCGCACGATCTTTCAAGCTTGATGAAGATGCGGCAGATCGGGGCGATGATTCTCTCTTCTGCGTTGCACCTTTTGTCGAGCTTTTTCTCGACGCGGCTGTCTTGGCAGAGGGCTTGGCTGCCGTCGCCTTTTTCGGCGCAGCTTTGGCTTTGGTCCTGGCCTTTGCTTTCGTCTTAGCCGCGGTCGTTTGCGTGGCGTTTTGTTCTGTCATGATGATTGTCTCTAAGTGCTGGAAACCGCCCGTTGCGATTTCACATGGCGCTATGTTGGCGAAAACAGTTAGAATCTGCCCTCTAAATTTTTGCGTATAGTCTCGGCATCGGAGTGAAAGGCCGTGTCATCAAAGCGCCACGCGACTCGTTGTGCGACTTGAATGCCGATGGCGGCGGGTTCACCGGCCATCGTGCTGAAGTCATTTGGGCGGGTTAATGTTCGGCAAGTACTATCTGATCTTTGAACGAAGTGTTCGGCGGCACAAGGCGGGTCGCTGACAGGGACGCACCGAGCGGGGTGCGGTCAATAAGTGCCAGAATTCTGGGGTATGTCTGTGACAGAGTTACATCGGACGCAAGCGCCGCAACCGGCGGTGTTTCAATCGCGATTTTCAGGACGACGGTTTGTCGTGGCGACGGCGGTGACTGTTGTTGGATTGTTGCTGTCTTTTGTTGTCCTAGTCGGTAAGCCGAAACCACAGCCCCGTGCGCCAGAGCCTCCAAGGGTGCCTATGGTCGATGTTTTGACTGCGACCCCGATAACGCAGCGATTGTCGGTTTTCACGCAGGGGACTGTTGAGGCGCAGCGTCAAATCAACGTGGTGGCGCAGGTCAGCGGAAAGGTGGTGTCGGTGTCGGCGCAGTTTGCCGATGGCGCCTTTTTTGCGGCAGGTGATCTTCTTCTACAAATAGAAAAAGACGATTATGAATTTGCAATTGCACGGGCCAAAGCGCAGCTCGCCGCCTCTGAGCAGCGCCTCGCCGAAGAGCGAGGCCGCGCTTTTCAGGCTCGCCGAGAGTGGCGAGACTTAGGTGCGGAGGAGGCCAATGCGCTGTTTTTACGCCAGCCTCAACTGCGTGCTGCAGAAGCCGCGGTAGAGGCGGCTCAGGCGGACCTTGACGCTGCGCAGCTGGCCTTGACGCGAACAACGATTGTGGCGCCTTTCGACGGCAGGCTGGCTGCGAAACGGGCCGATATCGGTCAATTTGTTGCTGCGGGATCTTCAGTTGCAACGCTTTACGCCACGGATTTTTTAGAGGTCCGCTTACCACTCTCTGATAGTCAGCTTGCGATTTTAGGTCCAGAAATCACTCGGCTACACCTCGCGCAAGGCGCAGTTATTCCGGTGACTGTGAGCGCTGACTTCGCCGGGCAGCGATGGCAATGGGCGGCCACAGTTCGACGTACCGAGTCGATGGTTGACCCCACAAATCGAATTTTTTACGCCGTTGCTGAGATAGACGATACCAGCCAAGATGCGGTGCCCGAGCGGCCGCCTTTGGTTCCGGGGATGTACGTTGAAGCTGCGCTTCTGGGCGAAGCGCAAGACGCAGTCATCCAGATACCGGCGACGGCTTTACGCGGTGACAACACGGTGCTAATTGTCTCGGATCAGGGTAAGTTACAGCGTCGAGCGGTCGAAGTGATTCAGCGTCAGGTGGATGAAGCCTGGGTTCGAGGACTGCAGGCCGGCGAGCGCGTGGTCGCAGCCCAGAGTAGTGCGCTGACTGTAGGGATGACCGTCGACACGCAGCAGGGGTCCTGATCATGAGCGGACTGCTAGCATGGTTCGTGAAAAACCCCGTGGCTTCCAATTTGATGATGGCGCTACTGATTATTGGCGGATTCGCCAGCTTGCCTGGTATTGAAAAGCAGTTTTTCCCCACCATGGCGATTAATCAAGTCGTGGTCAGCATGCCCTTTCCGGGCGCGGGCCCACGAGAGGTCGAAGAACAGATTTGTGTGCGCATCGAAGAAGCGATTCATGACCTCGACGGTATTGCTGAACTGCGTTCGGTCGCGATGGAGGGCATGGGACGTGTCACGGTTGAGGTGGCGCTCGATTACTCCGCGGAGCGACTGACGAACGAGATCAAAACGCGGGTCGACGCGATATCCACCTTCCCCAGCGATGCCGAGAGACCCGTGGTGACCCAGGTGAATTATCGTCACATGATGGGCGTTGTGCACCTGTCCGGTCCGCTAGATCAGCGCGAGTTGAAAGAACTCGGCGAAACGTTACGCGATGATTTGGCACGAAAGCCATGGATCTCGGAGGTTGAACTCAGGACACCGCGCCCTTATGAGGTCTCGATCAACCTCTCAGAGCAAAGTCTGCGTCGCTATGGACTGAACTTCGATCGCGTCGTTGGCGTAATTCGCGCCTCTTCGCTGAATCTGCCTGCAGGCGCCATCAAGGGCGCCGACGGCGATATTCGCGTACAGGCACGCTCACAAGCCTATAATCGCGCGGATTTTGAAAATATCACGTTGCTCACAGATCGCGATGGAGCGGAGATCAAACTGGGCGATGTCGCCGAGATTGTCGATGGCTTCGCCGAAGTCGATACCGATGTTTGGTTTAATGGCGAGCCCGCGCTGGGTCTTTACGTCTTCGTGTCATCCAAGCCCGATACCTTGCAAACCTCGCGAGTGATCCGTGAGTGGGTCGATGACGTGTCGCCTACCTTGCCTGCCGACGTCGAGTTGGCGTTTTGGAATGACAGCTCCGCGCCATTTAAGGCGCGCGTCGAGACCCTGACAAAAAACGGCATCGGTGGTCTGTTACTCGTCGCACTACTCCTTATTTTATTTCTGCGGCCGCAGCTGGCGCTGTGGGTTACAGCGGGTATCGCGGTTGCGTTTCTCGGCGCATTTTTCTTATTGCCTAGTTTCGGCGTCAGCTTAAATATGGTGTCGTTATTCGCTTTCCTTCTGGTGCTCGGTATTGTGGTGGATGACGCAATTATCGTTGGCGAAGCGATCTACACCTACCAAACTGAGGGTGTTGGCGGTGAGCAGGGCGCGATTCTTGGGGCGCAAAGCGTTCTCAAGCCAGTGGTGTTTGCCGTGCTCAGCACCATGGTGTTTTTTGCACCGATGCTGTTTCTGCCAGGTGATTGGGCAAATGCAGCACAGGCGATACCCATTGTAGTGATGTTGGCCTTGTTCTTCTCTCTGATTGAATCGCTGCTGATTTTACCCGCGCATCTCGCGCACATGGGGCCCGAGAAGCCGACAGATAAGGGGCTGCCAAGGATTCGCGCCGCCTGCGCCGCGTGGTTAATGCGCATTGCACAAAATCGATATCGGCCGCTATTGGCGAAGGCGCTACAACATCATTTTTTGGTCGCGGGTTTCTTCTTCATCGCATTTGTTTTCAGTATTGCGCTCTATGGCGGCGGCTGGCTGAAATCTTCGTTTTTTCCACGAGTGAGTTCTGAGTTTGTTGTTGCGATAGTTGAAATGCCTCAGGGGGGCGCTTACGCCGAGTCTCTTCGTATTCAGCGCCACCTAAACGAGCGAGCCGAGGCGCTTAAAGCGCAATGGAACGCTCGTCCAGAGTTTGCTGACTCTCAGGCGATCGACACCGTGTTTACGCGAACCACTGGTAACGTAATTGAATTACTTGTGCAGTCAGCTAATGAGGCAGTGGATACAACGGTCCTATCGCGGGAGCTCAGAGAGGCCATCGGCCCCTTGAGTGAAGCTAAATCAGTGCGCTTGGATAACACGATTCGCGATATGGGCAAGCCAATTCATCTCATCCTGGCATCCCGCAATGTCAACGACCTAGAAGCGCTCGTACCCCGAGTCCGGGAGGCACTATCGAGCTATCCCGGTATCTTTGATATCAGCGATAGCTTCGATAGTCCGCGAGACGAGTTGGAGTTGTCACTGACGCCAGCGGCTGAACCGCTGGGTCTTACATTGGCCGAGGTGGCCCGCCAAGTCCGTCAGGCGTTTTACGGGGCGGAGGTGCAGCGCATTCCCCGTGGTCGCGAAGATGTCAAGGTGATGGTTCGCTATCCTGAGTCCGAGCGTCGATCCATTGCCAGTTTGCAAGATATGTACGTCCGAACCCCGGCGGGTGAAGAGATCCCCTTTGAAGCCGTAGCGCAGTATCGCGTGGAGCCGGGCTATCAGAAGCTGGAGCGACTCAATCGCCTGCGGACCCTTGAGGTTGCGGCTGATGTACAACCCGATGGCCCGGCACCGCGGGAAATCGTGGATGCGTTGCTCGCAGACTACCTGCCACAGTGGCAGGCAGAATACCCGGGATTGCAGTTGCAGCTTGACGGTGAGCTTGCGGAGGAGGTCGAGTTCCAGCAGGCGCTCTTTGGTGCGATGGCGTTGGCCATGTTGGTGATCTATGGACTGATGGCTGTAGCGTTTAGATCGTATTGGCAGCCGATTCTCGTGTTGACGGCCATACCTTTTGGCATCATGGGCGCCATTTTTGGTCACGCGATGCTCAATTGGGAAGTGTCGATGTTTTCAATGATGGGCGTTATTGCCTGCGCCGGAGTCGTGGTGAATGACAACTTGGTCCTGATCGACAAAATCAACACCCTGCGCGAGCGCGGTGAAGATGTGATCAGTGCCCTGATGGAAGGTGCGGTGACGCGCTTTCGGCCGATTATTTTGACCTCGCTGACCACGTTTGTTGGCTTGTTGCCGATCATGACAGAGACCAGTGTTCAAGCGCAGTTTCTGATCCCGATGGTCATCTCACTGGCTTTTGGCGTACTGTTCGCGACGGGTGTGACACTGCTGCTTGTGCCCGCCCTCTATCTGATTGCGCTCGATAGTGGTGCGGCGCTGCAACGGCGTTTTAGGCGCGCGGCCCCGCCGCAATAATCGCATCACTCACCTCAAATTGAGCGATGTTGGCCTGGAATAATTGGGCCAACTTCTGCGCTTGGACATCGTAGTCCTCGGGGTTACTCCAGCTTGCACGTGGATTCACGTATTGCGGATCAACACCCGGAATCTCCAGCGGGAAGTCGAGGTTGAGCGCGTCGAGGTGGCCAGTTGGTGCACCTATCAAAGCCCCGCTTTGCGCTGCCGCCACGACGGCACGCGTCACGGGGATGGGGAACCGTGCGCCTGTACCCTGAGGACCGCCCGAGCCGCCCGTCCATCCGGTGTTAATCAGATAGACCTGACTGCCGAAGTCCTCAATACGTTTCATGAGTAGCTCGGCGTAGTCGCCCGCGGGTCTTGGCATAAATGGCGCACCAAAGCACGTGGAGAAAGTGGGGTGAATGCCAGCTTCTGCACCGACTTCAGTCGACCCTACCCGTGCCGTGTAGCCAGAAAGAAAGTGAAACGCCGCCGCTTCTTTGGACAGAATGGAAATAGGCGGAAGTACGCCGGAGACGTCGCAGGTCAAGAACACCACACAGTTAGGCTCGGCGCCCGCATTCTGCACGACACGTTTCTCAACGTGCTCTAGTGGATAGCAGCAGCGACCGTTTTCGGACAGGCTGGTATCGCTGTAGTCGGCGTGGCGAGAGTCATCTAGCACCACATTTTCGATAATTGCTCCGAAGCGAATCGCGTCCCAAATAATAGGCTCATTCTTTTGACTGAGATCGATGGTTTTTGCGTAGCAGCCGCCTTCGATATTGAAAACAGAGCCCTTGGACCAACCGTGTTCATCGTCGCCAATCAAATAGCGCGCGGGATCCGCCGATAGCGTCGTTTTCCCTGTTCCTGAGAGACCAAAGAATAAGGTGGTACTACCGTCGTCACCCACGTTGGCTGAGCAGTGCATGGGCATGACATCCTTCTCGGGCAGCAGAAAATTCTGCACCGAGAACATTGATTTCTTCATTTCTCCCGCATAGCGCATGCCCGCGATGAGAACCTTGCGTTGCCCGAAGTTAATGATGACAGTTGCGTCGGAGTGCGTGCCATCTCGCTCCGGATCACAAATAAAATCAGCGACATTCAGTACCCGCCACTCGGGCTTGTTCGCCGGGTTGTAATCGATTGGGCGAATAAACATATTCCGCCCAAATAAGGATTGCCACGCGGTGGCGGTAGTGACCTTCACCGGAAGATAGTGATCACTGTGCGCACCGACATGGAGGTGCTGTTCAAAGGTGTCGGATAGACCTGCATGTGCCGTCACACGATCCCAGAGGGCATCGAATTGATCTGGATCAAAAGGACGATTGACGCTGCCCCAATCAATGGCGTCCTCGCTAGAGGCCTCCCGAACGATAAAACGGTCAGCGGTCGACCGGCCTGTTCTGGCCCCGGTCTCAACGCATAGCGCACCAGTGTTCGCTAAAACACCCTCACCACGCGCGAGCGCCAGTTCGATGAGCTGTGATGGATTGAGGTCAATATGCTTCTGTGGCGTCGCAGCGCCCTGTGCGTCAGACATGAGTGATTCCAGTGTGAGTGTAATGTTGTCATCGTTTTCATTGTGAGGGCAATTCTAATGCAGGATGCGTCGCTCCGCGAGTATTGGGAGTTGCTCTGGGGCAAAAATATAACGACTGCCACACATCTCGCAGCACATTTCGATGTGGCCTTGTTCGTCAACTAATGTGGCGACTTCCTCTGCGCCTAAAAGGCCCAGTGCATCGAGGCTACGCTGCTCCGAGCAACTGCAGCGAAATTGTACGGATTGGCTGGCGAATGGTGTGATGTCGTGCTGGTGAAAGAGGCGCCAAATTAAGGTCTCAGTCGTCTCTGTCATTGCCTCTGTCAACGTCAGCGTGTCGAGCAAGCTCACGGCTTCCAGCCACGCCTCGGCACGCTCTTGAGCATCGGTTCGCTGCTCGGGGGGAAGTTGTTGCAGCATCAGCCCGGTGGCCTGTTGGCCGTCACAACCGAGCCAAAAATGACTGCCGAGCTGTTCGCTTTGTGCGAAGTAATCTCCCAAAGCATCGGCTAAGGTCGGTCCTTCAAGGCTGACAATACCCTGGTAACGCTGACCGCCGTCGCGCTCAATCGTCAGCACGAGCTGCCCGTCTTGCAGTAGTGCCAACGGATCCGCCGGATTCGCCAGGACGTCGCCCTGCGCGACACCACGGATATGTCGTTCGTGGTCACACTCCACCATGACGAGCGATAAGCTGCCCGAGGAGCGGCCCTGAAGAATAATGCGGCCGCGATATTTCAGGTTGTTGCTGATGAGAACGACTGCCGCTGCAAACTGCCCCAGCAATACGCGGGCTGCGTCGCTGTATGCGTGTCTGCTGTAAATCTCTTGTAGAGAACGCTCCAGGCGCACGATCTCTCCCCGAAGGTCCTGCGTCGGCAATAAAAACCGTTGACTGAGGTCGGCTTCGGAGTCAGGCATGCAGGGAGGAGAAGTCAGAAATGTCTCGGTGAGGCGCTGCCAATTGCATGGGTGTGTTACTGATCACGAATGGAGGCTCAAGAGAGATGCTGAGAGGGTGCCGCAACATCGGATGATGCGGCCGACACCATCGAATTCAGCTGGCGAGCGCCTTGACCTTTGCGTTCAAACGGCTCTTGTGGCGAGCGGCTTTGTTGCGATCAATGATGCCCTTGTTGGCCATCCGATCGATGACCGGTACCGCATCGGCGTAAGCGGTACGTGCGTTCTCGGCGTCGCCAGTGCCCACTGCGGCTAGGACGCGTTTAATTTTGGTACGCACCAACGAACGCAGGCTGGCATTGTGTGCTCGACGCTTGTCGTTCTGGCGGGCCCGCTTTCGGGCTTGGGGTGAGTTAGCCAAAGCTTCTCTCCAATCTTGGGTTGTCAAAAGGCGCGTGATAATCCTAGAACCGGACGGAACTGTCAACCATCGCGTCGTGGTGTTGGCAATATTTTATACTTCCGACCCGGTCCTACAGACCGAAAAAGATCAGGACCCAGCCTAGAAGCGCCATACCGACCGCGTTGCCGGCTTTGTCCAAGTGGAAGAGTGCGGCCAGATAGCCGACCGGTGGTAGTAGGACACTGCTCAAACCCCAAGCATAATCCTCCCGCCACGCGGCAATCAGCAGTAGAATCCAGCTGACAAGTAATGATGCGGCGCCTAAAGTCATCAAAAGAGCGCTCGGTGCTTCCATGGTTCATCCTCTCGCTTTAGCGTTACGGTTGGCCGCGAAGCGTACCAGAAAGCGGCTGCGTGGGGTATGCCATCGATGCCGGTAACGGGGAGTTTTATGACCGCGATGAGTAATGAGGATATCTTCGGTGATATTCGACCATTTAATAACAACGAGGCACCCGCCTATTTCGCGCGTTTAGCGCGGGAGCCCGAACTCGCTGATGCCTTGGCTGTGATTAAAATGCCGTCGCTGCGGCGTTTTCTCCCATCATTCTCCCGCTGGTTGGCCTCGCTCTGGATTCATCGGCAAGCGCGGAGTCTGCGAACAGTTGAGGACCTGCAAAATCTCATTGCACCGGAGCTCGCGAAGCTGATCGAGTCGTCAGCACAATTTTCCGTGTCAGGTTTAGAGCATCTGCCGGAAGATCGGGCATTTGTTCTGATTTCGAATCATCGCGATATCGTGATGGACCCGGCCTTGACCAACTATGCGCTACACGCAGCGGGGCGCTCGACAGTGTCGATTGCCATTGGTAACAATCTTTTGCGCAAGCCTTGGATTGCCTGGCTGATGCGCTTGAATAAGAGCTTTATCGTGCGTCGAGATGTCTCGGGACCGCGTGAACTGTTGGCAGCGTCGCAGCATCTCTCCTGCTATATCCGGCAGATGGTGGCCACGAACGAGAGTTCTATTTGGATCGCACAGCGAGAGGGACGAGCAAAAGATGGTTGCGATGCGACAGAGCCTGCAGTCATTAAGATGCTGAGTCTTAGCCGAGATCGCACCACCGAATCTGCGGCTGATGTGCTGGCTGAGTTGTGCATCATTCCTGTGGCTATCTCCTATGAACTCGATCCTTGCGATGGCTTAAAGGCCGCTGAGCTCGCCCAAGGCCCGAGCTATCAGAAGAGTGAGTTTGAGGATGTGCGCTCGATTGCCGTGGGTATCTCAGGCAAGAAGGGAAGCATTCATTTAACTTTTGGTGAGCCCATTACTGAGTCTACCGATGTGCCCTCGGTTGTCGCGCAGATCGATGATCAAATTCGCTCTGCTTATGTTCTCTGGGGCACCAATCAGTGGGCCTGGGAAGCGCTACATCAGCGGTCGTTGCCGGAGACATTGACCGTCCGCGCCGGCCAGTCCAGTAAGCAAGCGTTCCTTGATCGCATTGCCGCGTACCCGACCGCACTCCAGCCGGTGATACTCGCGATGTACGCCAATCCCGTGACATCTGCGCTGAGCGGTGGGCAGTAGGTCATTGTTAGAAGAGTCACTGAAGTCGGAAATCCGGGCTGCCTACCAGCAATTAGTGAGCGGCAAAGGCTTGACGCCTCGCTGGGGCCAGCGGCAAATGATTGCAGAGATCTCGCTGGCTCTGGGTGATGCCCAAAGTGACACACCGATCGCAGTCGTAGAGGCGGGCACGGGAACGGGTAAAACGATCGCCTACGTGATCGCTGGACTTATCTGCGCGCGAGCACGGGGCAAAAAACTAGTGCTCGCGACTGCGACTGTCGCCCTGCAAGAGCAGCTAGTCAGCAAGGATCTGCCTGACATATTGGCACATAGTGGACTGAGCTTCTCCGTTCAGCTGGCCAAGGGGCGAGGTCGCTATGTTTGTCTCAATAAGCTCGATCAACATCTCAGTGGCCAGCATACTGCAGCGCTGATACCGCTCTATCCCGATGAGATGGTGCAATGGTCACCGGCTGACGCGACACCGGTCTACGAGGCCATGGTACAAGCGTTGATGCATGAGGGGTGGGAGGGTGACCTGGATACCTGGCCGGTGGTTCTTGAGGAGCCTTTAAGACGGAGTGTCACCACGGATCATTTACAGTGCGCGGGCCGTCGCTGCCCGCACATCAGTCAGTGTTCATTTTTTAAAGCGCGAGACGGCCTACTAGAGGCCGATGTGATTGTTGCCAACCACGACTTGGTGCTCTCCGATCTCAAATTGGGCGGCGGCGCCATATTGCCACCGCCAGAGGAGTGCTTTTTTGTTTTTGACGAAGGGCACCAATTGCCAGACAAATGCCTGAACCACTTCATGCTATCAGCGCGCTACGGTTCAGCGACCCAATCGCTGGCCGATGCGCAATTGTGGCTCTCTGAAAATCGTCAGGGCTTGATCGATGCGGAGATCGCCGAGGCGGTGATTGATGGTCTGTTGTCCTCGATCGTGGATATTAACCAATGCTGGGCCGAGGCGGCGGTGTGGCTGTGGGAGACGATTGAAACCGAGGCCCCAGACAGCGGTGAATGGCGCTTTCCAATGGGAGTGATTCCCGAACCGCTTGTCGATCTGGCCGGCGCCTTGGTCACACAGTGGCGAGATCACTTAACGCTCACTTTACGACTTGAGGCAGGTATTGATACCGCGCTGCGGACTGCGGAGCGCTCAGTTTTAGAACGGCTTGAAGCGTGGCTTGGTAATGCCGCCACGCTGGTATCTCGAGCGCGCACCCAGACCGCCTTATGGGGCAGTTATGCTGATGCTGGCCAGCCCCAGAGATCCTCGGGGGTGGGGTGGGCCCGCTGGATCAGGCACCGAGGGTCAGAGGCGAGTTTGGAGTGTCTTGCCAGCCCCATTCTTGCCGATGAATTGCTATTGGAACATGTTTGGAAGGTAGCGGGCGGTGCAGTCGTCACGTCTGCGACATTGACCGCTTTGGGGAGCTTCGAGCGTCTCATTCAGCGTACTGGTATTCCGCGGTCAGCGCGGTTTAAGCAGGTCAATAGTCCCTTCGATACACAGCGAGCTCGGTTCGTGGTGCCTCAGTTGCAGGCAGAGCCTAGTGATGCGCAAGCCCATACCGACGAAATTGTTGATCGCTTGCCCACTTTGATCGCTAAAGATCGCGGTGTGTTGATGTTATTCAGTTCCAGACGACAGATGGAAGCGGTACGTGAGGGGCTGGAGGGGCAGATCCCGCACACGATATGGGTGCA